>Ga0208597_1000051_pt1 | contig 40015 bp, 46 predicted proteins | sample LakMenEpi05May12_FD_150673 | JGI IMG/M metagenome (GOLD analysis project Ga0208597, IMG submission 150673) | Freshwater microbial communities from Lake Mendota, WI - 05MAY2012 deep hole epilimnion (SPAdes) | ecosystem: Environmental > Aquatic > Freshwater > Lake > Epilimnion/Euphotic zone ...
CCCAGCCGGTCGTCCACCGTCCGACTGGGGTCCGGGACGACGTGTTCCATACCGTCGCCTTGGTGAGATCGCATTCGGTCCGGTGCCACCATTGGATTCTGGGTCGATGGAGATTGAGATGGCGATGAAGGTGCAGGCCGACCGAGCTGTTGGCCTCGACCTCGACAATCCGCTCGCAACGATCAAGCAGCAGTTCTTCATCAATAAGTTCCTCGACCACGTCCGCGACGTGCTGACGATGGCGTGGAAGCTGTACCAACGCCTTGGCCCGGACGAGATCTTCTTCCAAGTGACCGGAAACCCCAACGGCCAGATCATGCAGAAGGGATCGCCCGACGACAATTTCTCAATCGTGGTATCATTTGATACCCAGTCGAGCGACCCAGAGGTGGCCGAGACCCAGTTGAAGAATATGGTCAGCCTGCTGCAATTCGACCGCAATGGTCGTCTGGACACCGACAAGCTCTTGGAATTCTCCGCACAGGCAATCAACCCGATGTTCGCCGACTACGTCTTGCAGCCTGCCGAGGAGGCACAGCAGAAGGTGATGAAGGATGTGACCGATGACCTGTCGAAAATCTACGCAGGAATCGAGGTTCCAGCACGTCCGAATGGTGCCCAGATTGCCATGCAGATGCTTGAAGCATACGTCCAGCAGCCTGACGTTGCCCAGCGTGCCCAGAGTGATGAGGCATTCGGCCAGCGTCTCCAGAAGTACGCCGAGCAGTACCAGTTCCAAATGCAGCAGATGCAGAACGCGCAGATCGGTCGCATCGGAACGGCACCTGCCGAAATGGGCGGAATGCAGACGCAAGGAATGCAGCAGTAAAAAATGCGCCGAGAACTTCAGGAAAAGGCATTCCTTGCCGAGGTGCGAAAGCGCATTGACCATCTGGTCGATGAATTCGACTTGGATGCCTTCTTCTTGATTGGTGCGTTAGAGATGATCATTCACGAAATCAAGAATGATATCGACCTTTTTAGCTATGACGAAACCGAAGAAAATAATGACGACTGAATTCCCAAAACAAACCGTAGCAGAAGCAATCCAGATCCTTTCCGACCGCGATGAATTCAAGGTAATCCTTGAGTTTATCAGAGACGAGCGCGAACGATTCTTCATGGACCTACGCCAAGCAACCGACTCCAATGAAGTGATGAAGATCACCGGGAGCATCTCAACGCTGTCTGAGATCATCGAATTGATGAGCACAGCAGAACAATAATCTTGATGTGTGCTTACGGTGCTGATTGACGTTCGTCAGTATTACTGTAATACATATCGCTAACGCTACCGCCGAGCGCAAATGGTGATTTTATGAAAAATACGCAATCCGATGCCACCGCTGGGGCAGATACACCAGTGTCAGACAATATCTCATTCGAGGAGCTTGTAGCTCAACGAATCGGGGCGCATACTGAATCAGAAGACGAAGATGATCGTTCAGACGATCTTGATGGGGATGACGACTTGATCGAAGACGATCAGGACGTTGACGATGTCGAGACGAACGAAGACGATCAATCGGAGGAAGCTGAGGAAGAAAGCGAAGAACTAGATCTGCTTAATCTCACGACTGAGCAAATCCAAGAATTGGCCAAAAAGGGAAAGAGCCGTTTGCTGCACCGTGTAGGTGAGTTGACCGCTCAGAAAAAAGCCCTTGAGGAGCAATTGAAAAGTCAACTTGAAGCACAGCCTCAATATGACCCAGTGCCATCAGAAGAAAATCCGTTCAGAGAAATCACGACGGTTGACGAGCTGAAGGCGCAGGTCAAGGAGATGGAAAAGGTGGCCAAGGACACGGATCACATCTTGGACGAGCACGAAGACTACGGATTGGATGACATCATCGTCATCGGCGACCGGGAGTTTACCAAGCGTGAAATCAAGAAGGCTAATAGGAACGCCCGGGAATCTCTGGTCAAGTACCTTCCAGCACAGCAAGCCGAGCTTGTTAAGCGCGAACAGCGCGTCGCACTGGAAGCTCACCTTGGCAGTTTGATTCCGCAGGAGATCCCTGAGTTTGCCGACGAGGAATCCTCGCTGGTCAAACAGTTCAACGCAATGATGGCGGACCCGCTCGTTGCTCAAGTAAAACTCCGTGTTCCAGACATCGCGCCGCAACTCGCGTACCTTCTGGCACACGCCGCAAAATCAATGCAGAGGTCAGCGAAGACCGTGAATCGTGCGAAGACGACGGAAACCTCCCGATCAAAAGTATCAGGGACTCCGTTTGGTGTCGGAGCGGCGAAGAGCAGTCCTCGCTCTGCGAAGAAGGCGGCTGATTCACAATATCAGAAGTTTCAAAAATCTCATTCAGAGAACGACTGGATTGCGGCAAGAGTTGCACGTCTCAGCTAACACAAATCAAATACCATTATGGCTATTTCCAACACATACCAACCAACCGCCCCGGCTGCAAAGACGGTTACCGGATCCGCCGTTTCCAATCGCGAAGATCTCAGCACCGAGCTGTCCATCCTCGCGCCAGAACAAACGCCTTTGCTTTCCTTGTGCTCCAAGGGTAAATCAAATTCGACGTTTACCGAGTGGACTGTCGATGTCCTTTCAGCTCCTGTTACTACAGGTATCGCTGAAGGTGCCGACGTAACCTCGTTCACCAATCAATTCAGCAATCGTGCTCGTCTCGGCAACTATGTGCAAACCTTCCGCGACGATTATCTCGTCTCGAACTTGCAACAAGCTGTCAGCTCGGTCGGTCCTGCGGACTTCGCACAGGCTGAAGTGAAATCGATTAAACAGGTTAAGCGCAACGTAGAAGCCACTATCTCTGGCACGCAGGACTACACCGTTGAAAATGGTGCTGGCACTCCGTACACCATGCGTGGTCTCGGTGCTTGGATCAACAACGGCACGACTGCAATTCCTCTTGCGTATCGTACCCCAGCAGCATCGATTGACACCTCGTTGACGGAAGCTAAACTCAACACGATTCTTGCATCGATCTTCGCCCAAAACGGCGAAATGAATGCACTGACTCTTGTTGCAGGTACCGCTGTTCGTCGCACGATCAGCAACTTCACCCGTGCAAATCAGGCCGCTGGCACCGACAATGTGTACACCGTCATGCAAGATGCAACCAGCAAGCAAATCACGCTTTCTGTTAGTGTATACGACTCTGATTTTGGCATGCTCAAGATCGTCAATGCTAATCCTGCTTGCACACTTGCTGGTACAGGTTACATCATCAATCCAAAGTATCTCGGCTTCAACACGCTGATCCCAATGGGTTCCAAGCGTCTTGAAGACCAAGGTGGTGGTCCTCGCGGCTATGTGGATATGACCGGAACGCTTGTCGTTAAGCACCCCGGAGCCTTTGGCAAAGTGACTGGTATCACCAATCCTGCCTAATCAACTGAGTTAGTAATAACAAAATAAGAATATTATTATGCCAAAATTATCAAACAACGAAAAAAGTCCATACACTGATGTCATTCGGCTTACCGCCGCTGATATCGCTGCTAATTCTGCGGCTATCACTGGAGGTACATACCGAATCGCAACGGTTCCCGCAAGTGGGTGCGTTACGCTTACGGTCATCTCTCGACCAGTAGCATTCAATGCTGAAGTGACTGCTGCTGCTGCCACTATCGGTATCACGTCTGGAACTGCTACCAGCTTGATTAGCACTGCTGCAATTGGCAGTACAACTGCTGCAATTGCACCGATCGGAACACATTCACTAAGCAACTATGCTGCCGAAACTCCGATCTTCCTCAAGATCGTATTTACTGGTGGTCCTCCAACTGCTGGCGAAGTTGTTATCGGGATGATTATCCACGATAATGCTCAATACATCAACTAACCGTTGACTCTGGCCGGGGAACGGGAGCAATCCTGCTCCCCGGCTTTTTCTTTTCTACCCAAACCTATGAACGCAATTTCAGAAGCCGCCATGAATTCCGCGCTCGTCCGCGAACTATGCTCGGGCCGAGCATTCGTCGAGCAGATGGCAAAATACCGAGAGACCGAGGCGGCAATGATCGCCCACCGAGACCGGCAGAATATTAACCACAAGAGCACACTTCGGAAACTCGTCGAAATCCCACAGAGGGAATACTTGCTCATGGGTCAGAAATACGGTAATGAGTGTTGGGACGACAGGGAGTTTGTGAAAGACTTCCAACGACTTGAGCCAGATATGGCTGTCAGCAAAATTTAATCGATGAAGACACGCACCTACGCCGACCTGTTTGACCTCGTACAAGCTCTGTGCGGCGTCGTGTTCGCCAACATTGAAAAGGACCGCATCAAGGCACTGATAAACCGCCGAGCACAGAAGGCGTACCGTGCGACCAACTACTGGACGCGATTCTTGCGCGTCGGAGAGGAAGTCAGCGTCAATGAAGGACTGATTGTTTATAGTGATTACACTAGTGGTGACGACATTGATACGTTCTTAAGAATACATAAGGATCGTCCGTATGGATTGGAAAGCGTTCAAGAATATGAATTCATCGTCAATTCCCTTGGTGCAAAAATAGTCATAGGGACGCTTAATCCATCATCTGCTTTTGCCACATACAAAATTCAGTTTAACGACAAATTCGGACCCAACACAAGCGCAGGAGAGTCGCAGGCGATCCCGGCTGAATGGTTCGAGTATCTTGCTCACGGCACCTACGCCGACTACCTCCGTGCTGAAGGGCAGCAAGAACGTGCTGCTCTGGCCGATCAGGAGGCAAATGAAATCCTTCAGGACGAATTGATTCGTCTCGACGAGCAGCACACGCAGACGCTGATCTCGAACCGAATTTTCACAAACTCAAACATGCAACTTCGCTGGTAATATGGCACACGCACTCGTATTAGGAGGAATGGTAGGTAATGCCACTGGACTAAACCCAGATGGTTTATCGCTCGATCTTCAATTTGCAGCGGATAAGACGCTTACTGCCCGCAAGGGGCCAACACCTGTTTTCTCAAGAGGAAGCACTGGGACGTTTGTTGGTAGCGATGGGCTGATCCAAAATGCCGCTGTTAACGCTGCACGCTTCGACCACGATCCAGTGACTTTGGCTTGCAAGGGGCTGCTGATTGAGGAGAGCAGGACTAACTTGGTATTCCCAAGCGAAACGCTAACCACCCAAACACGCACTGTCACAGCGGTAGCACACACGCTATCATTCTACGGGACGGGAACGGTTGTTTTGTCTGGCGTAGCCATAGCAACGGTTACGGGAACAGGAGCTTATCCAACTCGCACCACGCTTATATTTACGCCGACCGCTGGTAGTCTTATTTTGACCGTGACAGGATCGGTGACACAGGCACAGCTTGAAGCCGGAGCCTTCCCCACGTCCTACATCCCGACGACAACCGCAGCACTCACCCGCAGTGCGGATGTTTGCTCGATTACTGGTAGTGCTTTTACGGGTATGTATAACGCCACAGAGGGAACTCTTATCAGTGGTGGTTTAATCGCCAGTCTTGCTGGCAGTAATCGTGGAATGTGGGGAATAAATAATAACACTGGTTCACACGGATTTTTGACATATTACGATGCGTCTTTAGTTGGAGTTGGGACCCAATCAAGAAACACAACAGCAACAACATTGCTTCCGACTTTTGCAAATTCCGCAAACACTTCCTTCAAGCGTGGTCTTGCATATTATACTGGAGGAGGAAGCATATCCACAAACGGAGCATCCGTTACGAACACTGCTGCCGTAATATCAACTCAAACAATGTTGACGCTTCAGATAGGTAGTATGCTTGGTGGATCGTTTTATTGGTCAGGACATTTAGCATCCATCCGCTACTACAAAAAACGCCTGTCTAACGCAAAACTCCAAACTCTCACCGTATGATCGATTACCTCTTAAAATTTCCATCAAAGGAAACCGCGATCCAATTCGGAGCGTCAACCGGACTGGCATCTCAAGATAAGAATGGCGAATGGCAAGCCTCAACGGCAACTCACAACCACTGCCTGCTTGAGATCGGAGAATACAACGGATCGGATTACTGGATCCTGTATCGTGATTTCTCGCACATTGAAGTGCCAGCCGGAGCCGATCAGTTCATTTACTGGTGCAGTGAATGGACAACCGGAGAAGGAGATGACGAACATCCTGTTCCTCGTCCAATGGACGAAGTAATTTCTCCAACAGTATTTTGGGCTTAACAACAAAAACATATAAAAACAACAATTTCAGGTATCCTAACAATCATTAATAAATAATTCCATGTCTTTTATCAAATCAGTTCCATTCGCAAGACTTTTTCAGTATTCTGCACCAGATGACGAAATTGTATTCTTGTCTTCTACCGATGAGCAATCAACAGATTCCTCTCAGTTCCGAGATGCTCTTAATCTTAACTTTTTCACTTACAATCCAAGTGCACCTTTGAATATTGGTGTCGGCTATTTAGCACTTGCTAATATTACTACTGGAACTGGGAATACAGCTTTAAGTATTGGTGCTTTGAATCTTAATACCACAGGAAGTAGTAACACTGCTATTGGATCGTACTCTCTTTCATTCAACACCACAGGTGCTAGTAATACGGCAGTCGGTAGTGACGCTCTCTATAAAAACACAACAGGCTTTAATAATACTTCAACTGGGTATATTGCATTATATTATAACACCACAGGTGCTAGTAATACGGCAACTGGAGGGGCAGCACTTTGTTCAAACACTATTGGGTCTTACAATACGGCAACTGGAGTAAATGCACTGTATTATAACACAACTGGCAATGGAAATGTGGCCGTTGGTCACAGCTCGATGTACAATAACACTATTGGGTCTTACAATACGGCAACTGGAGTGGCAGCACTATATTATAACACTACTGGAAACTACAATGTAGCCTCTGGATTAAACGCTCTTTACGGAAATACAACAGGACAATGGAATGTTGGGATTGGTAATAATGCTTTAAGTGGATGCACCACTGGAGAAAGAAATTCTAGTCTTGGTGTTAACGCTTTGTACGAGCTTGTAACTTACGTCAACTGTTCAGGTATCGGTCATAATTCAGCGGTTAGTGCATCGAATCAAGTCCAATTAGGCGACAGCGCAACAACCACTTACGCATACGGCGCGGTGCAAGCCCGTTCTGACATCCGCGATAAGGCTGACGTGCAGGATACTGTATTAGGTCTTGAGTTCGTGAACGCACTTCGTCCAGTGGATTATAAGTGGGATATGCGTGAGTCGTACCGCACTGAAGCACCTGCAATCGTCAACAAGCCGTTTGAGCCAACCGCACCTGTTGCTCCTGTTGAACCTGCACCCGATGCCAGTGACTCCGAAAAGGAGAAATACGAACGCGATCTTGAATCCTTCACCCTGAAACTGGAAGAGTACGACGAGAAGCTCGCAGCGTATAACGCAAGTCTTCCTGCCTATGAGGCGTATCTCATCGAGAAAGATGAATGGCTTGAGTCGAACAAGCTCGGTAACATCACGCACGATGGCACTCACAAGCGTTCACGATTCCACCACGGTCTCATTGCTCAGGAAGTGCAGTCGTTGATTGCTGAAACTGGAATTGATTTCGGTGGCTTCCAAGATCACTCAGTCAAAGGTGGCGATGATGTACTGTCAATCGGTTACGAAGAATTGATCGGACCAATGATTAAGGCTATCCAACAACTGTCCGCTAAAGTCGCCGAACTTGAAAATCCTACAGCCTAATAAAATAACTTTATGAAAACAACAATCCTTGGCATTCTGACAATCATCGGGGCAGTCATCTCCGGTGCAACTCAATTCCTCAACGGAGGATCAATCGATCTCGTCTCAATCATTCCTGCCATCACAGCAGGCATCGGTCTCATCAAAGCCGAAGACTCGTACAAATAATGCACCCGACGCGAGCGACAGATGCCATCCTCGGTCTCGGTGCTACGTCACTGGGGCTAATCACCAGCGTGCAGGAGCAGTTTGAATACGGACTAAGGATCACATCGCTCGTGCTCGGCATTATCATCGGCCTGATATCCCTGTATCGAATGCTGCGTAAGATGAAATCAAAATGACCCTAGCAGAGAAACTGGTTCAAATCGCTTACGAGGAAATCGGCACCACCGAGGTCGGCAACACGAATTGCGGACCCCGGGTCAACCAATACAAGGCGGCGACCACTCTTCCGGCTGAAGAGCCGTGGCCGTGGTGTGCCGCCTTCGTGTGCTGGGTCGTCCGCGAATCGATGCGAGTCATCGGCGAGGTCGAGACCAAGACGTTCAGACGGCCACGCACCGCCAGTGCGTTCAACTTCATCAACTGGTCACTGGCACAGGACAACACGACATCGACGATGACGAAAAACCTTTCAGCGAAATCGATTGCTGCCGGTGATGTCGTCGTCTTCAAATTTTCGCACATCGGAATCGCGACCTCTGGGTGCGATGAAGATGGAAACTTCTCCACGATCGAGGGAAATACCGACAAGCAAGGATCGCGCGAAGGTGGAGGTGTTTTTGCCAAGAAGCGAAACCTGTCATTGGTCAAGGCGAGGATCCGATTCACCGTTTAATCAAAAAGAATGGCACTCAAGAAGTTCATCGTATGCGGCGACAATCATGGTGACCTTGTGTCGCATGAGTCGGTCAAGAAGCTGATCCAGTTCCGGGACGAGTGGATGCCTCGGGGTGGCCACATGGTGTGCGTCGGCGACCTGTTCGATATGGGGTCACTTCGCAAAGGTGCTTCTGACGAGGAGAGACAACGGGGGATCTCGGAGGATTTTCAAGCAGGCATCCGGTTCCTTGACCTCGGGTTCAAATTTTTGACCCTCGGCAATCACGACCAGCGTCTCTGGCAGGCCGCAGAGACATCCAGCAATGGGATACTCAAAGAGCACTGTGCCGACCTTGCAGAGGCAGCAGAGCGTGAATTCAAGAAGCGTAAAATCAAGTGGGTGCCGTACCACGTCGGGAAATACCTGACGTTGCCCGAGGGCGGTCCGAAATTCCTGCACGGCTTTGTTGCCGGTCAATACCCGGCCACCGGCATGCACAGCGTCTATGGTGACTGCATCTTTGGCCACGTCCATTCACCCAGCACCTTTAACGCAAAACGGATCGACGGCGGTCAGGCGTTCAGTCTCGGATGCATGGCAGACATTGAGCAAATGACCTACTGCGAGCGTCAGCCGGGCAGGCTGAAGTGGCGCAACGGTTTTGGTTTTGGCTTCATCTGCGAGAAGACCGGAAAATGGAATTTTTGGAACATTTCAAAAGACCCGGAGACGGGAGATTGGATATCACCGATGGGAATCCTATGAGTAAACTGAGCACCAGCACGAAAAAGGCGATTAGCAGTCTTGAATGGGCATTGGCTCATCACCGCGAGTTACCTCAGACCGATGATGAGTTTGACAATATTCAATTCGCGGAAACGCTTGGGATTACTTACGAGAGTGCCCGGCACAAGCTATCACGAATGGTGAGAAACGGGCTGCTTGAGTGCAGGAAGATCACTCAGAACGGCATTAAGCGAAACCTGTACAGCAAGAAGCTACCGTTGAATTGATCGATGGAATTCCTTTGCCTGTGGCGACACCCACAGACCGGCGAACCAATCCTTCAGCATCAGGCCAGACAGCGATTTGACGCGACTGACAGCGACGTATGCCTGCCCCGGTTCCCGGGCTGCGCGGATGTCAATCAGCGCGGCATCAAGCGTCAATCCCTGCGATTTATGGATGGTAGCCGCCCATGCGAGACGCAAAGGAAACTGGTAGAATTGAGCAGTGTTTTTCTCAGATGGATCAAATTTCCATGTGTTTCTTTTGATTCCGACCTCCCTGCCGTTGTCTAGGCGCACAGATACGCAGTTTTCCTGCACATCCGTGACGGTGCCGATCTCTCCGTTGGCTGCCAACATTCCTTCGGCGTTGTCAGGGTCGCGCAGATTGCACGTCACCATCGCCCGGGCACCGAGCTTCAGCTTTAACTCGTAGGGCGTGATCAAGTTCTTCTTGAGAAATTCCACGTCGGTTGGCTTGCCGCTTGTTTCGGCTAGAAACACATGCTCAGGCACCTCAAGCGTGCCGAGTTGGTATTCGTTCCACTTATCGACCTGAGTGTTGTGCGTGAATAGCCTGAGGATCGACGACTTGGGAAATACCGCCACCCGTTTCTTGAGTATGGCGGCACCTTCCTTGGTGACGGTCCCTTCTCGGAACTGGTTAAGGATTGAGATGAAATCTGGGTCGTCCTGCCGGTGGACCTGCCGCAGCGTGACGTGCTTGAATGCAAGGTCTGCCCAAACAGGCGATGCAAACGCCCAGTCGTACCGACCAGTCTTACTGACAGGCGGTAGCTGTAGGAAATCACCCACGGCAACCAATTGGATGCCGCCCATCGGTCGGTCGTCGCCTCTGACCTTGCGGCAGACGTAGTCAACAAACTCGAGGATCTTGCCCGGCAACATCGACACCTCGTCGATGATCAGGATGCTGGTGCCATTGATGCGTCCACTCAGCGCGTGCCAGTGCAACCCCTGCGTCTGCATGTACTTGTAGTAGTCCTCGAACGTCTGGTGCTCCTTGGGACCGATGCCGATGCCTGCCCACCGGTAGATGGTGCTGGTGTTGATATCCTGCCCAAACATGGTGCTCAGTTTGTCGCGCAGGTTCAGTGCAGCCACCCCCGTGGTGGCACAGACCTTGAGCGAGCGATGCCCGACACGTTGTCGGATGATCTCGACGGTTACCGACGATTTGCCGGTCCCGGCTGGGCCGGTGATAAAGACGTTGTGCCCTTCATTCACCTTGCCGATGGCGACCATTTGGTCGGGATCAAACTTCACGGTAAACCTCCTCGTCGTGGCTGTCGTGGTCTGGGTCGATCTCCTCGGTGCAATTGCAATCATCAACCCGGTTGCAGACATCACTCACCGTTTGGCGAAAGATGCTGTCGTAATTCACTCCGTATTGCTCTGCGTCGTATGGACGACGTGCGTCTCCTTTTCCTGCGCTCATGGTTCTTCCTCCTCAATTTCAGTTTCTTCGATGTCGATCTCTTCTTCCTTGTAGCAAAGTGGGCATGACGTGTCGGCTCGAGGCCAATCACGACTGCCACATCGTGTGCATGGCCAATTCATTGGACTGCTCCTTTCCAGAATAGGAACAATGCAGTCAGCCGTTGGATCAATTGCTTGCGCTTGGCTTCGCGTTCAGCGCGGATGCGTAGGCCGTTGATAATGTCGAGCGTGAGGATGGTATCACGTCCGATGACTTCGATTTGGTTTCTTAGTTTCATAGGTTTGGATTCTCTTTGATTGTTTTGATGATGATCAGGCACCCGGATGGTGCGTATTTATCTGCCCAGCGTTTGCGAATCTTGAGATTGCAGACTTGGTCGTCGTCTTCCCAGACATCGATGTCAGACAATGCGTCCATCACCGCTTTGGCAAGGTTGTCGGCATCGGGTTTCTGGGCGTGTAAGTGTTGGGGGGAATTGTCCTTCAGCCCACCGTTACCTTTGAAATGGTTCTTTGGTCTAGGCATTCTGAATTCCAGTGTCAGATCAATTGGATTGGCCAGCGATGACCGTGCAAGCACGATGCACGCATCCTTGACTGCCTTCTTCCACACGTCGGCGGTATCTGGGTTGTACATCCGGGCGTGACCGCCTCTAGCAACAGCCCGGGCGCGGGGTTGCGCTTTCGGGATGCCCTCGGCAAAGATGTTGAAAACAGTGATGATATCGTCTTCGTTCATTGTGCTTGATTGAGATATTGTGCGATTTCCCGCGAGAACTGAGTTTGAAGCGAGTGGAACCAGTTGATCTCGTCAATGCTCAATGAAAGACCGGGATTCTCTTCGCATAATTCTTCAATGATTCGCTCGAGCATTCTCATCTCGCCGCCAGTCAGAACGTGGTAGCATTTACGAAGCAGGGCGACGGCGATATCGATGGTTTCTTTTTCCTCGTTTGGATGCACAAAAAAAGTTCTAGGAGTGTTCATTTGGTGGAGATGATTGGTTTTTTGAAGGCGCGGAGACCGACTGTTTCGGCCCATGTTGCTACGTTGAGATTTAATGATTCGAGCTTTTTGAAATGTTCTAGAATTGCTGATCGTTTAACCGTAACTTCAGTCAAACCTTCTGTCACATAATGCAGTGTTTTTATGCTGCAAACCTCGAAATCCCATGCAAATCGCACGCCTTGGGCGATCTTAGTAGAAGCGAGGTCATTGGATGCCTCCATTCGAGCTGCCAGCGTGTCCTGACGCTCTTGCTCGGCCTGCTTTGCAGCGACAATGTCGGACATCTTGCCGGTCGATTCAGCGGCATCCTGTGCGGTTTCCGCAGCCTCACGCGCCTTGTGCGCATACTCAAATGCCGCCCGCTCAGCTGCCTCACGCTCCTGCTGGAGCACCGCCACCGCCTCCGCATGGTCGCCCACCAGTCGCTTGATCCGCGCCTCCTCATCCTCGATCTCAGCGAGGAAGTTCTTCGCCGTCGCATCGATCAGCTTGCCGATGCGGATGACCGGTTCCTTTATCTCTTTGCGGCTCTTATCGACGAGGATCCTCATCTGCGCCAGCGATCTCATGTGGTACGCAGCGTCGGCTGATTCGTCGTTGTTGGTGACCGAGTTGACATGAGCTGATGCGACCAGCAGGTTGCGCTTTTGTTCCTCGGCCTGCGGTGTGATGGTGAGCGAATATCCTTCGCCCGACAGTATTAGTGCGGTTTCGTTTGTCATTGGATAAATTTGGTTTTGTTGGTGGGATCAATGTGACCAGTGCAGATGCATTGGCCGATGTTTAACAGGCGGCAGGCTGTACGGTAGCAAACGTCGCACAGTCCATCTGGACATGGCTTGTTGCGCTTTGCCTTGGCTTCAGCCGCCATCTTCTCGCGGATGCTCAGAACGGGTGCGCCGGTGGACGAACCGTGTTCGGGTGCTCCCAATACGCAAACCTCTGGATCAGGATCGGGAATTGCTCCTGCCCCCGAGCGCGGATCGCTAGCCATGCCACCTCTGGGTCCTGCGGATCCGACATGATGCACAGGTAACTCGCCAGCGAGTTGACGATGTGGTGCCACGTTTCGATCGCCGCTGATGGGTTTGCTGGCACCATTGGTACCCCTTCCCCGGCGTTGCTGCCAAGTGTGCGGTTTTCTGGTTCCCACAGAACCTCCACCGGCTGGGATACGTCCGGGCGTTGTGGTGCCGTGGTCGGAGTGATCACCAGCCCACGGTGCTTTCCCGGCTGTGTAATCCGCTGGATCGCGTCCTCGGCTTCTTGGTCAATTGCAACTGGCAAGGATTCCTTGATGGTTGGTTTAACGGCTGCCTTTTTGGCAGCAATTTTTTCTGATAGGGTCATTGGAGTGATTGGGTTGCCCGTCTCTCCGGGCTGTCACGGTGCTAGTTGTGATCACCGTTTCACTCGACTTAATCAGTAGTCGGCGACTGGTGCCGGTGGCTCGGAGTCGATGTATTCCTTCACCTCTTGCAATGCTGCGATCAACTGGCGATCGGCTTTGAGCGGTTTTGGCATTGCCACCCCGACAGGCAACCATTTTTCTACCAGTGCTTTGACTGCATCCTCAGCAAGGTCACCAAGGTCAACACCCGAATGGGCTCCGACGTGGACCTTCACCTTCTGCCAGTCAACCCGGCCTTCGTCTTCCTTGGCCGCAGGTGCCTTCTTGTAGCCTGCTTGCTCGCCGGTGGCGGCAGGTTGTGCATCGCGGTCTTTGACCCGCTTGTACGCTCCGCTGGCAGCGATTGGATCACCCGACTTGTGCGGACCGACGAATGAAATCGTCGCATAAACAGCACCGGTCTCGATCTTCTCGTGCTGGATGATCAGACTGACTGGAGTTCCGATGAGACCCTCGGTGTCGAACTCTTGCAGCTCAAGTGCCGTCAGGTCGCGGCCCATGATCTTCTTGAGGTCTTTTCGGAACGATGCCTTCTCGTTAAGAGATGGCGTGTAGCCACGGGACCAGACGCAGAATCGACGACCATCGTCGTTGGTAACCTCGGTTTCGTACACCAATCGGAATTCCTCGCGCTCGCCGAACTTGGTAGTGCGGGTCTTGAGTGGTGTGAGATCGACGATCACTGCTTTTACAGTTCCATCGGTTTCTGGATGCGGTGTAAATTCGCCGCCTTGTTTTCTTTCGCTTAATTTCATATCGTTGTGTTCGTTGTATTCGTTGTATTCGGGTCACTGTGACCGGAAAGTGGTTAGAAAAGGGGTGCGAGGATCCGTGCTTGCACGCAGCCTTTGTGGATTTGGATCAAGTGCTTTTCGCTTAACGTGCCAAGCGATTCTAGAATCAGGTGCGATACCGAGTCTAGCTCGCAAACAGTAATGCAGATCTGCCCATGTCCTGCGGCAGTCGATTTAGCCGAATAGCCATTTTCGGCTGCCTGACGCTGAATTCCTGAGCGCATCGATTTCTGGACAACAAATTGATCCCCGAGCTTGGCGACCGATTTGAAATATGTCTTCCAGTCAATGCGGCCACCGACTGATGTTGGTAATTGGTCGTATTCGATCATGCTGTCAAAATGGTGTATGTTCCCCATAGCAGGGCAATGATGACTACCTCTGATAGGGTCCACAAGAGGCCGGTCAGGCGTGGTTGGTCAAATGTTGCGGCAATCGCCGTGTTGCCCAGCAGGGTAACAACTAGGATGATAATTAAGTGAGCTGTCATGATTCGGTTGTTCGGTCGCCGTCAGTAGCGACGGGGAAAGAAAAGCAGATGACCGGACTAGCGTCAACAATATTTCGATTATTTTTGAATTATTTTTTGACCGATCAATAATCCACTCAATATCAATGATAATGGATCAAAAGAAAAATCATTCAGCGATTTCTCTTTACGTCGAGCACGTCCGACAGTAGAGACGGACTCGCACCGCGTGGTGCCTACCCAAATGACAGCAACTAGAACCCAATTACTCGTCACCTACCAAGGCGACATCACCAAGAAGCTCAACGAATGCGGAACATCGTGTCCGCATCGACTCAACGCCGACGGCAACACCGAGCAGATTATCGAGATGTTAAAAGGAGATATCAACACGCCACAGGAAATCCGAGACATGATCGAGGAGATGGTCCTGCTCGACTGTGCTAACATCGGCACAGTCATCAGCCACGCATGGCAATTTATTCAAGTCGAGGAGGTCGCACCATGAGTAAGACAATGGCCGAGGTATTCGCCGAGCGTGCCGCTGCCAAGAAGGCACTGCATCCACTGATCGATTACTACCGCAACGCCGAGGCGAAAGAGGCATCTGCCACGACTACCGTGGCCGATTTGATCGCCGCGATTCGCAGCGACGAATTCAAAACGAAGGTCGAAAACATCCGGGTGCACCGTGCAGCCGGGAACAAGAAGCAGGCGGACATCGATAAGCGCGAGCTTCCTGCCGTATCGATCAGCGGTGCCACGACCGGCCTGCGCAAGTCGGCGGTGCCGGACGGACGATTCACCCACTCGGGGTTTCTCCAGATCGACATCGACGGCAAGGACAACCCGGAGTGGTCGCTGGCCGACCTTCGCTCCGCACTCATCAGCGACCCGCGCATCGTCGCGTTATTCATCAGCCCGTCGGGTGATGGCATCAAGGCGATCGCCCGTATTTCGTCGGATGTTTCGCTGCACAAACGGTCGTTCTTCGCTGCCGAGGCACATTTCAAAACTCTCGGGATTAACATCGATAAGTCGTGCAAGGATCCGGTGCGGCTGTGCTTCCTAAGCCACGACCCGAACGCATTCCTCGACCTGTCACGCACCGCTATCTTCGACCCAATCGACGAGGTCGAGGACGTGCTGGTGCCGCTTGAGACCCGTCGCCGAGCCGAGGTCAATACCGAGTGGACAGCACGCCCACAGGTGATCTCAGCCACCGTCGGTGAGTCAGGCAACCTGCTGCTCCACGATGTGTCAGTCGAGCTGTCGTTGGATGACCTGCGCGAGATGATCGATTGCATCCCTCAGCCAGAGTATCAGGACTGGATTGAGATCTGTTCCGCGGCATGGAATACGTTTGGACCCGATGCCACAGCAATTCTCAACGCAGCATGGCCAGAGGTGGAAGATGGCGAATACGCCAAGAAATTCATCCACCGCCTGCAAGATTTCAAGCAGGGCACGCTCTGGTTCCACGCCGGGAACAACGGGTGGAAACCAAGCAAGAACCTGCGTGACCAGATCGATGCCAAGGCCGACGTTCGGGCTGCACTCACCACTCCGCCACCGGCCACGACTGGGTCAACCATGCAGGCATTCGCCCCGGGCGACTTGTACTACGACGCACCGACCGGCAAGTATCTACTACAGGTCGGTAATGCGTTTCACACGTTTGGCCGGTCAAAGCCGATCGTGACCGGCGTGACCCGGTACCTCGCACCGTCCTACGAGGATGCCAAGGAACTGAAGAACGCCGTGGCAGCATCAATCGCGTCCCGCGAGATCGATGGTGCCATCCAGTGGTCAGGCAGCATCGCCGGTCACAAGATCGGTCGGGTCATCGACCAGTCCGGGATGCCCATCCTGATCACGTCTGAGGCGATTCAACCCAAGCCGGTTCAGGGATCGTTCCCGCTCATTGAGGACATCATCACTCAGGCATTTCCGAACGAGACGGCACTTGAGGTGTTCCTATCGTGGCTTTCATCTCGCTACAAGTCGGTGCAAGCAGGGATCCACGTCCCGGCACCCATGCTGGTCATCGCCGGAGAGGTCAACTCGGGCAAGAGTCTGCTGGCATGGTTGGTCACCCAGATGCTGGGCAAGCGGTCGGCAAACCCGTGGTCAGCATGGTCAGGTAATATGCTCTGGAACGACGACCTGATCGGCAACGAGCTGCTCTTGATCGATGACTGTGCAGGCAACCCGGACATCCGGGCACGACGGGCATTCGGTGCAGCATTCAAGGAGGCCATGTATCCACAGGCGGTGCAGATGCGGAAGCGTCACCAGTCATCCATCAGCGTGCGACCCGTGTGGAGTGTGCTGGTTTGCTGCAATGATACCCCGGAAGCACTCAACGTCATTCCACCGCTTGAGCCAGACGTATCCGACAAGATCGCATTGTTGCACGTCAGCAAAGTCAATCTGCCAGTCGATACGTCGTCGTCTCATGGCCGGGATCAATTGCAACGGATGATCATGGCCGAGGCCGAGGCATTCGCCTACGAACTGGTCGAGTGGGTTGTACCAGTAGAGCTTCGAGACACTCGGTCAGGCATCCTTGCATGGCGTGACCCAGAGCTTCTCGGCAAGGTGGATGCCACCAGTCCTGAGAAGCAGTTGCTAGAGTTGCTCCGCATCGCCACCGATGTCAGCGGAAATCGATTCGACATCTGGAACGACATGCCGTGCGAACTCACAGCCACCGAAATTCAGTCGCGACTTGTACAGTCGTCGTCGGTCGTCAAGACGCAGGCACTCCAGTTGCTCAACTACTCGAGCGCATGCGGTATCTATTTGAAGAAACTGGTACGCGACGAGGAGTCAGGAATAACAATCTCAGCGAAAACACGAACAGGAATCAACCTCTATAAAATCGAATTATGAATATAGAAAGCAAAACACTAAGCGAACTAATTGAAGACGTAAAAAGCTGGGGCATTAGCCGAGGCATCACTGGCATCGATGGCAGCGGGTCAGTGACTAAGCAACTTGAGAAGACTCAGGAAGAGTTGATCGAGACTCGAGACGCAGCACTGAAGTGGATGCTGGCAACCAATGGCCATGACGAGCACGAAGCGTTGATGGATTTCGTCGATGGCATCGGTGATATCATGGTCACCATCATACTTGCAGCAGACATGATGGGCTTGAGCATCGACGATTGCCTTCATGCTGCGCTGACAGAAATCTCCAAGCGCACAGGCAAGATGGTCGACGGGATGTTCGTCAAGGACAGCCAATCAGTCATCAGCCGCGCAATCACCGACGATGATAATATCGATTGGAGCGATCTTGATGCCAGCAAAGCCTGTCAACTTGGAGATAAAACATGTGAATCATGCCAATAAGATGGACCATCAATCAATCGAAGCAATTGTGACAGGTGTCACTGCAGCGATAAGCACCATTGTCACTGCAATCATCATCATTAAATCATTATGAAACCAAAAGAAGAACCGAGAGAACCTCTCGCACCCACACCTGAGACCGACGCAGCGTTTGATCTCAGGCACACCAAGACCTGCACCATCGCTCATTTCCGACAGGTCATGGAGAAGATGGAGCGCGAGCGCGACAAGGCACTGGCTGATCTCGAGGAGGAGCGCAGTAAGCCAAAGGCAAAGCCCAAGCGCGAACTGGTCATCGAACAGATCGGTGAGACGGTCGTCGTCGGAAAGGAGGTGGCACCATGACCTTCTCAAACGGACAAGCGAATGACCAGTCGATGCCACCTTGGAAAGAGAAGCCAGCACACGACCCGGTTGACCATCCAGCGCATTACACTAGCCACCCCAGCGGCATTGAATGCATCGAGGTCACCCGGCACATGACGTTCAACCGGGGCAACGCGATCAAGTACATCTGGCGTGCCGGTCAGAAGGACTTAGCCAAGGCTGTCGAGGATCTCGAGAAGGCGATCTGGTACCTCAACGACGAGATCAACCGCATCACCGGCTGACCAGATCAGGCCAGACTAGGCATCAGCCCGGGTTCCTCAGTGGGATCCGGGCTTTTTCGTGGTTTTTGGCAAAACCTGAAATAGACCCCAGCGTCCCAGCAGATCTGCTGGGGTACCCCCCCAAAGTGCTGGGGAGTATTTGAACACCCCCAGCACTTTTTTTCCTATATTCTATAAGGGCTGTAGCCTCTTGCTGGGGATGCTGGGGTCTGTTTCCTATGTTGAATAAATGAGATAAAAATACGAAGTATGAGCGGTAAAATCCAAAGGATCGCAAAATAATGTGCAATTTCCACAACATAGAAAATAGACCCCTGCAACCCCAGCAGACACGCTGGAATCCTTATGCCCCTAGGCGAAATCGTGCTGGGGTACCCCTGCAGGAGACCCCAGCATACCCCAGCACTTTTGAGGAGACCCCAGCAACCTGCCTGCCACCTCACCCCCAAACGCCCGAGCAATGGCCAGCCACTGTGCCATCAGAATACCAGACGAAATGCCAGCAGAAATGGGTCGCACTTTTTCAAAGAGAATCAGCAACGCGCCCGAGCCGCTGTCATCGTTACGTTTCAAACAGTCGTTGGGTATGCACAAAAGCAGTCACATTCTCAATAGTGGCACCGTAATGCATGATCTGGATTGTTCCACATCCGCGGATTACGTAAGTCGTTGATACCGCGGTCTTTTCCGTGGAACATGAGTAAGCATTACGGAGGTTGTAACAAGTGAGAGCATCAAACCTAGCCCGGACAGGGGGGGGAGGGGGTCGAGCAGGGCCGACCGCGCAGAAGCGCGAACCATTACCCTGCCCGTTAAAAAATGAAGAAGTGGGCCATCTGTTATCGTCATCATTATCGTCATCACTGGTGTGGCTATTATTGGTCCAGGATCGCCCACAGCATCACCGTTGCTATTGGACACAGAAAAGCCCCACCGGGTGACCAGTGAGGCTTGTGAGTGGATTCTGACGCTTGTCTCAGATCTTGTCGGCTCGAGCAATCCAAGTTTTGAGAGTCCACTGGTTGAGTGGTCCCTCCCAGTGTTTATTCCCTTGTGGTCGTGCTGATCGGAAATTGTAGAACCGCCAGTGTTTGTTCTCGTCCTTGGCGATGTAAAGTTCAAGATGGCATATCGCTCTGTCGATCTGCGAGCTGGACCGGGCCTTTTGGTTCATGCTAGAGTTTGGGCGACCACCTTTCTTTCCGTTTTCGGCACTGGCAGCGGATTGTTTTTCTGACTGGCGCGAGTGGGATAGCTTACCGAGTGCGACTGCTGCTTCGTTTTTCATGGCTTGATTGATTTGATGATTCGCAGGCATTCTGCCCGGCATTCTGCGTTGGTTGGATTTCGTCCAAGTTTTTCGACGAGTGTGTCCCAGATTGTTTTCGCTTTCATTTTTTTCTAGGAGTGAATGATTAGAATTCGGTTTTAGCGAGATCATCGAAATTTTCTTGGGAGATTCTGCCGAGTTTCCGCTTTTTGCGGCTATCGACTTCGTAGCACCGTCCGTTGGCGTGCTTCACTGCGACGAGCCGATTGTTGTACTTGTCGCGCAGTTCGAGTGATCCGTCAGGCATGATTACCTGTGCCGGGGTTTGCCACTTGTATTCGTCCGGGAGGTGAAACGACGTTTGGTCGGCACCGTTAGCTGTTTCGTTTTGTGGAGTGATCATTTTTTTCTAGGAGTGAATGATTGAGGCCGTGGGATTGAACCACGGCTTGTGGGTGCTCAGGAGATTGCGATTCTGATTGCTTGGGTGATGTTGTTTGCCCAGCTACCGGCAGAGTAATCAGTCATTGAGTCGTGGTGGTCATTTGGTCTCCGCACGTTGATGCAGGTGATTTCTTTGGAATGTCCGTTGCGGAAGAATTCGATCACGCGAGGTGCTGTCGAGCTTGATGCTCGGTAGATACCGTCGATGTTTTCAGTGCTGAATCCAGAATTCTCAAGTTTCTTGATGGCGTTGATGAGTGTCATGTCGGTTCGTTTTGGTTCGTTTGTTGCGAGTCAGCATCGGCTGACTGGGATCAATCTACCTGACCGATCAGGTTTGTACAGACTAAAAATCATTTTTTCCTAGAAATTTTTGATCGCCTCTGGCAATGTCCCGGTGCTGCCGGTCTTTTTGGGTTTAGACTGTCAGCCGCGCCCCTGCCGCCGAGCGTTTTCGGTTTCGCCTGACGTGGCGGGGGCGCACCATTCGGTGTGCTTACAGAGTGCATCGTTTTCTATTGCGGTAATCACTCTGCTGTTTAGGTTGTCCCTGTCGCCAATCACGGCGGCACAACCGATACAATTATGTCCGAATCTACTAATACCCGCGCAAAGCGCACCCGTGAACCTGTTTTGATGAAGGTTACCGCATCCAAGCTCGCACAGCTTATCGGCGATGCCGAAATCGGCGTTAGCCGCAAAGAACTTCGCCTGCTTGTGATTTCCAAGTCTGCGAATGACGTGCTTGCTGAAGCAGGTCTGTAAGATTTTCTGTTGTTGTCATGCAGAATGGGAACCTCGCCCAGCGTTTGGTGTGCAAGGGGTGACGCTCAGGAGAGACTGGGGAACTTTTTGAATAGGGCGGTGGACAAGTCAGGTTAAGTCGCCAGCCTCATAAGCTGGAGATCGTCGGTTCAACTCCGACCTGCCCAACCAAAGATCAGCCATGTCAGTAGGCGTTTCTAGCCCATCGCTCCCGTGGGTCTGACAAGGGAGCATACATAATGGCAGGCCGACTGGGCGTTACCGGTTGGGGGATCCCCTGCCACCATTTTCTTGGGTACGTTTAAGTGTTCCATGTCAGAGGAATTGTTTTTTGCCCGCCGCCGCTGCGGGTCTGACAAAGCGGCACATCATTTTCTTTTAGTTCCAATGTGTGCTCAGTCCCTCAATTGACGGTGCCGTCAATCTGTTGTAATCCATTGGCATGGCTCGAGGAGATTCCTACCAACTACAAGGACAACAAGGTGGACAAGTTTACACGGCGGCAGATAATGCCGTCACTGGGAACTTCCGTTGGCTTTCTATTGTTGCCGACACATCGTTTTCAGCGATTGCATCGAGCAATCTGACGAATGCCTCGACAAAGCTGATTAACATCACGATTCCTGCCGGTCGCGACCTCGGTGGAGTGTTCACCGGATTTACGATTGCGTCTGGAACCACCGGAGTTGTGATCGCATACACCGCGTAACCTACCGAGATGTCTCAGTTCGGGTCAGGCATGAGCGATCCAATCTCCACTGATGGAGATCGGATGTTCACGGGCGTTAATCAGCGTCTGCAACTGAACCAACTGCAACCCGGCGAGGTCCGCGAATCGATCAACGGTCGGATGGACGGGTTCTGGAAGCCGCGGAAGGCTGTCATTGCAAAATCTGTTGGGATTTCCACGGGTGGAGCACCATTGACGGTGCCATTCTTCGTGATTGATGCCAACAAAACGCTGACTGCAACCCGGACAACAACCTCGTTGATCACAATAACGACATCGGTTGCCCACGGGTTGACTGGGTCTGGCTACGCAACGATTGGCGACACGACCTTGGGTGCCACGGCACCATTTTCTACTGCCGGTGCACCTCCGGCAGGGTCGTATTTAATGACGGTTACGGGAGCAAGTACGCTGACGTTCGATTATGTGTCGGCAACGACAGGAGCGTTGGCCACAACCGCGAATGCTTACCTCAATTCTCAGCTCAACGACTTCGCGGTCTCCGACATTTTCGGATCCTGCCTATTTTCCGACCCCGGTTCGGAGAATTCTGAGTTCATTCTGATCGCCACTAACATCGACGTTCGGAAAATCTCTCTGGACACGTTTGCATCGACGACGATTTCACTTCCACCCAACACGACGATCGATGCCGAGTGCCATATGTTGCAGGCATTCGACAAGGTGATTATCTTTCGCGAAGGAAAGCGGCCATTGCAGTGGAATGGCAAAGCAGGCGACCGGTTTTATCCTATGGCAGGCGGTCCGTACTCCCAGCCATACGTCTTTACGCTTGCTACTACATTTTCCAATGGAATCGCCACCATTAAACTGACATCAGCAGGAGATTTCCAGTTGATGTCAGGATCTGTCGTTGGTGTTGATGGAACATCAAAAATTATTCTTCCTGCGTATTTCGACGATGGTTCACCCGCCCCAGAAATTGACAATTTCTACACCAATGGAACAAACAAGGCTGCAATCGTAGTAGCTGGCACAACTTACGCTGTTAATAGTTATGTCGCAGCGACACGCACAGCAACATTAAGTGGGGGCACATTTACTGCTGGTACGGCGTATGCAATGACCGGACTGCAAACGAGCGGATCAACGATAGGTGATATTTTCAAAGTCATCGAATCCCCAACAGGGCTTGATCTGATCTCAGCGGGAGACGTGTTTGTCGTCGCATCCACTCCACATTACAACAACGTCACATACGCATCGGCTGAGACGAATTCGTCAAGCCACAACATCCAATACTCGTACATTGAGTCGATTGGTGGCGGTTTTTCGCACATTCCTGCTCCACCGTGGGGCACCTATTTCCAGCGTCGCTTGTGGGTGCCATACTGGTACGAGGTAGGCGGCACACTGCTTATCCCGACGTACACCGACCGAGGCACCCGCGACGAGATCATGGCCTCGGACGTGCTCGACAGCGACACCTACGACCAGATCATGAACCAATTCCGCATCACCGGCGGGATTGCTGACTTCACAGTGGCCATGCAACCGTTCTACGACGACGCGTTGATGGTTCTCAACCGTAACAGCCTGCACTTGGTTGCCGGGACGCAGGGCACCTTGGCCGACACGGTCGTGAAAGAGCTGACATCGGAAGTCGGCTGCTTGGCTCGAAAAAGCGTGGTGGTCCAAGGTCCAAATGTCTTCTTCCTGTCGGACAATGGCGTGTATGGTCTGACGTTCATCGAACAATACAACCTGCGCGGAATTGACACCCCGTTATCGATCACGATCCAGCCGTACATCGATCGGATCAACAAAGGTATCGCAGACCACTCGGTCGGCATCTACTTCAACAACCGTTACTGGTTGGCGGTGCCACTCGACGCAGCCGACGGCACCCCGGCATACGGCAACAACACGGTGCTGATCTACAATTTCCTCAACAAGGGGTGGGAGTCGATCGACACCTACGGCGACAGCCGATTCAACATTCTCAATTTCCACATCGGCAAGTCAGGTGCACGCAACGCGCTGTACATTGTGACCGCCACTGGTGGCCTACACGAAGTCGATTCAAGTGATCAAGACAACGACGAACTGTCGGTGGATCCGCTGGAATCAACTCCCTCCCTCCCGGCGATCCAGTCACGACTGGTCTCGCGTGGCTACGATCTCGGGTCGATGGATCGTAAGCGATTTTGCGACACCCAGATCCAGATGCAGGCACTGGACACCCAGTCCGAGTGCGACCTTTCGATCTCATTCTCCAGCCAAGACCCCGACAATGCAGAGTTGATCAACACGACCGAGACGCTGATCGGGGAAAAGCTCGGGAACGGCGACACGGCGAACGTCAGAGCACGTCTGGGAGGCATTCGTGGCTTCACTGGCACTGTGATCCTCGACCGCATCACGGGGTCTCCAAAGGTCATCTCTGTTGCCGCATCGGCATCACTAACCAACCGACAAATCATTTCACAGAATTAAGTCATGGCAGTCATCGATACATCTCAATTAGATTTCACTCCAAACGAGCAAATCACCAGCACGAAGCTCAACAACATCTTAAACCAATCGGTCTTTGTTGCTGGAGCAGTTGCCGACGGCACGTTGGAGGTCTCGGGTGGCCAGCTTAGGGTCAAAACAATCGGCACCGGCAACATTGGAGATTCTCAGATCACGACAGGGAAAATTGCCGATGCCAATGTGACACCAGCAAAATTTTCACTTGGTCGAATTGACTTCAACAACTGGACGACCGACGGCGCAAAGGTCTCAACGACCACACTCGCCTACGGTCGCACAACGTCGCAGGCCGGTACAACGAATCTTGATTTCCGGGCGAGTGACGCTACGGTCAACACAACCTACGATGCGCGAATCTCTCGAGCATCTGGTGCTGTCGGGGCTTTGTCGATTGACAATGTGTATGACCCAGCGGACACGACGACCGACACCCGGGGCCAGATTGATTTCAAGATCAACGGCACGGCAAAGCTGACGATCAAGCAGGATGGAACCATCCTATTTGGTACGACTCCGCTTGGAGCGCAGACCGGCACAGCACCGATCTACGGTGCCCGGGCATGGGTCAACTTTAACGGAACCACCAGTTCTGACGCGGCAGGAACTTACTTTACTGGCACATCACCATCCAGTAGCTCAACAACATTGACAGTGACAAGCACTGCGCATGGCTTCATTGCTGGTCACAGAGTATGCCTTGATTTCACGACCGGCACCGCAACTGATGGTTCATACCTTGTAGTGACGGTTCCAACTGCTGACACGTTTACCGTCACATTGGCAACAGCAGCAAACACAAGCGGCAACGTCACGATCAAGAAGAAGACGATCAGGCAAAAAGGAAACGTCCACAGCGTCGTCCCGTTAACGACGACATCAACTGGCGATTACTACATCAACTTCTTGGTGGCACTCCCAGATGCCGACTACGCAATTGCAGGATTTTCAAATTACTCAACCTCGGGGGTTGCAGGACTGGTGAGCGGTGGATCAACGATATCCCAAACGGCTACAACTGCTCAAGTTTCAACATCAAATTCAACAAGCGGAAATTCAGCCGACTTTTCACAAATCAGCGTAACATTCTTCAGATAACGCATTGAACAAACACCTAGCAATAGCCGCACATCTTTATGAATCAAATGGATACAATTTCCAAGATCTACTTGGCTGGCATCTTTGCCACGGTATTGTTCTTTGCTGCCCCGATTATTTTGGGCTTGGTTTTTTCGCTGATCGAGGAAATCCGAGACTTCCTGTACGAGCGGAAGATTCGGACACGCTGCACGTCACGATGTGCGTCGGGGACATGCGGAAAGCACTGCAGCCATTCGCAAACGACTTCGAGTACATCGCATTCCAGCGAGAATTCAAGAACTCTCCAAGAGTGAGAGTCTATCCGATGGACAAGTTCATCACAAACCTTTACAATTAAAAATCATGGGAGGCGGCGTATCAGTACCAAAACCAAAGGAACCGAATATCGGTCAGGACATCTCGAAATATGTGACCGGGTACGGTCAGGCATTGCCGGGTGTTCTTTCGCTTGAGCAGCAATATCGTCCAGAGTTCGGCAAGTTGAATCTGGCCGACATGGGCCAATACACGACCGGCCTTCAAGCAATCCAAGACCAAGCGACCCGGACGGCACAGGGTCAACTTACGTCATCGAAGGCGGGTGAGCTTGCATCGATGACGGGGCTTGTGGGAGCAGGCCGAGGATTTCTCGACACGATGTCGCCAGAGATGGCGGCAATGGTGCGTCAATCCACTCAGGCGGCGACACAGGCGTATGGCCGGGCAGGAACATTGGCACCCGACCAGATGCGCGAATCAACGCAGCAGGCGCGTGAATCAGCCGCCGCATCAGGCCGCGTGGGAGGTAATGCAGATATTGCTTCGCAGATTCTCAACCGCGAGCAGATGCTGGGCGCACGACGCGCCGAGGCGTCACAGGCAGGCCAACAGGCGTTCGGCATGGGTCAGTCGATGTATCAAGCACCGATGATGGCACTGCTTGGAGCACCATCGCAGGCTTATGGTGCCGGTCAGCAGTTTACCCAATACGGAATGGGAATGCTTGGTCAATCGACTCCGCAGATGATCAACCCGGACACCGGGGCAAACCTCGCCGCAGCATATCGCCGCGATGTCCTCGGTGCCCAGTCGGCACAGGCACAGGCAAATGCCACAAGCCGGGCAGGCACGATGGGAATGATCGGATCAACAATCGGCGCAGCCGGTGCAGTGACAGGAGCAATTCTCATCTAATGAGCAAAATCGAAAAATCAAAAGAACTGATTGCAGCCGGGGTGAAGGCATTCCCCCGAGGCATGGTCGCGTGGTCAGGCGGCAAGGACAGCATGGTGCTCCTGCATCTCATGCGAGAGATGGGGGTCAACTACCCGGTGATCTTCTTCCGAGAACCGTGGCAACCGTCGAAATACAAGTTTCACGACAAGTTAATCCAAGACTGGGGTTTGCTCGTCTATTCGTGGCACCCGACCGAAAGCGCATTCCAGCAAACAGACGATGAATTTGAGGTACAAAACCTGTACCGAATCAATTCTACAACGCTTACATGTCCTACAGGCATCATTGATCCGGTCGAGGATCTTCCGTGGGTGTGTTCGATCGATATCCTGCATCGGCCAAAACAAGAAGCCTTGCAAATCTCTGATTTCGATTGCATCTGGATCGGCCACAAAGGATGCGACTCGGATCCAATCCTTGGCGGCGATGCCGGGACAAGGATCGAAGCGCGAATGCTTCCAAACATGGCAAACATGATGTTTCCACTGCGTGACTGGACTCACGACGACGTTTGGAACTACATCGAATTCTACGACTTGCCATACGACTCGGATCGATATGAGAAGGTCAATGGCAAGTGGGGTGAGAAGGAAGACAAACGTCACAACATGGACTACGTCCACGCCTGTACTCTGTGCGTTGATCGCCGCGAAGGGTCACCGAAATATGTTCATTGCCCGAAAATCGGAATGGTGATAGAGAATATCTCGTCAATGGTTCCTTGGGCTTCTCAAGAAAAAATTTCATACATAAAGGATTAAAACTATGCTACTTGGATCATCAATCGACCCGTCACTTTTTTCCAACGACTACTCTGGCTTTGCCAACGCAGGAGCAATTCGTGGACAGTCAACCGCCCAGCTCGGCAAGGACATCGCTGGAGCAGCTACAAATGTAGCAAGCGGATATGTTCAAATGAAGCAAGCACAAGGCCAAACCGATGCATTCAAAAAAAGCATGGATGCAATGGCAAAAGCATTTCCAAGTCAAGCTGATATGTTCAATAAAGCAGGCATGGAAGCAATGGATCCGAATGCCAGTCTGATTGAGCGTCTTTCTCGAATGAATGCATTCAAAGATACATTCCAAATGGTCCAGCAGCAGAAGACGATGAACATGAACGAGCAGTTCAAGAACTATCAGATGAGCGGTGCCGGGCAAGCAGCAGCAGGAGGAGCGGCATCAACTGATGCTTGGAATAAAGCAGCAGGTACAGGAAACTAAGCAGTAAAACAATATGTCAATCGATCCATCAAAATACTCCGCCAAAGGATCCCAGATCGAAGCGATGATCAATAATGCCAACAGGATGGCAGAAGATGCCATCAAATCTGGAGTTGATCCAAATCGTTTGAATCAGTTCATGTCCGGGATTGAAGGCTCACTTCAAGCTAAAGACTTGAATGGATTAAAGTCAAACTATGCATCTTTTGATGATTCTATTCGTTCCGAGATATCCCAAAAACAAAAGGGAGACAGTATCAATGCTGCTGTTACCAAAATGAATTCTGTTTTTGATAGCGCGAAGATTGCAGGCGTTCCTATTGATCCAGAAAAAGTTGATCAAGTATCAAAATTAATTAATTCAGGAAATCCAGAACAAGCGTCAACATTACTGTCTGAGATGAGCAAGCCAATTGCCGATGCAATCAAGCTCAAGAATGACACCTACATGAAATTGTCACAAGAGGCGAATAAATCATACAGTGAGCTAAAACCGTATCAACGCCAAGAATACGAAATGTCGAAGAACATTGGTTTTGCATCTAAAATGCTGGAACCAGAAAGTCTGAAAGATCCTTCGACAAATCTTCGTTTGATAGAGGAAGGAAAACAACGTGACGCATCAAAGCAGATGGCACGCGAGGTCTTCAGTCGATTGCAGACAGCCCAAGAGATTAGAGACAATCCAGAATACATGGCAGAGTTCGGTGATAGTCCAACAACGAATTTTCTCCAATCTTCATTTGGCAGTACCGACCAAGGAGAGTTTGAAGCAAAACTAGCCAAGCTAAAAGGCGGTGACCTTGCAAAGGCAATGCAGGACATCAAAGAAAAGGCAGGAACGGCAGCAGGAATGGCAGAAAAAGAATCGTCTGCACTTCAAGCATCCATCAGCGAGCTCGGTGAAAAACTTGGGCCAAATGCAGCAAAAGAAGCACTAAATCGCGTCATCAAAGACGCAGAGTACACATTGACTCGTCTTGGAGTCGATCCTGCTTTGACAGCACCAGATCAAGTAAAAGCAGTCCGCAACAACGAAGTGCCATTCATCTTAGCCGACGAGAGAGCATTCAATGCGCTTCCTGATGATGTAAAAAAACAAATGATTCCAAATTGGGCACCGTCGTCAACAAGTAAAAAATTGACTTCAGAAGAGGAAGACGCAGTTAAAAAGCAGGAAAAGGAAAAGCAGGACGCAATAGAAGCAACGAAAAAATTTAACGCTCAACTAGGTCTGTAAAAACAACAAAATGCCAGATAGAACAGAAGAGAAAATCAAAGCTGATTCGGAGGCATCCATCAGTGCCATGTCTGTGTACCTTAATCAGACTGTGCCTGAAGAACAATTTGGGTCGAATGTTTTAGGTAGAATTGGCAACATCAAGCCAATTGCATCGCCAGAAGATACCATTTCCAGCGGCCTGATTGGTCAGGATGGATTGATTACTCCGAAAGGATCTCTTGTTTCGGCATTGATGACAAAAGGCCTTCTCAACAGAGACGGCACTCCTACGGAACTCGGCACCGCACTGGTCATAGACGAGGACGACGCGCTTCGCCGCGAGAACTTGAAGCTGTGGCAACTCAGACAAGCAAACCGCGTAAATGAATCGGAGTCTGTCACAATGGGTGAGACCCTCGGAAAGGTCGGCGAATACATCTGGAACGCAGGAGCCGGTCTTGGCACCATGATCAAACAGGGATTGAGCGTACCAACAATCGATCCAATCAAGCAATTCGACGAGATGGATCGCCTCGGTGTGAGCTACGACCCGAAGCTGCGCGAAGAAGCAGAAAAAAAAGAGCAGACGCGGTTCAATCGAAACAGCGTTGGAGCAGTTGCATTCCAAGAAGGATCGTTGAAAGCGATCTCTGAAATGGGGGCAATGATCAACCTCGCTGGATCCGCTACAAATCAAGCGATCATCGAGAACTTCTACCCGGCAAAACTTGCCGAGCAATATAGGAACACAGACGCAATTGACGAAGCCCGGCAAGCGCAGGCACGTCTTGTCAAATCCAACCAAGATGCAGCACTAGGCACAACTCTCGATGCGGTCGTCCAGTCGGCCGACTACCTTGCCAATTTAGCTCAAAAACCATCCACCATGCCGATCGGCACGTTTGAAGGGCAGCAAACGCCCGTCAAACTGTACGCTGATGAAATGGCCCGGGCGAAAGCTGAAATGCCAAAAGCCGAGTTCGACAAACTTGTCAAACAGACGACAGCGGCAGGTGAGGTTTTCCAAGACCCGGCTGAAATGATGCAGCTCGGCACCGTCGCTAAATTAGCGTTTCGACCAGTGACATCCAGAGCAATTCTGAATGCCGACAGGATCATTGCACAAAGCATGCAGCGCGGTGCCGACATTGCCGGTCTCGCCGCCGAGAAAGCTGACATCGACAATGCTTTGGGAATCGTCCAGAACACGACTGACTTGTCCAAGAAATTGGCCGACGACCTTCGCGCACGGTACGACGTGACAGGAGACCAGTCACTGCTTCGCCGGGCAACTGTGGCTGACGAAATCTTCAACCGTGGCACAGCCAAGATCCAGCAATTCACCGGCGACGGTGTGCGGATTACCGACAATATCGCCAATCTGGCAGCAGAGTCTGAGAAGCTATCGACCAAGATTCCTCTTGCTGCCGCCCAGACGTTTGAAGCAGCAGCAAAGGCCGGTCGAGAACTCAAGGCTGTCCCATTCAAAACCTTCGCGGCAATAGTCGAGCCAGTCGGACGCGGTCTTATCAATCTCGATGACGGGTTGAATGCCGCATCAAAGAAATTTGGAATTGAGGGAGCCTACAATCTCCTGACATCGAAAGTCGGTCAGACCATAGGCTACGGTGCCGCCGCTGGCCTCGGACCAGTTCCAGCCGTGATTGGTGCCGCAGGTACCATCTTAAATTCTGGACCATTCCTGCAACGCCTGGCCGACACATCTCGGATCCTCGGCACAGAGATGGCGAAATCACAAAGCCAGATTCCATTCTTCCAGCGCGTCGCAAACTACTCAAACTTGTCACCGGCACACCGTGCTCTTGCCACTCTGACCGACACCGCAACAATGGGTGGATTTTTACCCGACATCGCACGCCGTGCGGTGCGTGGAACAGCACTGTCATTCCCGGCTGATTTCGTTGGTCAGTATATGTCTGACGGTGGACAGGTCAACGAGAACACATTCAAACAGGCGTTCGCAGAATCGTTGCTGCTTGGTGGTAGCTCAGCAGCACTCGGTGGCATCTTCGCCGGAACAAAGAAGCGGCACCGTGATTTATCAGTAGGCGACGAGATCAACTTCAGAAACGAAATCACCTCACCAGATCAAAAGCGCATTTTCTCGCAGGCACCCTCTCCTCTCCGTCGTGCCATCGGAACATTTTCGGCGGTATTCCCGTCGATGAACGTCCAGCTCACCGAAAGCGGTGGTGGTTTCCACGATGACAACACGATCGGGATCGATGTCAATTCGTCGAACCCACTCAAGTACCTTCTGGCACACGAAGTAAAGCACCTTCTTGTCCACCGGAATCAGATGCACAACGGCATCGTGGCAATGATGCTGGGTGACGGCGAGACAGGCGGCCTGATGCGTGCCCCGGACGGCACCTTGAACCCAGAGTTTGAGGCGTTTGCCAAGGAATACAACAGCCGCCAGATCTCTGCCGGTCGTCAGCCTGTGTCGCTCGGGAAAATCGCCGAGGAATTCTTCGTTGAGGCAGGTGTCGAGGACATGGCCGGGATGGCAGAATCGGGAGCACTGGGTGCAATGGCAAGCCGCACTGAGGCACGCCGCATGATCGGCAACCTCTTCAATGCTGCTCTGGACAAGAGCACGGTGCTGAAAGACTTCCACCTCAAGATCGGCGGCCTGATGGATCAAGGAGGAAAACTTGTCCAAGGCAACGGACTGCTCGACCCGGGTATCACCCAGACGCGAGAGATGCGAAACTTGACCAAGAACATGCTCAGTCGCGCCGCAGGACGGTCTGTGGGGCAGTTCGAGCCGCTCGGTGTCGCCAATGTAGGAAACAAGAACGAAGGCCCGGGAATCAACCTCCCAATCAATCCAGATGACAAGGCAATGATCGAGAAGATCGGCCCAGTCGAGTTTGAGATGGAGACAGTCAATGGCGTTCGCCAAGTCGCCCGTGACAGCGCAGGCAATCCAATCCCAGTTGACTTCAACACGCAGTTGATGCGGTCCCGCACCGGCAGTCTGATTCAAGAAGCCATTGGCAATCGTCCTTCCACCTACCAAGCGGAACCAGGCGAGATGCATTTGAACGACGAAGGTATCTGGGAAGGATACCTCCCACCAGACCTTTTTGAATTTATCAAAAGGAAAGGATCGCTCAATCAGGAGCAAATCCGAATCATTGATAACGTCAATAAGATGATCAAAAACTTCAAGGGCGATGCTGCGATGGTGATCAATCACCCGGCAACCTCTCGAAACAAGAAGGGCAAGCTCAACTACAAGACGTTAAAAGCAACGCTCAGACAGGTAGTGCCAATCTCTTGGAACATCACCAAAGACGGAAACTTGACCCTCGGCCTGATGTCTGTGACGCAGCTCAAGTCAAACGTCGATTCTCGGATTGCCAGCAAAATGGGTCAGAAGCTGTACCAAGGCAACCGTGCGAAGCTGATGATCGATGTTGGCCGCGTGATGGAACTTCACAACAAGGGTCAACGTACCGATGCGTATTTTGACACCGAGTACGGTGCCGCCAAGAGCCAGCAATACAAAAACTTCGTCAACTCGGTATTCGGCTTGATGAGCAAGAAACAGGGCGAGGCCAACCCAATCTTCTCTGAGGAAAACCTTCGCGGCAACGGTGTCTACAAGACCTACCGTGCCGACCGTATCAGTCAGGCGACCAAATTGACCGGCGACAAGTATCCGTTCCAGTACGACTTCGTGGTGCAGAACATGATGCCAAACGGTATGCCGACGCTCGACGAGCAAGGTCGCCCTGTCGCACAGAATCTCCTGCCAGAACCAACCGCAGAAAAAGAAGTTGCATCTCCAGAGAATCAAGGTAGAGAAGGACAAGCAACCAATGGAACTGAACAAGCAAACTTACAAACTCAACCCGGCAGCACAAGCACTGGCGGACCAACGCCCGAAGGAGCAGGACTTCGAGAACAAGGAGGACTTCCTAGAAGCCCTGAGCAGTTTCAATCATCGGATCGTCCCGGCGATACGGGCATCCCTCTCGAGGGACTCCCAGCAACCGTAACCATCAAAGGTCTCGGCAAGGTCACTTTTGGCCCAAGCGAAACATCGAGACAAGTCGCAGCAGATTACGCGAAATCTGTTGGAATTGATTACAATCCACCAAGGCAATACGCCAAGGTTGATAAGGAGCGAGCAAAACGAATCGCTGACGAGTATGAGAAAATGGCTCATGCTCCTAATGATCCAAAGGTGAAAGCATCTTACGATGCCATGATCAAGGAGACATTGGCGCAGTGGGAAGCGATCAAGAAAACTGGTCTCAAGGTTGAGGCAATTCCTGCGGGAACTCCTGATCCATACGCGGCAAGCCCACGGTTGGCACTTCTTGACGTGAAGGACAACAATCACTTGTGGTTCTTCCCAACAGAAAATGGATTTGGTGGATCTGAATCCGCAGAGATCGACATCAGTGGGAATCCATTGATGGCACCCACAGGAGAAACACTGAATGGGCACAAGATGCTCGCCAATGATGTGTTCCGAATTGTCCACGATTACTTTGGCCACATCAAAGAAGGTCTTGGATTCCGGGCTGACGGTGAGGAAAATGCATGGAGATCTCATTCGGCAATGTATTCCGATCTGGCACGCCCGGCGATGACAGCAGAAACCCGTGGGCAAAACTCATGGGTGAATTTCGGACCATTCGGAGAATTCAATCAGACGGCAGGTGGCGCAGAAACCCAGTATGCTCCACAAAAGACTGGATTGCTTCCAGATTGGGTCATGCGCGAAGGTGCATCTGATGTAAACCGTCTTCCTGAGAAAATCGACGCTGACTACATGAAGGCAGTGAAAGATGGAGATGTGAAGACACAGCAAAAATTGGTAGACGAGGCGGCAAATGCTGCTGGGTATGTAACAGGTAAAGCATTTCATTCGACAAAAAATCCGCGCCAAATAACACAATTTGTAACCACAGCAAGAGATTCACTAGGAGCGCATTTCGGGCTTACGCGGAGGCAAGCAATTGGCCCAATGGGGCGAAATCGTAAAGTTGGAAACGGAGTTTCATTGTATGAGGTGTATCTGAATGCAAAAAAACCAATCCGCCTTGAAGATAGAGGCACTTGGTCAAGTGATCGAGTAGTTCCACAGATTAACGATCAGCTTAAATCTTCTTTACCAGTCACCTCAAGTAGATCAGAGATCGTATCGTTTCTTCGAAAAAATGGATATGATTCAGTTATTTACGAAAACCGTTTTGAAGGAAAAGAAGGAGATGAGGCAATCATTGTATTTGATCCTTCCCAGATAAAATCCGCCAATCCAATTACCCGCGACAGCTCTGGAAATGTTATCCCAATTAGCAATCGGTTTGATTTGAAATCTGAAAATATCAACCGCCTTCCTGAGCCAGTCAAAAAAGCCAAAAAGGAAAAAGAACGCCAAGTGATTGGGCCAGATCGCGTGATCGACAAAGGTGACGCAGACACTCTGGACGTGATCCAAGCAGTCGGGGCGAAGACCAATCAACCTTCTTGGAAGGATGACAAGCCTGTTCCGGTGTCTTACGGGTATGACCTAGCCAAAGCACCTCACATCAACAAGTTTGCAGGCAAGGTCGAGGATGCATCAACCGACTTCCTCGACACCATCCCATATGACCTAAATAATGCGGAACGTAAACGAGTCGAAGATCTGATCAAGAACGGCGTGGTTGACCATTTCGCCAATGACATGGTGGAAAAGACAAGGATTGTCCTCAAAGATCCAGCAATCGCAGCAGGCAAGGGATGGTACAGCCGCATGCGGGGGAAACTTCTGAATGCGCTGAAAGAAGATGGTCGAGAATTATTCTCTCAGTTGCTTGGTGCCACCAGTGCCCAGACACCTGTTGACGAAAACTTCCAGCAATCAGTCGATGCGTATGAAGGAATCAAGACCGGCAGATACAACAGGCATCGGAAAGGGTATCTGAAAGCAATCAGTGCTGAAAACAAGGGGACTCTTGATGCTGAGATTACCAAGACTCGGTCGATCAAGAACATTCAGGGGATCTTGGATGACTTGAATGCAGCACTTCCAAGTGCCACAGTAAAGGCAGACAGGATAGCGATCTATGCAGAAATCAAAAGCCTTACTGAGCTAATCGAAACGCCTGTTGACGAAAGAACTGGTGCCCAACGGATCAAAATCTACGTTGTCGGAAACGACCTTTTGCCACGCCGGTCCAATGGTGCAAAATTCAATGCAAACTCTGGGGCGGTCCTTAAGGTCATCGCCGGGGTTTGGTTGGACAACCGTGAATCTCCAAAGACTCCAAACTTCGCTGGAAACCTGTCAGGCAGAACGGTCCAAGCAACGATCGACATTTGGGCCGCACGCTTCCTGCGTCGTCAAATTTACGGCGGCGAAGGAGTGCCGTGGAGAATTCAACCAAAGTCAGAAGTCGGCGTATCCAAGGAGGATTTTGCATTCTCCCAAGTGGTCATGCAACGCGCAGCCAAAAAGCTCGGAATGAATCCTGACGATCTCCAAGCGATCCTCTGGTTTGCAGAGAAGGACGTTTGGGATAAAAAGGGATGGACGAAAAACGAAGGTGCCAAAAAATCAAGCTTTGATGATATCTTTGACATCTTCTTTCCAGAAGGTAAGAAGCCTCTTACATTCGCTGAAGGTTCCGCAATAATCAGAGCAAAGAAAGATCAAGAAAAAGCAGTTGCAGCCGCAGAGAAAAAGGCGATAATTAAGGCAGAAGCAGCAGCATTAGGAATATCTGTTGCGGCCTTGAACCGAATAAAGAAAGCTGAAAAATGAAAATTGGAACCCAACAAATCGAAAAAGACGATATAGCCGCGTATGCAGAAACGATGCGTGGGCTAGCGACCGCCGACAAACAGGATCCATTTGACGCAGAAATTGACGACGCGCTGGATCAGCTGGGACGCTTGCACGATATCATCGGAGAGCGAATCAATCGGACCAAACGATCGAAATCGAATGTTTCGTCTAGTTCTTCGTCGATTGAAAAAGCATCAATGATGAATTAAGCGATGCCACGAAAACTCGAAAAAGAACCTGACGTTGACCCACCAAACGAGTGGTTTGACGAGGTACGCAAGCGGTCTGAGGAGATCGGGGTATCGAAGCTATGCATTGAAGCCTGCGCTCCTCGGACTGCCGCCACCGCGCTCTGGATGATGGCACAGGGCGTCTCAAACAAGCAGATCTCCAAACGTACCGGGCTCAGCTACGGTGCCATCAACGGCCTCGCATGGAGGCACGTTGACACGCTCGAGACGAAGCGGAAGGAATTCAGCCAGAAGTACGCCATTGCCGCCCAGACGTTCACCGACCTGCTGTTCGACAAGGCCGAGCAATTGGCCGACAACCCGGAGCAGTTGGTCAACATCTCTCCAGACAAGCTCGCGCTGACGGTCGGGATTATGACAGACAAGGCTGCACAGCTCTCAGGCATGGCCGGGGTCGTCATTGAGCACCGCAAGGGAGCGTCGATCTCTGATGCCGCCAAGGTCATCTCTGAGGCAAAGGCACGCATCGCCGCTAAGCTACGCGACGGTGCCATCGATGCCGAAATCATCTCCGCATGATCAAGGAACCAGAATCAAGATTTGATGGACCCATATTCTGCCATTATGTGGTTGAGCATGACGGCAAGGAATACAGGTGCAACACTCTCGCTTACGCCTCGTATCTATCTGAGAAGTTCGATTCCAAAGTGTGGAACGTAGTGCTTGAAAAATTTGTCACCCCATTTATTGGGAAGTGCGGGTATTGCGAGACATACAGCAAACTTCACTTTGCAGATGGCAACCGTGGATCATTTCCAGCGAAGGACGATGAGCTTGGATGTGGCAAATGTGGCAGTGTTTACAGGGTCATCGACGTTCTGATGGAAACTGACGCTTACAAGCAATGATCTGGAAAAAGCACTCCATTCTGACTCCTCCGACCGACGAGGAGATCGTGCTGCTCGACGAGGAAACGTTGATCGAGATTCATTCGATTTACCACGAAGCAATTGACAACGCCGAGCGTGATCCGTACAGGTTTGGCTTTCGCCTTCCGCACTGGGACAAGGCCGAAGAGCAATTGGCCGAGGTCACCGAGATCGTCGCGCTCGGCGGTAACCGGTCAGGCAAGACCCAGTGGGGTGCATTCACCGTGGTGCGCGCTGCACTCGAGAACCCCGGGTCGGAAATCTTCTGTTTTTCGCAGACTGCCGAGGTATCGATCCGACAACAGCAGAGTGCCGTCTGGGACTGGTTACCTGCTGAGATGCGAACAAAGCAGACGACCAGCGGCACTTACATCAGCTTTACCCGCAAAAATGGATTCACCGACCAGTCGTTGATCCTCCCCAACGGGTCGCAGATCATTTTCAAGACCTACTCGCAGTACCAGAACAACCCGACGATCTTGGAAGGTGCCGAGCTTGGTTCTAGGAATCCGAAATGGCATAACGTCGGGGTGTGGCTGGACGAATACCTGCTTGGCCCGGAGATGATCAACACGCTGCGGTTCCGTATCGCTACCCGGGATGCCAAACTACTGCTGACGTTCACGCCGATCGACGGTTACACCGAGGTCATTAAGGAGTATCTCGACGGTGCCACGACGATCGAGAGCCGCGAGGCCGAGTTGCTCAACGGCGAGCTTGTGCCATACGTTCAGCGCAGCAAGAAGCGCAACGCCTCAGTCCACTACTTCCACTCGCAGGACAACCCGTTCGGTGGGTATCACCGGATCAAGGAGACTCTGATGGGACGTGGCCGGGAAGAGATCTTGATCCGCGCCTACGGTGTGCCGGTCAAATCGCACGCGACCAAGTTCCCGCGATTCAACAAAGAGGTCAACGTGGTGGATCCCGAGAAGATTCCAAACAACAACGTGACGCGCTACATGATCCTCGACCCGGCAGGGAGCAAGTCGTGGTTCATGTGCTGGATTGCAGTCGATGCCAGCGGCACCTTCTGGGTCTACCGTGAGTACCCCGGGGTTGACGTGGGAGACTGGGCAGAATGGAAGAGCGGCAAGTGGATGCCGGGTGATGGTGCCAAGGGACAAGGCTACGGCATCCGCGACTACGTTGACCTGATTAAAGACCTTGAGGGCGATGAAGAGATCTTTGAGCGGCTGATCGATCCCCGTCTCGGTGCAGCCAAGTATCAAGCCGCCGACGGAGCGTCCTCGATCATCGAAGACCTAGCCGAGCAGGAGATGATCTTTATTCCAGCACCCGGCCTTGAGATCGACGACGGTCTACAGGCATTGATCTCAAAAATGTCATGGGACACCAGCAAGCCGATTGATGGTGTGAATCGTCCTCGGTTCTACATTTCGAGCGAGTGCGAGAACATCATTCACGCACTGAGCGAATACACAGGTGAACAAGGTCTCAAAGAGGCATGGAAGGATCCTATTGACGTGCTAAGATATGCTGCTATTGCTGGCATCGATCACGTTGACGGTTCGGAGATTAAAGTTACAACATACGGAACAGGTGGCTATTAAAACTAAAAAGCAAGCAGAGGATATCATCAATAGCGTCATCAATAACGACGATGACAGCAAACCTATTGTTGTTGAGCCAGAAAAGTTTGAGGCGCGAGTGACGCGACTTGCACCAAATCCCAGATTTGTGTACGGATCGCTTGAAGGAATTCAAATTGAGATCTTCATGCCTCGTTATCGTGAAAATTCAGTTGGTCGCAAGATCACTGTAGTGCGAGCAGAAGAGATCGGAGAAAACAAATTTAAGGTGGCACAATGAAAAAAGAAAACGACGACATGTCCAACGAATCACTCGAGGGTGAAGAACTGATCTACGCATCAGAAGTGCCTGATATCAACTCACTCACATACGCCTATCAATCGACGCTGGCAGATCTCGACACCTACTTCGACACCTGTCTGAGAAGCTACAACGATCGTCGCAATATCTGGGACGGCAAAACTCAAGACCTTCGCAAATCAGGGTCCACGGCATTCCCGTGGCAAGGTGCATCCGATCAAGAGGTCAACGTTATCGGCGAGCGCATCAATACCTACATCTCGATCTTCGACCAAGCACTGCAACGGTCGCACATCAAGGCATTCCCAACGTCGATGGCATCGATGTCACGCGCCGGGGTCGTTTCGTCATTCTTGAAATGGATGAAGTCGTCGTACATTCCAGACTTCAAAAACCAGATGGAGCAGGGTGCGAACTACCTGCTTGAGAAGGGACTGATGGTCACATACGTTGGATGGAAGCGCGAATCGCGCACTTACTTGCAGCCGATGACTCTGGACGAGATTGCACAGCAGTCGCCAGACCTGATCGAAGTGATTCTCGACGAGACCAACGACGAGGTCGTGATGACGATCCTCCAACAGGCGTTCCCAAAGCTCTCCGATAAGCGTGCCAAGAAGTGCATCAAAGAGCTTCGTACCAAGGGCGAGACACAAATCCCAGCGCCGCGGCAGTCTGTCGATTGCCCGGTCGCCTACGCCTGTGCCCCCGACGGTGAGGTTATCTTTCCATCTTACGTCTCAGACCCGCAGCGGTCGCCATGGATCTTCTGGCGGTGCTTCCTGACCGCTCAGGAACTCGAGAAGAAAGTCACCAGCGAAGGTTGGGACGAAGAGTGGGTTGACAACGCGATCGACACGCTTCGCGGCAACGATTCGATGTATTACGACGGTGAGAAGATGAAGCGGTCGTCGATCATGCCAATCATCGATGAGAACCAACTTGTCATGGTCGTCTATGCGTATCAGCGTCTGATCGACGAAGAGGACGGCAGTGAGGGCATCTACTGCACCATCTTCCACCCGGACTCTGAAGGCTACGCCAAGCACGAACTGTGCAACGGCATGGACGATTACCCGTTCGTGGTTACCCGCCTGAGCAACGACCAGAAGCGGATGTACGAGGTGGACAGCTTCCCAGAGATCC
>Ga0208597_1000052_pt1 | contig 39568 bp, 38 predicted proteins | sample LakMenEpi05May12_FD_150673 | JGI IMG/M metagenome (GOLD analysis project Ga0208597, IMG submission 150673) | Freshwater microbial communities from Lake Mendota, WI - 05MAY2012 deep hole epilimnion (SPAdes) | ecosystem: Environmental > Aquatic > Freshwater > Lake > Epilimnion/Euphotic zone ...
GGGTGTTCAGGTTCGGGTGCAGGTGTCGGGTGATGCATCAGGTAGGGATGCGATGACATCGCATCCGTTCGAGACCGAGGTAGGGAGTCCTCGGGTCTTAGCTAGTCTCGACGACATTCGAGGTCCGTCAGCGAACGGACGTGATAGTGATCACGTCCCTACCTCAAGATAGGCGGTAAAATCAAAGGGGGACCGGAGGCCGGATGATTGGCGGTTGGACGCATTTTCTAACCGCTTACCGCCAACCGCTTACCGCTTCGACCTATTATGCTCCGAACTGGTCATATCAGCGTGGGGAACGCGGTTGCCACATGGGGCAGGGTGAGGGAGAAACATCCTAACCCCGCGCCCCGCCATGAATATCACCTGGATTGATTGGGTCATCGTCGCTGTTTCGATCCTGATCTGCTTCGTCCCCGCGCTCTTCCTCGCCAAGCGCTCGAGCGGCAGCACGGCCGAGTTCTTCGCCTCCGGACGCTCGGTACCGTGGTGGCTCGCCGGCCTGTCGATGGTCGCGACCACGTTCTCGTCCGACACCCCGAACTGGGTGACCGAGCAGGTCCGCAAATACGGCGTCGCCGGCAACTGGCAGTGGTGGGCCTTCGTCCTCACCGGCGTCGCCACCGTCTTCTTCTTCGCCCGTCTCTGGCGCCGCTCCGGCGTCATGACCGACCTCGAGTTCTACGAGCACCGCTATTCCGGCACCGCCGCTTCGGTCGTGCGCGGCTTCCGCGCCGTCTATCTCGGCCTCTTCTTCAATTGCTTCATCATGGGCATGGTCACGCTCGCCGCGTGCAAGATCGCCAACATCCTCTTCGGGATGCCCGCCTGGCAGACCATCGTCGTCTGCGGCATCCTAAACGTCGTCTTCGCCGCCCACTCCGGCCTCTGGGGCGTGCTCGTCATCGATATGGTGCAGTTCTTCATCAAGATGACCGCCGTCTTCGCCGCCGCGTGGTTCTCGCTCGTCGAGGTCGGTGAACGTCTCGTCGGGAAGGGTGCGGGTGGCTGGGCCGGCCTGAAGGCACTCGTGTCCAAACTTTCGACCCAGCAGGTCGTCACCACCGACGGCGTGCCGGTGATGTCGGTCTCGGACGGCAAGGGACAGCCGATCTTGGACATGCTCCCGAACTTCACCATGCCGGAGCTCGCGCTGATGATCTTCATCCTGCCCATCGCCATCAGCTGGTGGGCGAACTGGTATCCTGGCTCCGAGCCCGGCGGCGGTTCGTATATCGCCCAGCGCATGCTGGCTTCCAAGTCCGAGAAGGACTCACTCGGCGGCACGCTCTTCTTCAACATCGCCCACTACGTGCTCCGTCCGTGGCCGTGGATCATCACCGCGCTGTGCTCGATCATCGTCTACCCGGACCTCGCCGCGATCAAGGCGGCCTTCCCGGCGGCTGATCCCACGCTCATCGGCCATGACTCCGCCTTCCCGGCCATGCTCATGTTCCTGCCGGTCGGGTTCGTCGGCCTGATGATCGGTGGGCTGATTGCGGCCAACTCTTCGACGATCCTGACGCACCTCAACTGGGGCTCGTCGTATCTCGTGCACGACTTCTACCGTCGCTTCATGAAGAAGGACGCCTCCGAGGCCCACTACGTGAACGTCGGCCGCCTCTCGACCGTGCTCCTCTACGTCGTCGCCGCGGTGCTCAGCCTCTATATGAAGTCCGCTCAGCAGGCCTTCCAGGTCTTGCTCTCCATCGGTGCGGGCACCGGTTTGCTCTACGTGGCGCGCTGGTTCTGGTGGCGTGTCTCCGCCTGGTGCGAAGTCGTCGCCATGGTGATGTCGCTCGTGACCGCCGTGGGCGTTCCGATGGTGCTGCCGCAGGCCGATTTCGCCACGACGACCCTCTGGCAGGTCGGACTCACGACCGTGGCTTGGCTGGTCACCGCGTTCGTCGGCCCGCAGACGGACCGCGCGACCTTGATCAGCTTCTGCCAGAAGGTGAAGCCCGCCGGTCCCGGCTGGACGGATATCCGCGCCGAAGCCGGCATCAGCGACGCCGAGATCGCCCAGGAGAACCGCGTCGGATCGGCCTTCGTCGGCTGGATCGCCGGCTGCGCGCTCATCTGGGGTTCGCTCTTCGCCATCGGCAACTTCCTGTATGCCTCCGGAGATCCCCAGCGCCTCACCATGGCGTGGATCCTCACCGCCGTCACCGTCGTCAGCGGCTACGTCCTGCTCAAGGTGACTCAGCAGATGTGGGCGGATAGTTCGGCTTCGCAGGTGAGGGAGGATGCTAAGAGGGTGGGGTAAATTCGAGAGTATTGAGTATCGAGTATAGGGGGAGATTACAGGTGGCGGGTGGCGGCCACGGGTGGCAGGTGGCGGGAACTTTGAACTCAAAGGGAGACCGGATGATTGGCTGGGGTAGGGATGCGATGACATCGCATCCGTTAGAGCCCGAGGCGGGGAGTCGTCGAGTCTTAGCAAAGCAAGAAGATGAACAAGATCTGTCCGCGAACGGACGTGATGGTGATCACGTCCCTACTCTCTATGTCGTGACGCGGTCCCGACCCTACCTCAAGGCAGGAGACCAACTCAAAGGGGAACCGGAGACCGGATAGGATGCTGCGGTAGATTCATTTTCGGGTCCCAGGTCTCGGCCATCGGGTGTCTGGTGCGGGAGTCCAGGTTCGGGTGCGGGCGTCGGGAGATGCATTTCCTAGCCGCCAACCGCTAGCCGCTAACCGCCACCACCTTTGCCTCTATTCAAAACTAAATTCGCCGTCGGTGGATTCGCTCGGTGGGGAGTCGCCGGCGAGGATGGTGCGGACGAAGAGTTCGCGGTGCTCGGCGCAGGGGCCGTGGGCGCGCAGGGCTTCGACGTGATCCGGCGTACCGTAGCCTTTGTGCGTCGCGAAGCCGTATTGCGGATGACGGGCGTCCATCTCGACGAGCATCCGGTCGCGTTCGACCTTCGCCACGATGGAAGCGAGGGCGATGGCGAGGCTCTTGCCGTCGCCGCCTTTGACCGACTCATGCGCCCAGGCGAAGGGGCGCAGCGGCAGGCCGTCGACGAGCACCAGAAAGGTGCGGGCGTCGGTGCGGCCGAAGAGTTCGCCTTCGGTGCCCGCGGCGGCGAAGAGCGGGGCCATCGGGCCCACGGCCAGCTTGGCGATGCAGCGCGCCATCGCGAGACGCGTGGCGCCGAGGATGTTGTGCGCCGAGATCTCGAGGACCGAGCCGGCGGCCCAGGCGGTGCGCAGCTTGCCCTCGCTCTCCATCTTCGCGATCACCTCGCGGAGTTCGGCGCGTTTCTCCGCCGTCAGCTTCTTGGAGTCATTGGCGCCGGACAGCTTACGCAGCCAAGCCGGCTCGCCGTAGAAGCCGGCGTCGAGCAACACCGCGGCCGCGACCACCGGTCCGCAGAGCGAACCGCGGCCGGCTTCGTCGACGCCCGCGATACCGGGGCGGTCGGCGCCCTTCTTGCGGTCGAATGACGCCAGCGAGGCCACGGGTTATTCCGCTTTCTTGCGGCGGACGAACGGTTTGGATTCCGGCGGCTCGAGCCCGCGGACCTCGTAGGCCGTCTTGAAGTGGAGCTTTGCGAAATTGACCAGGATCGCCGGACCGAGGCGGCCGACGAGTTCGATGCCGGCGTTCTTGGCTTCAGAGCCGGAGCCCTTGGGGAGCTGCACACCGCCATCCTGCGAGAGGCGGTCGATCTCGCGGACGAAGGCCGCGCGGGCGACGATCGAAGCCGCCGCGACCACGGGGTCGGATTCGGCCTTGGTGCGCATGCGCAGGTCGAACTCGACGCCCTTGCGGGCGAGTTCCTTCTGCACGAGCGGTTCTTCGGAGAATTGGTCGAGCAGCCCCCACTTCGGGCGACGCTGGTGCTGCAGTTCGAAATCCTTGAGGGCTTCTTCGCACGAGGTCGCGTGCATCCAGCCCAGCAGGCGGTTCAGGTTCTTGCCGAAGCGCGAGTGCAGCTCGTTATACTTCGCCATGCGCATGAACGTCGTCTTCACCGCCACGCCCGGGGTCGAGCGGATGATGCGGTCGAGCTCGGCGATCTTCGTGTCGGTGAGCTTCTTCGAGTCCTTGATGCCCAGCTCGATCCATTCGCGGGTCATCTCGCCCGTCGCGATGACGCAGGCCGAGACCACCGGGCCGAAGAGGTCGCCCTTGCCGGATTCGTCGAGTCCCGCGTGTTCTTCGAACCACTCGGGGTTGTTCTCGGCCTCGTAGCCGAGGACCGCCTGGCCCGTCACGTCGGGCTCCAGCGTGAACTTCACGAAGTCTTCGGTGCCTTTGCCGGAGATGACGCACTTGCCGGAATTGTAATGGACGATGTTCAGGTTCTCGCCCTTGAAAGCGAAGGCCGCGTGGTCGACGGCGAAGGACACCCAGCCCTTGGCGACGAGGATCGCGCGGAGCTTCGCGGCCTGGGCGGAGTCCAGCTTCAGCGTGTGCATCGCCACCTTCTTCGGCTCGTCGTCGGAGTCCTGCTTTGCCTTTCGTGCCATGAGTCCCAAGGTCTACCCGAGTTGGCCCCCGAATCCAGCCCCATCCATGCCTCCCGCCCAGTCCACCCGTCCTGACCGCATTCCTGCGCTGCGGAAGGCGTTACTGGCCTGGTTCGGACGTCATCGGAGGCCCATGCCGTGGCGGGAGGAAGTCTCGGCCTATCGGACCGTAGTCTCGGAGCTCATGTGCCAGCAGACCCAGATCGCGACCGTCATCCCTTATTTCGAACGCTGGACCGCCAAGTGGCCGGACTTCAAGGATCTGGCTAAGGCCGAAGAGGCCGAGGTCTTGGCCATGTGGGCCGGGTTAGGATATTATTCGAGGGCCCGCAATCTGCTCGCCTTGGCGCGTCAGGTGGCGGCACTGCCGCGTCCGCCGCGGAGCGCCGCCGAATGGCGTGAGTTCAAGGGCGTCGGGCCGTATACCGCCGCCGCGATCGCCAGCATCGCCTTCGCCGAGCCCGTCGCGGTCGTCGACGGTAACGTCGTGCGTGTGCTCGCCCGGCTGGATGGCGTCCGGGCCAAGCTGCGCGACGCCTCTTCGGCGGCCAAGCTCTTCACCGAGCGCGCCGACGAACTCGTCGATCCGAAGCACCCCGGCGACTTCAATCAAGCCATGATGGAGCTGGGCGCGACCGTCTGTCGCAAAGGCGTGCCGGATTGCGGCCGCTGTCCGTTGGCGGAATGGTGCGACGCCAAAGCTAAAGGCGATGCTGCCACGCTACCGCGTTTCGTCTCCAAGGAGCGGAAGGAGGCCGCCGTGGACCGCGCGTTGGTCATCCGGGCCGGCAAGATCCTGCTACGTCGTAACCCGCCCGCGGCCAAGCGCCTCGCCGGCATGGCGGAGATCCCCGACTTATCTTCGCTCGGTCTCGCATCGGTCGGAGAGCCCGCGCTCGTGCGCCGACGGACGATCGGTGCCGTCACCTATGAAGAGAAACTCTATGCGCTCGAACCCAAGGCCGCGGACCTGCGTCGGTGGGCGAAGGATACGGAGCTCGAGTGGGTCGATCCGGCGGACCTAGACGGAGTCGCGCTGAGCGGGCCGCATCGCCGTTGGCTCGGCGAGTGGCTTAGTCGAGACGGTCGGAAAGCGCCCGGCAGACGGCCTTGAGGGTCGCTACGCGGGCGTAACGCTTGTCGTCGGCCGAGACGACCACCCAGGGGGCGTGGGGCGTGTCGGTGCGGGCGATCATGTCTTCCGCCGCGCGCAGGTTCGCATCCCACTTCTTCCGGTTGCGGTAGTCCTCCGCCGTCATCTTGTGGCGCTTGTGCGGGGAATCCTCGCGGGCGTGGAAGCGGCGCAGCTGTTCTTCCTTCGAGATATTGATCCAGACCTTGAGGACCACCATGCCGGCCTCGGCGAGGCGGGCCTCGAAATCATTGATCTCGGCGTAGGCGCGGGCCCACTCGGCGTCCTGCGCGAAGCCCTCGACGCGTTCGACCATCACGCGGCCGAACCAGGAACGATCGAAGACCGCGAGGCGGCCGGGCGCAGGGACCTTGTTCCAGAAGCGCCAGAGATAGTGACGGGCCTTTTCTTCGGGCGTCGGAGCCGGCGTCGGGTAGACCTGATAGTGAGCGGCGTCGAGCAGGCCGCAGAGGCGACGGATCGCGCCGCCTTTGCCGGCGGCGTCAGGGCCCTCGAGTACGACCACCGTCGACAGCCCTTGCGTATAGGCGAGGCGTGTCAGCCGACCCAGGCGGACCTGCAGCTTGGCCATCTGCTGGCCGTAGGCTTTCTTATCGAGGGTCGGGTGGGGCGCGGCGCTTTCGAGCAGGCCGCGTGGACGCGAGCCCGGCTTCTTCGCCTTGGCGGCGGCGCGGCGGCGTGAGGCTTGGCCGAGCTGGGCGGCGATGGCGAGGCCTGCGTGCAGGTCGCGGAGCTTCGTCTCAGCGCCGCCGATGACGACTTTCCAGGGAAGATTCTTGCCGCTGCCTTGCGCGCGGAGTTCGCGGGCGAGGTTAAGGCTGCTCTTCTTGGCGAGCAGCAGGTCGTCGGGGCTGACGACCCAGCCTTCGGCGTCGGTGTCTTCGGCTTCGCTGAGGCGACGGCGCAGGGACTTCTCCGGCGTCTCCAGCCAGATCTTCACGACCGACGTACCGTCGGCTGCGAGCAGCTCTTCGAATGTGCGGAGGGATTTCAGGCGGGCGCGCAGGGGGTCGCCGGACAGTTCATCGCGCGCGACTTCGAGCGTCGTGCGCGTGAGCCAGTCGCCCACGACGATGGTCATGCGGCCTTTGGCCGGCACCTCCTGCCAGTAGGGCCAGAGGAAAGGCCGGCCTTCGGCGGAGGCCGCATCGGGCGCGCAGACGCGCACCGTGCGGGCGTCGAACCATTCCGTGAGCTGGTTGGCGAGTTCGGAGGCCGCGAGGCGGTCGTTGCCGCCGATGACGATGATCGCGCCATACTGCTTGGCCGCGAGGCGGCGCTGGGCCGCCAGGAGGCGGAGGTGGAGGGCGGAGCGGGATCGCTCGAGGACGCTGCGGGTGGCCATCGGAGGCGACTATGCAGGCCCCCTCCGCGGATGGGAAGCGCGATTGAGTGACGGTCCCGTGACGGGCTCAGCCCAGCAGCCCGGCGATATCGGCCACATAGACCTGGCGGCCGCCGGCGTGGGCGGAGTCGAAGCAGAACTGACGGCCGCTCCGGCTCGCGGAGGGATGCGTATCGCAGCGCCATTCCTTGCCGTTGATGGTGGCGATGGTCGGGAAGGCCCCGACCTCGATCCGGCGGTCCGTCGGGATATGGTAGAGATACGGACGCTGCAGCTTCTCGGGTCCCTGCGGGTAGGTGTCGTTGAGCACCCACTCGTTATTCGTGTTCGGCAGGTAGGTGTTGTGGCCGTTGTTCGGCATCTTCTCCTTGCCCACCACCGTGACCTCGTCGGAGAGGTCCTTGTAGACATAGAAGCGTTCGCCGTGGGACGGGTGCCAGGCCCAGGCGAAGATGTGCTGCGGATCGCGCCAGACGAAGTGCGAGGTGCCGCCGTTGGGGTCCATCACGTGGACCTTGCCACCGTTGACATCGATCGTCAGCGCGCGCGTGCGGAAGCCGGCCTTGTCACCTGGGGTCCGCCAGCGGTGGAGGAAGAAGAGGCGGGTGCCGTCGGTGTTGCAGAGCAGGTGATTGAACCAATGGACCGAGTCCGGCTTGAAGGCCGCGGCCGAAGGACCCGTGAAGGGGATCTTCGCGGCTTCGGCGAGAGAGAAGAGCAGGCGCTGCTGGCCCGTGGTCATGTCCATGCGCCAGATGCCGACGTCGTCGGGCGTCTTTCGCAGTTTCCAGATGTCGCGTTCCGCGCCCGTCGCGTAGCCGTAGCCTGGGCGGGTCACGTCGAGGCGGCCGAAGTCCGGCGCGAAGGCCGTCTTGCCGTCCGGACTGAAGGTATAGAAAGGATGGGGCAGGGTACGCGTGCGGCCGGACTTCACGTCGAGGACGCGCGTGACGAACTGGCCGCCTTCGCGGTCGTTCCAGGCCACGTCGCGGTCCGAGCCCGGGATCCATTGGAGCATGCAGCCTTGCTGCCAGTTCCAGGCGTTGGAGCCGCCCAGGTCGATCCAGCGGTCGCCGTCCTGCGTGTCCACCATCCCGACGCGGATCGAGTCGGCCGTCGTCGGTGAGCGGCCTTCGAAGTCGACTTCGTTCGCGAGCACGAAGCGGTCGTCGGCGGAGAACAGGAACTTGTCGTAGTAGCCGCGCCAGTGGAATTTCGGACCGCGCGTGATCGGGCGGATACGGGCGGCCGCCGGCTTGGTCGCGCAGCCGGCGAGGGCGCCGAGCGAGGCGAGGGCGGAGAATTTCAGGAAGTCGCGGCGGGGGAGCATACGAGAGTATGGAGTATTGAGTATGGAGTATGGGGGCGGACCGAAAGAGGGGTCGGGGTAGGGACAGCACCACGTGCTGTCCTTGGTGCAAAAGTGCAAATCGGCCTACGGCCGGTGCAAAGGTGCAAACGTGGAAGGCATTGGGAGGGACTGAATGGAAAAGTTTACCGCTGGTAGGGTCGGGACCGCGTCACGACACAGTTGTTTCGGGTGGCGGCTCCTGGCAACTGGCGGGCGGAATCGGACAGTCTTTCTCCCGAAGAGGACAGCCCGCTCAGCGCGGGAGTTCTTCTTCGTCGTCGGCCGGGGGCAGGACGCCCTTGAGCATCGCGTCGAGGGTCTTCTGGAGGGCGGCCTTCATCTCGCCAGGTTCGGCTTTGTCGACCGACTTGATCTGCAGGCGGATGGCTTCCTCCTTCTTGCCTTGGAGCCAGCGGAGGCGGGCGAGCGTGTCGAGCTTGTCGGGGTGTTCTTCTTTCGTGAGCTTCACCGACTGCACCGCACACTTCTCGGCGAGCGCCAGGTTGGGATTCTGCGCGAAGGCCTTCATCGTGAGCAGGCGCCAGGCGATCTCGTTCAGCGCCTCAGGGTCGTCGAACTCCTCGTCGGCCAGCTTCTGGAGCTGCGCGTAGAATTTGGCGGGCTTACCGCGCGCCAGACCGATCTGGGCTTCGATGGAATCGCGGAGCTCCTGGCCTTCTTGCTTCGGGAGCACGCCGGCCGCGGCGGGCAGGGCCTTCTCGGCGGCATCCCAGTCGCGGGCGCGCATCGCTTCCGAGAGCGCGTCGAGCTTCGCTTGGGCCGCGGCCATCTCCGGGTCGTTCGGCGCGGTGCCGGCGGGCACGGCGGGCTTGCTGAGGCGGCGCTGCGGAATCTTGTCGGCGATCGGTGCGGCGGCGGCGAGGGGCGTGCCCGTGAGGATGTCGCCGAGCATCTCGGCGGTGAGCTGCGCGGGGTGACCAGTCCAGGCGATCTTACCTTCGGCGACCACGAACGCGTGCGGGATGCCGTTCACTTCGGCCGCTTCGAGCCAGTCCTTGATGAAGGCCTTGCCGCCGAGGGCCACGCGATAGGACATCTTATCCCCTTGGGCCTTCAGGAAATCCTTGGCGCGCTGGGCCGAGGCCGCGTCGCGCTCGCTTTCCCAGACGTTGACGCCGGTGATGACGACGCCCTTCTTGCCCATCTGCTTGTGCAGTTCGTTCAGGTGCGGGATCGCGGCGATGCACGGACCGCACCAGCTCGCCCAGCATTCGAAGACGTAGACCTCGCCCTTCTTGAAATCTTTCACCGCCTCGCCTTGGAGCATCGTCTCCGGTCGCGTGGCCGGCGCGGGATCACCGACTTTGAGGCCGGCGGCGGACAGGGTGGCCGAGAGCAGCAGCAGGAGCAGGGCGCGCATGAGTGTTAGATTGGGCGAAGGATAACGGGAGGCAAACCGCCAAATTGAGTATGGAGTATTGAGTATCGAGTATAGGGAGGGGTAGAGGGAGGGCTGAATTGAGGGCTGAATCGATGACAGAGGACTGCATCGATGGCGGAATAAATGAGACAGTCGGTTGACCCGTTGGACAGTTGGCCGGTTGACAAGGGAGGCATTTAAGGGGCCTGGAGGGCCGGAATGATGGCCTTGATGATGCCGCCACCTGCAACCCGGTGCCGCCACTCTCGATTGGCGAATGTCCGCAGCTAACCATCCGGTCCCCCCTTGAGTTCGGGTGATTCCCAATCGCAGGGCGAACGGGGATACAACCTATGTCGTGACGCGGTCCCGACCCTACCCCAAGGCAACTAGGTCAGCACGCAGTGCTGACCCTACCTCGAGGCAGTTTTCCTAACCGCCAACCGCTTAGACCTATTTTTTAACCGGAGCCGCCGGGGCCGCGGCTTTGGCTTCGGCGATGAACTCGCGGATTTTTTCGTCCGTGAGCGAGGCCGGGTGGCCGATGTAAGCGATCTTACCGCCGGCGACCACGAAGCTGCAAGGGATGCCATCCTGGCCGGCGGCGTCCATCCAGGCCTTACCCATCGCGCCGTTGGTATCCTTGGCGACGGTGTATTCCATCTGCTTGGTGTTCTTGCGGACATACGCGTCGGCGGCCTCGACGCCCGAAGAGACGTGGATGCTGATCACCTGCACGCCGTCGGGCTTGAGCTTGGCTTGCAGCTCCGCGAGGTGCGGAATCGAGGCGACGCAAGGCGGGCACCAGGTCGCCCAGAATTCGATGACGTAGGTCTTCTTCGGGTCGAGGGTCGAGACGCGATCGCCCTTGATCCAGCCGGAAGGAAGTTTCGTCGGGGCTTTGTCACCGACGTTGAGCGTCGGTCCTTTCGGCGCGGCGAAACCGAGGGTGGCCAAGAGCAGGAGGAGGAGGGTGGGGAGGCGCATGGGAGGAGATTGAGGGGGAGAGGGGTGGGAGGCAAGGGATACGGAAGATGTCAGCGGTTGGCGGTTAGCGGTTGGCGGTTAGGCGATGAAAACCGAAGGATAACATATGATTTCTGGATGGCCGCTTTGGTTGCTTGATGGATTGGGTTCCTATCCGCCAGCCGCCAACCGCCAGCCGCCAACACCTTTGTCATTCTTCGTAAACAAAAAACCCCGACAGGGTCGGGGTTTTGAGGCGGGTGAGATTCAGCTCAGGCTTTCGCGGCGTTGAACTTCGAGCGGATGGCTTCGACGACGGCCGGGTCGGCCAGGGTCGAGACATTGCCGAGTTCGCGGCCTTCCGAGATATCACGCAGGAGGCGGCGCATGATCTTGCCCGAGCGGGTCTTCGGCAGATCAGGGACGAACACGATGCGTTCCGGGCGGGCGAACTTACCGATCTTCGCGTCGACCATGCCGTTGAGCTTCTTGGCGAGGTCGGCTTCATTGACCGTCTTCGCCGCGGCGGACTTCAGGATGACGAAGGCCATGAGGCCCTGGCCCTTGAGGTCGTGCTTCACGCCGATGACCGCGGACTCGGCGACCGCCGCGTCCTCGATGAAGATCGCTTCCAGTTCGGCCGTGCCGATGCGGTGGCCCGAGACATTGACCACGTCGTCGACGCGTCCGGTGATCCAGAGATAGCCGTCCTTGTCGCGGATGGCGCCGTCGCCCGGGAAGTAATACTTGCCGCCCCAGCGGTTCCAATAGGTGTCCACGTAGCGCTGTTCGTCGCCGAAGATACCCTGCGTGATGCCCGGCCAGGGCTTGCGGATGGCGAGGATGCCGTGGTCGGTCTCGTTGCCGTTCTCGTCCAGGACGGCGGCGTCGACGCCGAAGAAAGGCAGCGTGGCCGAGCCGGGCTTCGTGGGCGTGCAGCCGGGCATCGGGGTGATCATGTGGCCGCCGGTCTCGGTCTGCCACCAGGTGTCGACGATCGGGCAGCGCTCGGCGCCGATGTTGCGGTGATACCAGAGCCAGGCTTCGGGATTGATCGGTTCGCCGACGGAGCCCAGGAGGCGCAGCGAGGAGAGGTCGTGCTTCTTCACCCACTCGTCGCCCCACTTCATGAAGGCGCGGATAGCGGTCGGGGCCGTGTAGAAGACCGTGACCTTGTGGTCCTGGATGATCTTCCAGAAGCGGCCGAAGTCGGGGGCGTCGGGCGCGCCTTCATACATCAGCACCGAAGAGCCGTTGAGGAGCGGGCCGTAGACCACGTAGGTGTGGCCCGTGACCCAGCCCACGTCGGCGGTGCACCAGAAGAGGTCGTCGCCGCGGAGGTCGAAGACATACTTGTTGGTCGAGTAGGCGTGGACCATGTAGCCGCCCACGCTGTGCATGATGCCCTTGGGCTTGCCGGTGGAGCCGGAAGTATAGAGCAGGAAGAGCATCTCGTTGGCCTCCTGCTGGACCGCTTCGCACTGGTCGGTGACCGCGGCGGCGGCTTCGTGATACCAGACGTCGCGGCCGGCTTGCATGACGCAGCCCGCGTCGGGCTTGCCCGGGTGACGCTGGAGCACGAGCACGTGGGCGCAGGACGGGCAGTCCTTCACGCCTTCATCGACCGTCTGCTTGAGCGGCAGGAATTTCCCGCGGCGGTAGCCGCCGTCCATCGTGATGACCGCCTTCGACTTCGCGTCGTTGACGCGGTCGCGGATGGATTCGGCCGAGAAGCCGCCGAACACCACCGAGTGCACGATGCCCAGGCGGGCGCAGGCGAGGACCGCCATCGCGAGCTCGGGCACCATCGGCATGTAGATCGCAACCGTATCGCCGCGCTTCAGGCCCATGCCCTTGAGCACGTTGGCGAAGCGGCTGACTTCGGAGAGTAGCTGGCGGTAGGTGATGCGGCGGACCTCGACAGCTTTGCCGTCGGCGGTGGGCTCGCCTTCGTAAACGATCGCGACCTTGTCGCCGAGGCCCTTGGCGACCTGCGCGTCGAGGCAGTTGTAGGCGACGTTGGTCTTGCCGTCCACGAACCAGCGGAAGAACGGCTTCTTGGATTCATCGACCACCTTCGTCCACGGCTGGAACCAGGTCAGTTCCTTGGCTTCGTCGGCCCAGAAGCCGTCGGGGTCCTGGATCGAGCGCTGGTAGAGGGCGTGATAGCCGTCCATGCCCTTGACCCGGGCCTTGGCGACGAACGCGGCGCTGGGCGGGAAGACCTGCTCGTTGGAGCCGAAGCCTTCGGCGCTGGCCTTCTTGACGTCGTCGATTTCTTCGTTGGCGTCGGAGTTCTGGGGGGAGTTGGCCATGTTATTTACGTTTGGAGCGAAGGATCAGATAGATGGAGAAAGCCACCAGGATGGCGAGCGTCAGGACGAGCCAGGGGGTGTCGGCGATGTCCGGGGTGCCGGGGGGTTGGTCCGCGAGGAGGGCCATGGGGTGAAGGGGGTAGGAATAAGAACCTCGCCGGTCGCCGGAGGGCAACCAAAACGCGGGGTCGATAGCGAGTTTGACCCCAGGTCGGGGCATTGGTTCGCCTCAGAGTTCGGCCACCAGTTCCGCGAACCCGTCGACGATCCGGACGTCCAGCCCCTCGAGGCGCGCCCGATGCTGGTGGCCATGGGCGGCCAGCACGCAATCGACGCCCATCGCGGCGGCCGCTTCGGCGTCGTGAGCCGTATCACCGAAATAGATCACGTCTTCCGGGCGTACGTCTAGGTCGGCGAGGTGACGGCGGGCGCGGTCCTCCTTGCTGCCGGCGTGGATGTCATCCCCGCCGCAGGCCTTGCGGAAGCGGCCGTCGAGTCCGTAGTGCGCGAGGGTGTCCGTGAGCAGCGTGCGCTCGTAGGCCGAGAGCACCGAGTGCGTGAGCCCCGCGGCGCTGAGGCCGGCGATGAGCGTCTCGGCGTGTGCGTGCAGGCGGCACTCCGTCTTCCGTTCCTCATAGGCCGCCATGAAGCGGACGGACATCGCGCGGAAGGACGCTTCATCGGGCGTGAAGCCGATGGCTTGGTAGACCTTGATGACCGGGAATTGGAAGATCTCGCGGTAGCGCACCGGATCGACGGGCGGATGGCCGTCTTCGGTGAGCAGACGGTTGAGGGATGCGCAGCACAGCCACGTGTCATCGAGGAGCGTGCCGTTCCAATCCCAGACCGCGTGGCGGTAGTCGGTCAGCTTCTTACGCATGTCCCGGAACGAGGCTGAAGGCCTCCACGTCGACGCCGGAGGAGCAATGGGCGAAGTCCGGGGCGCGACCCGCGAGCGGGAAGCCGTCCCACTCCACCGGCTGTTCGCTCCAGGTCGTCAGCTGGGCGAGGCTGAGTTCGTAAGGCGCGTGGTGGACCTGCCCTCGGAGCAGACGACCGCCGCGGACGGAGAAGAAGTTATAGCGTTCCGCCAGGTGGAAGAGACGTGTGCCGGGCGCGGCGGGCGCGGGCGGCGTCAGGGCCTTCCAGGCATAGCGGGCGGCATGGGCGAAGCCCTCGCGCTGGCAGTCCATCGTCCAGCGTTCGCCGAAGGCGCGGTGCGTGAGGTCCGCGTGTTCATAGGGCAGGCCGAAGAAAGTCCGGGCGATGCGCACGGCCGGACCGCGGTCGCAGTCCAGCGACAGGAACCATACGCCCGGTTCGCCGGAGGCGTCGCGCACGTAGACGCGGACATTGAGTTCGTTGAAGTGGGAGAGCCAGGGCAGGGCGGGCAGGCCTTCGGGGCGGACGCCGACCATGCGGAAGCCGACGATGCCGAGGTGGGTCTCGCCTTCGAAGAGGTCGGGCGTCAGGCCGGGCGGCAGGATCCGGGCGACGGCCGCGGGATCGCAGCGCCAATGCAGGAAGAAGAGCTGGTCCCAGCGCTGACGCAGCAACGCGCGGCGGTCCGGGCGACGGCGCGCGGCGAGCAGGCGTTGGGTGGCTTCATCCATCGCGTCACCATCCCGCACCGTCGCCGTCGCGTCAAGCGGGCGGACTTATTTTCCTGTCGCGAAAGGCGGGAGGGACAGGTCGACCTGGTAGAGCACCTGATTGTAGTCCCAGCGTGGCGTCGGCTGCTTGTTGCCGGAGAAGGTCGTGGTGTAGGTGCCCTCGAAGTGGATCACCGGCGAGTCGTCCCGGAAGGACTCCGTATGCAGCACCGGGTTGTAGAACGTGTAATCGTCGTGCGAGAGCACCTTGCGCGCGTTGACCCATGGGCCGGTCGGCGCCGTCGCTTCGGCCAGCCAGATCTCGCCGTAAGTGGAAGGAATCCCTCCGTGCTGGGTGAACACCGCGAGCCACTTCCGGCTCCACGGATGCCAGGCGACGTGTCCGCGTTGCGCGGCGATCAGCTGGCGGTCCGGTGTCGTCGCCGTGTTGTCTCCGCGCAGCTTGACCCACTTGGCCGGATCTCGCCAACCTTCGTAGGTCGCGGGCGTGCGGAGCGTCGGAAACATATTCCCGAACAGCATCCAGCGGCGGCCTTTCTCATCGGTCCACGGCACCGCGTAACCTTCGGGCACGGGTGGCGCTGGACGGCCTTCGCCGGCGGCCCAGATCGTCCGGAGCAAGCTGAAGGATGAGGTCGCCGCATCCCATTCGACGAGGTCCCAGCGATAGGCCCGCATGTCGGCCTTCACCTTCTGCGCGACCGCGACCAAGTGGGGTTTGCCCTCCGCGTCGGGGAGCGTGACCGCGCCCCAGAGCCAGGTCGGACCCTCGCCGGGCAGACGGGCGACGCCGCGGGGACGCTTGCCGCCGTCCGGCATCGTTTCCGTCACGTATACGAACGTCGGACGGAGCGGAGGCCGGGCGGGAGGCACGAAGCCGTCGGTCGTGGCCGCGGCGACGTGGAAGATGCCGAGCGGATGATGCGCGAGGTTCGTATCGCCCCAGAACCAGTGAAGTTTGCCTCCGAACTCGGCCGTGACCACGCTGTCGGAACCGAGCACGCCGCTTTCTTTCCAGTCGAGTTGTTCGCCTAGCTTCTGGGATTCTGCGAAGAGGCCTGCGCCCGTGAGACGTCCGATGCGACGGGCGAGGATCGTGCGTTCCACCGTCACCTTGATCGTCTTGCCCGGCTCGGGCGTCAGGCGCACGCCGCGGTAGCCGAAGCCGTCGGCCTTCACGCCATAGCCGTGTCCGTGCACGCCGAACCAGATCTCGCGTCCCATCAGCTCCGGCAGATCGCAGGCGATCAGCCCGGCGTTGTCGGAGACCAGGCGGACGCCATGGACCGTACGGAGTTCGACGCCGGGCACCGGCCAGCCGTCGGCTTCGACGATCTCGATGCGGCAGGGGCGGGCGCAGAGGCACGTCGTCGCAAAGAGCATGCCGAGGAGCAGGAAGGCGGACCGCATGGGATGATTCTCCTGCGGGGCGGCCCGGGTTCAAGCCTGCGGAGGGCTTTTCGCTTGGAGCGGGAGCCGTCCGGGCTTACCTCTGGGACATGCTTCCGGAAGCGCGTCAGAAAGAGCTCAAGGCCTTCGCCGGGAAACTCGCGGACATCGCCCGCGCGGTCCTGCTCGCGGCCCACGCGCGCGTCGAGACCGAGGTCGAGATCAAGCCCGACGGCACGCCCGTGACCGTCGCCGACAAGGAGGCCGAACGCCAGATGCGCGCGGCCATCAAGGCGGCTTACCCGGATCACGGCATCCTGGGCGAGGAGTTCGGCCCTGAGAACGTCGACGCCGAGTATTGCTGGGTGCTCGATCCGATCGACGGCACCAAGTCGTTCCTCTCCCGCGTCCCGCTCTACGTCACCCTCATCGGCCTGCGCTACGAAGGTAAGCCCGTGCTCGGGCTCATCGACCAGCCCGTCCTCGGCGAGCGGATCATCGGCGACAATCTTACGTGCGAGCTAAACGGCCGCCCCGTGCGGGTCGCCGAAGCCTCCTTGAAGGAAGCCGTCGTCGTCTCCACCGACCTCGACAACATCCGCCGCCTGCATCGCGACGTCCGCTGGAACCGTCTCGCCGACAGCGTCGCGCACGTGCGCACGTGGGGCGACGGCTACGGCCATCTCCTCGTCGCGGCGGGCCGCGCGCACGTCGTCGCGGATCCGATCATGAATCCGTGGGACCTCGTGCCCGTGCTGCCCGTCCTGCGCGGAGCCGGCGCGGTCGTGACCTCCTGGGAAGGCGGCGATCCCGTCAAGGCCGGTAACATCATCGCGGCGGCGCCGAAGCTGCACGCGGAAGTGATGCGGACTTTGCGCGACTGAGCGCGGCCATGTCCGCCTCGTCTGCCAAGCCCGGACCTAAGCCTACGCGGCGGGCGTTCCTCGGCTTGCTCGCCGTGGGTGGCGCCGGCCTCGCGTCGGCGGCCTACGCGCGTTATCTTGAGCCGGATTGGCTGGACGTCGCCGAGGTCACGCTTGACCCGTTACGGTTCCCCGCGCCGCGGGGCTTGCGTATCCTGCATCTCTCCGATCTGCATTTCGGACCGCACGTACCCCTGGCGCTCATCGAACGCGCCGTGACGCTCGGGCTCGCGCAGCGCCCCGACCTCGTCGCCCTCACCGGCGATTTCGTCACCGGCCGGCTGAGGGAGACCGCGGCTTATGCCGCCGTCCTGCGTCGGCTGGCCGCCGTCGCGCCCACGTTCGCCTGTCTGGGCAATCATGACGCCATCGTCGCGGCCGGTCCCGTCGGTGAAATCGCCCGGACCGCCGCAGTCGTGGGACTGCTGCGCCGGGCGCAGATCGACGTGCTCGTGAATGAGACGCGGGAGATCGCGGTCCGCGGCGGGCGGCTGAAGGTGTCGGGTCTGGGGGACTTATGGACCGGGCAGAACCACCCCGCGCGCTGCCTGACGCCGACCCGCGGCCCGGGCCGCGAACCGCTGGCGCATGTGCTCTTGAACCATAACCCGGATGCGCGCCTCGCGGCGATGCCGTATCACTGGGATCTCATGCTCTGCGGGCACACCCATGGCGGCCAGCTCGGCGTGCCCGGGGTCGCGGAGTGGTTGGCGCCCGTGAGCGACAAGTCGCACATCGAGGGCCTGCGCGAGCGGTCCGGCCGCCTGATCCATATCACGCGCGGCGTCGGCAGTCTCTATGGCGTGCGGCTGTTCTGCCGTCCGCAGGTGAGCCTGCTCGTCGTCGGCTGAGCGCGGCTCAGAGCCGGACCTTCAGCGAGCGACCGTGGGCGTCGAGGTTCTCCATGCGGGAGAACGCGTCGACTACGGCGGCCGCCTTCTTGAGCGAGGCCGGGGCGTAATGCACCAGGCTCGTGCGGCGGAGGAAGTCGGCGACGCGCAGGCCGCTGAAGAAGCGACCCGTGCCACCGGTCGGAAGCGTGTGGCTCGGGCCCGCGGTGAAGTCGCCGAGCACCGTGGGCGTGTGGTGGCCGAGGAGGATGGCGCCGGCGGTGGTGATGCGGGCGGACAGCGCCTTCAGCTTGGCCGGAGCGACCATCAGTTCGAGGTGTTCCGGGGCGACGAGGTTGGCCGCCTCGGCCGCGTCCTCGATCTTCGGGACCAGGATGGCGCAGACCTTAGCGTCGAGCGCCTTACGGATCTTCTCGCCGTGCGTGAGCGTGGCGGACTGCTTGCGGGCGGCGTTCAGGCACTGCTTCGCGAACGCTTCGCTTTCCGTGACCAGGTAGAGCTTCTCCTTGCCGCTGCCGTGTTCGGCCTGGGCGCAGAGGTCGGCCGCGACCCACTCCGGGTTGGCGGTGCGGTCGGCGATGATCATCACTTCGCTCGGGCCCGGGAGGAGGTCGACGCCGACGAGGCCGAAGACCTGGCGCTTGGCCTCGGTCACGAACGTGTTGCCCGGGCCGAAGATCTTGTCGACCGGCGCGATCGTGCGCGTCCCGAGGGCCATCGCGGCGACGGCTTGGGCGCCGCCGACGGCGTAGACTTCCGTCACGCCGCAGAGGTAGAGCGCGGCGAGGATATCGGGGTTGATCTTGCCGTCCGGTCCGGGCGGCGTGCAGGCGCAGAGTTCGGGGACGCCGGCGACCTTGGCGGGCAGCGCGGTCATCAGGACCGTCGAGACCAGCGGCACCTGACCGCCGGGGATGTAGAGGCCGCAGCGACGGATCGCATGGTGGCGTTCGCCGACCGTGGCGCCGTGCGGGTTCTTCGCCGTCCAGCCTTTCGGCAGCGTGCGGGCGTGGAAGGCCGTGACGCACTTCGCCGCTTCGTCGAAGGCTTTCTTCTTCGCCGGGGCGAAGCTGGCGGCCGCGCGGCGGAGTTCCGCGAGCGGGATGCGTTGGCGTGCGGCGGTGAGCTTGGCGCGGTCGAACTTCGCCGTGTAGGCGAGCACCGCGGCGTCACCGCGGCGCTTCACGTCGGCGATGATGCCGGCGACGGCGTCGCGGACGTCGGGGGAGGCTTCGCCCGTGCCCACGAAGGCGCCGAGTTGGGCGCGGAAGTCCTTGGCGCGGAGACGGAGGAAGGTCATGGGCTCAGAAGGAAGGGAAATCGAAAAGCCCCGGGGTCAAGGCGGGGTTCACCTGAATCTTGACGTAGGTCACCTCGCCGGACTTGCGGCCTTCGACCGTGATGGTCTCCTTGGCGGCGAAGCGCAGCCCGTCGACCTCGACGAAGGATACGACCTGCTGGCGGATCAGTTCGCGGGTCGGGGTGAGTTGGTCGGAGGCCACGAGGGCGAAGGTCTTGGCGTCGAAGTGGCGGGTGATGCGGAAGCCGCTGGCGTAGGCGTAGTGCACGGCGTGGGTGGCACGTCCGGCGACTTCCGTCAGGCCCTTGTATTCCGCGGTGCCTTGGCCTTCGGCGGGCGCGGCGAAGAAAGCGAGGTCATCGCGGGCCATGTCCTGCAGTTTCCGGAATTCCTCATAGGTGACCGGGCGGATCTCCTTGGGCGTGAGCGGGCCGCGCTGACGGGTGGTCCAGCCTTCGAGCCGGCCGGCGCAGACGGCGGTTGTCGTGACCGGCTCTTCGGAGACCGAGAGCTGATGGCGATAACCGGGGGCCGCGAGGGTGAGCGTCATCCGTCCTTCGGATTTCCCCTTCTCGTCGAGGGACGTGAATTCCAGCCGAAGGGTGCGGAGTTTGGTCAGGGCGGCGGGGTCGACGGCCGCGGCGGCGCGAGCCTTGGCGATGACCGCCTCCAGGCTCAAAGGCTGGTCGGCGGCAAGTCCGCTCGTCGTGGTGAGCAGCAGCGTCGTCAGCAACACGGAGAGTCGGCGGAACAGGGCCATGGGAGGCCGATGTTGGGCGGGGGTGCCTGCTTGGCAAGCATCGGAAGGGCGGCGGCGCCGCGCCCGATGGGCTCAGCGTTCGCCCGTGGCCTTGAGCAATCCCGCCACGTCGCAGCGGCCTTCATACAAGGCTTTGCCGACGATGGCTCCGACGAGATTGGGGTAGGCCTTGGCCATCTCGGCAAGGCGCGCCACATCTTCGACGCCGGACACGCCGCCGGAGGCGATCACGCCGCAGGGGCAGGCCTTGAGCACTTCCTCGAGGGATTTCCAATTCGGGCCCGTGAGCATGCCGTCGGTGGCGATGTCGGTATAGATCACCGTCGAGACGCCGAGTTCGCCGGCTTCCTTGGCGAACTCCGTCGCCTTGAGGGCCGTGACGGCCGTCCAGCCTTTGACGGCCACCAGGCCGTCCTTGGCGTCGATGCCGACCGCGAGGCGCGGACCATGGGACTTCGCCATCTCGCGGAGGAAAGCAGGGTCGGTCGCGGCGCGCGTGCCGATGACGACGCGGCTGGCGCCGGCTTCGTAGGCGGCTTCGGCCGTCGCGCGGTCGCGCATGCCGCCGCCGAACTGGATCTTCGGACCGAGCGCGGCGATGCGCTTGAGGACCGGGAGGTTGAGCGGGGCGCCGCCGAAGGCGCCGTCGAGGTCGACGACGTGGATCCACGACGTTCCGGCCTGGGCGAAGGCGATCGCCGGTTCGACCGGGTCCTTGTAATAGTCGGTGCGGGCGTCGTCGCGGCCTTGGCTGAGGCGGACGCAGCGACCGCCGCGGATATCGATGGCCGGATAGGCGAGCATGGAGGTCAGGAAGCTTTCTTCTTCGGCGCCGCGACCGTCACCGGCTGTTCGCCGCGGATGGCCTCAGGCGTCACCGTGAATTTCGAGCCGGCGGCGGCTTCGGGCAGCGCATACATCGTGTCGAGCAGCACGCCTTCGAGGACGGAGCGGAGGCCGCGGGCGCCGGTGCCGAGGGCCAGCGCCTTGTCGGCGGCGGCCTCGAGGGCTTCGCGGGTGAATTCGAGGGACATGCCCGAGAGCGCGAAGAGCTTGCGATACTGCTTCGTCGCGGCGTTGCGCGGTTCGGTCAGGATGCGGATGAGCGCCTCGCGGTCGAGCGGCTCCAGGACGGAGATGACCGGCAGACGGCCCACGAACTCCGGGATCATCCCGAAGGAGAACAGGTCTTCGGGCTGGAGGCCGGCGACGATCTGTTCGGCCGAGAGGGAAGGAGCGTCGTTGCGCGGAGGAACGAAGCCGAGGGATTTCGCGCCGCCGCGGCGGGCGATGATGCGGTCGAGGCCGGCGAAGGCGCCGCCGCAGATGAAGAGGATGTCGGCCGTGTCGACGCGGATGCACTGCTGCTCCGGGTGCTTGCGGCCGCCGGCGGGCGGGACGTTGCAGACCGTGCCTTCGAGGAGCTTCAGGAGCGCCTGCTGGACGCCTTCGCCCGAGACGTCGCGGGTGATCGAGGCCGAGTCGGACTTACGGCCGATCTTGTCGATCTCGTCGATGAAGACGATGCCGCGCTGGGCGCGTTCGACGTCCATGTCGGCGGACTGCAGGAGGCGGAGGATGACGGTCTCGACATCGTCGCCGACGTAGCCGGCTTCGGTGAGGGTCGTGGCGTCGGCGATGGCGAACGGCACGTCGAGCATGCGCGCGAGCGAGCGGGCGAGGAGTGTCTTGCCCGTGCCCGTCGGACCGATCAGCAGCACGTTGCTCTTGTCGAGCTCGACGTCCGCGAGGTCGCCGGCCTGGGCGGCGGTCGCCGGCTGCTGGCGGTCGTTGAGGCGCTTGTAATGGTTGAAGACCGCGACCGAGAGGACCTTCTTCGCGTGGGCCTGGCCGATGACATGGGCGTCGAGTTCGAGGCGCAGCTGCGTGGGCGGGATCAGTTTGATCGGCGCGAGCGGGAGCTTCGCCGGGGCTTCCTGCATCGCGGGACCGCCGGGGGCGGACGCGGCCGGTTTGCCGTCGCGGCCCTTCTCGCGTTCGAGGAGGCGGCCGCAGGTGCTGACGCAGGCGTCGCAGATGCCCACGCCGCCGGGTCCGGCGATCAGTTTGCCGGCCTGGGCGGCCGGCTTGCCGCAGAAGGAGCAGCTTTCGGCGCGATCGCCGGCCATACGCTTAGGCGCGGGCCGCCTTGGGCGCCACGACGTGGTCGACGAGGCCGTAGGCCTTCGCCTGCTCGGCCGTCATGTAGAAGTCGCGGTCGGAGTCGCGCATCAGGTCCTCGGGCGTCTTGCCGCTGTGCTTGGCGAGGACGTGGTTGAGCGTGTCGCGCCAGCGGAGGATCTCCTTCGCGGCGATCGAGATGTCGGACGTCTGGCCGCCCGCGCCGCCGCTCGGCTGGTGGATCATCACGCGGCAGTTCGGGAGCGCGTGGCGCTTGCCCTTGGTGCCGGCGGCGAGGAGGACGGTGGCCATGCTGGCCGAGAGGCCGATGCAGTAGGTGTTCACCTCGCACGTGAGGAAGTTCATCGTGTCGTAGATCGCCATGCCCGCGGTGATGGAGCCGCCCGGGGAGTTGATGTAGATCGAGATGTCCTTCTTCGGGTCTTCCATCTGCAGGAAGAGCAGCTGGGCGATGACCGCGTTGGCCACGTCGTCGTAGATCGGCGAGCCGATGAAGATGATGCGGTCCTTGAGCAGGCGGCTGTAGATGTCCCAGGCTCGCTCGCCGCGGGCGTCGCGTTCGACGACGTTAGGAATGATGTAGGACATGGTGGTGCGAGAGGGACTGTGCCCGGAATGGGCGAAATCTCAACCTCAGGCGGCGACTCCGCCGGCGAGGACGGCGTCGAGGGCCTTGTTGAGGAGGGCGTCGCGGCGGAGTTCGGCGAGGCGCTGGCGGTCCTTGACCAGCTTTTCGGGCTGGGTCTGGCTGGCCTGGGCGGCCTGCATGATCGCGGAACCGAGCTCTTCGCGGGACACCTCCAGCTTCAGCTCTTCGGCGATGCGGGAGAGGACGAACTGGGCGCGGACGCGGAGGGCGGCGGCCTTCTTGGCTTCGGCGAGGATGTCATCGCGCTGGGTCTCGAGCTCTTCGGGCTTGGTGCCGCTGCGCAGGCGCATCTCGGCATACTGGTAGAAGAGGCCCTGGGCGACGGACATGACGGCGGATTCCGGCAGGGGGAACTCCTGGCCGGCGAGGAGGGCGTCGACGGCTTTTTCGCGGCGGGCGGTCTCGGCGGCCTGCTTCTTGGAGCCTTCGATGCCCTTGCGGAGCTGGTCGCGGAGCTCGGCTTCGTCCTTCACGCCGACGGCCTTGCAGAAGGCTTCGTCGACCTTCGGGATCTCCTTGCGGCGGACTTCGCTGGCGGTGATCGCGTAGGCGACCTTCTTGCCGCGGAGGGCTTCGCGCTCATGCGTGGCGGGGAAGACGTATTCGGCCTGGGCGGTGGCGCCGGCCTTGAGGCCGATCACGGCCTGGGCGATGGCGGGGACGGCGACGGCGGCGCCTTCGGCCCCGGCTTCTTCCCAGGTGGATTCGGCGCTGCCGAAGGACTTTGCTTCGGCGTCGAGCTCGCTGACGGGCTTGCCGTCGACGGTGCCGACGTAGCCGATGCGGACGTAGTCGCCCTTGGCGGCGGCGTCTTCGGTCTTTTCGTAGCGGGCGCGCTGCTCGAGGATCTTCTGGAGATGCTGGTCGATGTCGGCTTCGGCGACGGTCACTTCTTCGACCGGGACCTTGACGGCCTTCCAGTCGGGGGTCTTGAAGTCAGGGACGACGTCGACTTCGTAGCGGAAGACCGCGTCGGCGCCGGTGCCGGCTTCCTTCTGGACGTCGGCGACGGTGTAGATGGTGAAGGACTTCTCCTGCTGGATGCGTTCGTAACCCTGGGAGAGGAGGCGCTGGCTGACCTCGTCGGCGATCTGCTTGGCATACTTCTGACGCACGACGGCTTCCGGAGCCTTGCCCGGGCGGAAGCCGGGGAGGGCGGCCTCGCGGGAGAAGCCCTTGACGACTTCCTTCTCGGCGGCGGCGACGGTCGCGGCGGGGACCGTCACGGTGACGGAGCGGCGGGTCGGGTTAGTTTCTTGGATTTTGATGTCCATGGTATGTATAAAGGGAGGGAGGCCCCCGGTCGGTGGTCGTCGCGGGGGGAAGGGCCGAGCAAATAGAACAACCCCCCACGGTCAACAGCGGAGGCGGGCCTTTTCAGGCCTTTTCCGCCAGCCTTTTGCGCAGGTGGGGCAGGACGCAGCGGGGGACGAAGGCCGCGGCCTGGGAGAGCTTATGCCGGGCGATGTCCTTCACGAAGCTCGAAGAGGTCACGAATTGGTCCTGACTGGGCATCAGGATGACCGTCTCGATCCCGGGGGCCATCAGGCGGTTGGCGTGAGCCAGGTCGAATTCGAACTCGAAATCGCTGAATTTACGGAGGCCACGGATGATCGCGGCGGCCTTATGGCGTTGGGCGAACTCGACCGTCAGGCCTTTGAGTTCGAGCACCTTGACGTTACGGATGCCCTTGCAGGCCTCGCGCGCCATGCTGAGGCGTTCTTCGACCGAGAACCACGGGCTCTTGCTGTCGCTCGGCGCGACGGCGACGATGACGTGGTCGAAGAGCCGGGAAGCGCGGCGCAGGACGTCGAGATGTCCCAGCGTGACCGGATCGAAGGTGCCGGGATAGACGGCGGTGCGGGCGGGGCGGGACATCGTTTTCCTGTTGCGGCTGACTCTCGGTCGGGAACATCCTTTCCGCAAGCCCGCATGCGTTTTCTTCGGCATCTCCCCAATCTCCTGACCGCGGCCCGCCTGCCGGCGATCTTCCTGATCACGGTCTGGACTTACTGGGCCGGCCCTTGGGCCAGCGCCGCGCTCGCCTTGTTCATCCTGGCGGCCCTGACGGATATCTTTGACGGCTGGATCGCCCGCAAACTCAACGCCGTCACGGACTTCGGCCGCCTGATGGACGCCTTGGTCGACAAGATCTTCATCCTCGGACTGCTCATCGGCCTCGCCGCGATCGACTGCCTGCCGGTCACGCGCTGGAGCGATGCCGGCGAACCCCTGTCGCCGGACGCTTCGACGGTCCTCTATACGTCCTTCGGCGTGATGCTCATCGTCATCCGCGAATTCCTGATCACCGGCCTTCGTCTGGTCGCCGCCGCTTCGGGTCAGGTCCTCGAGGCCGAGGGCCTGGGTAAGATCAAGACGTTCCTGCAGATCCTGGCCATCGGCCACCTCATCGGCCTGCGCGCCTATGAGTCCCATTGGAAGCTCTCGGCCGAATGGCATCAGCGCTGGGAGGTCATCATCATGGCCTTGTTCTGGCTGTCCGTTTTCCTGACCGTGTATTCGGGCCTCAGCTATCTCATCCGGCATCGCCGGCACTTGCCCGGTCTGGCCTCATGATCGTCCAGATCGCGACGCTCGGACCGCTCGGTCGCCTCAAGGCGCCAGGTACGTGGGGCTCCGCGGCGGGGTTGCTTTGGTGGGCGCTCGTCGTGCGTTACGCGCATCAGAAAGGCGGCCCGCATGAGTTCATCTTCGATTCGCTCGTCGTCCTGACCGCGATTCTGTTGTGCGGAGTCGCCGCCGCGTTCATCGGCAAGAAGGATCCGTCCGAGGTCATCCTCGACGAGTTCGCCGCGATGCCGTTGGTCTTCCTCTTCAATCCTTATGTCTACGGCGGGGCGACTTCGTTCGTCTTCATCCTGCTCGGCTTCCTGTTCTTCCGGCTCTTCGACATCACGAAGCCTTTCGGCATCAAGGCACTCGAGAAGCTGCCTGGAGGTTTCGGCATCGTGCTCGATGACGTGATGGCCGCAATCTACGCGAACCTTGCCTTGCAGGCCGTCTCCCGTCTCTGGGCGTCGCTTGTCTGATGTCCGTGCGCTTCATCTCAGCTGACACCGCGGTCGTCCGCATCACGGGCGAAGACACGGCGGCTTTCCTGCAGGGGCAGTGTACGGCGGACCTGCGCACGGTCACCGTGACCGACGCGCTCTGGCTTAATCGCAAGGGGCGCGTGCTCGCGCATACGGTCGTCACCAAGGAAGCCGATGGCTCGTTCCTTTTGCTCTGCCCGCACCTTGCAGCGGAGGCGCTCATCGCGGTCGTGACCGCCAACGTCATCGCCGACGACGTCGTCGCGACCGACGAAACCGCCCGATGGCAGCGCTACGTCGCCTGGGGCGACGCACCGACCCCCGCCGACGCGAAACTTTTTCCGACCCGTCGCTTCGGTGTCGAGGCTTGGGACGTGCTCGCTCCTATCGGCGCCGCCATGCCGGGAGAGGCGGGAAGCCGCGAAGAGCTCGAGGCTCTTCGCATCTGCGCCGCCGTGCCCGCCGTGCCGGCGGATTGCGGCGCCAACGAGTTTCCGCAGGAGTGCGGCCTCGATGCTTGGGTCAGCTATACCAAGGGCTGTTATCTCGGACAGGAGGTCATGGCGCGCATCCAGTCCATGGGCTCCTTGCGTCGTATCCTGCGTCGCGTCGAGGGTCCGGTCTCCGTCGGACTCGAGCTGAAGACGCCCGAAGGGAAGGTCGCCGGCCTCGTGCGTTCCGCCGCCGGCAACGTTGGCCTGGCCTTGGTGTCGGTCGATCTCGCCGAAGGGACGATCGTCGGCGGCGTGCGGCTCGGGGCGCCGGCGCAGATGCCCGCGCGCTGACCTGTTTCCGTTTGCGGGCGGGAGGGCCTGCCGTATCGTGACGGCGATGGCCTCTCCCTTCCATTACCAGGACCCCTTTCCATTGGGCGACGATACCACGAAGTATCGCCTCCTCACGAAGGATCACGTCTCCGTCGCCGAGTTCGCCGGCAAGCCGATCCTCAAGGTCGCGCCCGAGGGCCTGACCCTCCTCGCCAACCAGGCGTTGCACGACATCAATTTCTATCTGCGCACCGAGCACCTCGAGCAGGTCGCGGCGATCCTCGCGGATAAGGAAGCCAGCGACAACGACCGCGCCGTCGCGCTCGCGATGCTGCGCAACGCCGAGGTCGCCGCGAAGGGCGTGCTGCCGTTCTGCCAGGACACCGGCACCGCGCAGATCACCGCCAAGAAGGGTCAGCAGGTCTGGACCGGCGGCGACGACGCCGAAGCGCTCTCCTTAGGCGTCTACCAGGCCTACGCGCAGAATAACCTCCGTTACTCGCAGCTCGCGCCGCTCGATCTCTACACCGAGAAGAACACCGGCACCAATCTCCCCGCGCAGATCGACATCGCCGCCGTCAAGGGATCCAAGTTCGAGTTCCTCTTCGTCGCCAAGGGCGGAGGCTCTGCCAACAAGTGCTACCTGTATCAGGAGACCAAGGCCGTCCTGAACCCCAAGTCCCTCGTCAAATTCCTCACCGAGAAGATGCAGTCGCTCGGTACCGCGGCGTGTCCGCCGTATCACCTCGCGTTCGTCATCGGCGGCACGTCCGCCGAGGCGACCATGAAGGCCGTCAAGCTGACCTCGACGCACTACTACGACGCATTGCCGACCTCCGGCAACGAACACGGCCGCGCCTTCCGCGATATCGCGCTCGAGGCTGAGCTCCTCCAGGTCGCGCATCAGCTCGGCATCGGCGCGCAGTTCGGTGGCAAGTGGTTCGCTCTCGACGTGCGTGTCGTCCGCCTGCCGCGTCACGGCGCCTCGTGTCCGATCGGCCTCGCCGTCTCCTGTTCCGCGGATCGCAACGCCAAGGCCAAGATCGATAAGGATGGCATCTGGATCGAGCAGCTCGAGATGGACCCCGGCCGCTTCATCCCGGCCGACGCGCGCAAGCACGCGGACGCCACCCAGGTCGTGAAGATCGACCTCAACCGTCCCATGGCGGATATCCGCGCCGAGCTCTCGAAGCACCCCGTCACCACGCGTCTCGCGCTCACCGGCACGTTGGTCGTCGCCCGCGACATCGCGCACGCCAAGATCCGCGAGCGACTCGAGAAGGGCGAAGGCCTCCCGCAGTATATCAAGGATCACCCCGTCTATTACGCTGGCCCCGCCAAGACGCCGGTCGGCATGGCCTCGGGCTCATTCGGTCCGACCACTGCCGGCCGTATGGATAGCTACGTCGAACTCTTTCAGAAGCACGGCGGCTCGCTCGTCATGATCGCCAAGGGCAACCGTGGCGAGGCCGTCACCAACGCTTGCAAGGCGCACGGCGGTTTCTACCTCGGCTCCATCGGCGGCCCCGCCGCGATCCTCGCGCAGGAGAACATCCGTAAGGTTGAGGTCATCGATTATCCGGAGCTCGGCATGGAAGCCGTCTGGAAGATCGAAGTCGTCGATTTCCCGGCGTTCATCCTCGTCGACGACAAAGGCCACGACTTCTTCCGGGAGCTCCCCGGCGGCTGCGGTATCTGCGGTCCCTGATTTATTGACGCAAGCCGGCTGGGGTGTATCCAGAAAGCATGCCCCTCATGCTTACTCTGGCGGTTTTCCTTTGCGCGGCTGAGCCTGCCCCCGTCGCCAAGCCGGTCGCCGGGCCCGCTTCCGAAGACACCCCGGCCGCGCTTAAGAAAGTCCCCGTCTATCCCAAGACCGTCACGGTTCTCAAGGACGTCGCTTATCTCGGCGGCACGCGCAAGGAGAAGGCGGACATCTATTCACCGCTCGACCACGACAAGGCCAAGCCGCTCCCCGGCATCATCGTGATCCATGGCGGCGGCTTCAACGACGGCGACAAGGCGCGTGGTCGCGAACTAAATATCAGCGAGAACCTCACGCTCAAGGGGTACGTCTGCATGAGCATCAACTACAAGCTGCGCCGCACGCAGGGGCAGGTCACTTGGCCGCAGAGTGTCCACGACGCCAAGGCTGCTGTGCGCTATCTCCGGAAGGAGGCGGCCAACCTCGGCGTCGACCCGGAGAAGATCGGCGTCATCGGCTGTTCGGCCGGCTGCAACCTCTCTATGATGCTCGCCACGACCGGGCCGGCGGACGGCTTCGACGCCGTCAAGGGCGAGCCCTATCAGGACGTCTCGGCGCGCGTCACTTGCGCGATTGGTTTCTACGGCGCCGTCGACCTCATGAATTATCATGACATGAAGATGTTCGCGAAGACCCGCGAAGAGGCGCCCGAGCTTTATAAGAAAGGGTCACCGATCACCTACCTTGACGCCAAGGATCCGCCCATGCTCCTTGTCCACGGTACGGCGGACGTCACCGTCCCGCTTAGCCAGAGCGAAACCTATCTCAAGATCGCCAAAGAGAAAGGCGCCCCTTGCGTGCTCGAGGTCATCCCTGACGCACCGCACACCTTTGACCTGCAGCCCAAGCAGCGCGACCTGCGTCCGCTCGTCACGGCCTTCTTCGACCAGCACCTCAAGGGTAAGTTGGCCAAATAAAAAAGGCGCCCGAGTGGGCGCCCTTTTTATTTGCGATCAACCGACAGCTCAGGGTTGCGGCGTGTAGGTCGACTTATCGTAGGCGAGGGCCGTACGGAAGAAGAGATCGGTCCCTGGAATCGTCAGGCCGAGGCCGAAGCCCACGCCTTTGCCGAACCGCTTCGCGATGCGCTGGCAGAGCCAGCCCCACCAGAGGAAGAGCAGCAGCAAGCAGAGGAGCTTGGCGCCTTTGTCCTGCGCCTTGAGGAAGGGGAGGACCAGCAGCAGCGGCAGCGTCCACCAGGCAGACAGGCCGGCGAGGCGCGTGAGGATCACATGGTGGTAGACCGGAATGACCGCTTTCCATCCTTCCACGCCTGCTTTCTCGAAGATCAGCCACAGGCCGCGGAGGCTGAAGGCGAGTAGGGCGACCAGCGTGACGGCGAGGAAGCAGGCGCCGAAGACCTTACCGTAGTCGATAGGGGCGAGATCGGCGGCGAGGACGGAAGCGAACACAGGGGTGAGGTTCATGGCGGGGATCCTAGGCGAGATGGAGGCGGAGTCCACGGCCAAAGAAAAAGGCGCCCGGATAGGCGCCTCTCTTGGGGCTCAAGCGACGGAGCTTAGGACGAGGCCGGCTTATTTCTCCCACTCCAGCGCGCCGCGCTTGAACTCGTAGGCGAGGCCGAGGACGAGGACGCCGAGGAAGACCGCGGTAGCGGCGGTGATGGCGATGCCGGCCGCGAGGAACTCGCGGTAGACCAGGGCCCAAGGCACGAGGAAGACGACTTCGATGTCGAAGAGGATGAACAGCATCGCCGTCACGTAGAATTTCACGGCGAAGCGAGGATGGGGCTTACCTTCCATCGGCAGGCCGCACTCGTAGGCCTTATCCTTGATGTAGTTGCCCTTGGCGCGCTGTCCGAAGAGGTGGCTGACGGCTAGGATGATGGCCGGGATCGAGAGACCCAGGACGACCTGCACGAGGACGGGCAGGTAGGTGCTGAGGGACTGGGATTCGGCGGCGGCCATCGGTAGCGGACACAAAAAAGCCCTCGCCGGAGGAGGCAAGGGCTTTTGCGGGAAGCCGCCTTACTTGCTGGGCTGCAAGGGGCTGGGTGCGGCCTGCGCCGGACCCGGGATAGGCAGGAAGGAGGGCCCGGCGGGGGCGGCGGGCTGGCCGGCCTTCCGGAAGTCGGCGAGGGAGGCCGGAAGCTGTTCGGACAGCCAGGCGGGGGCCGTGAAGACCGCGAGCTTGTCGGCGGTGTTGGCCGGGTGCTTCGGGTCCGAGTGCGTGACGCGCGCGAAGAACTTGCCTGGATCGTTAGGCTGAGTGCCTGCGAGCTTGGCGAAGGCCAGCGTCGCGGTCGCTCCGTCGAAGGTCGTCAGCTTCACTTCCACCGAGCGCGGAGCCTTGGCGGCATCGGCGTCGTTCTTCGCGACCGCGTCGGAGGCGCGGAAAGTCGCCAACGTCGCGACGAGTTCTTCGAGGGCGGCGGCATCCTTGCCTTCGAACGGTGCGCCGGCCGACTTGCGGCTCAGCTCCACGCGTCCGTCTTTCCAGTTCAGCGCGATCGTCTTGATGTCCGCCGGCTTGGCCGAGAAGAGCGTCAGGTCGACCCACGAGGTGGCGTCGCCTTCGAGGTGCGCGGTGAAGTCAGTGCGGATCGCGAAGGCCTGACCGGCGAGGCGGGCGGAGTTGCCCAGGCCGTCTTCGGTCTGCTTGCCGAACTCGACGACCACGGAGCGGCCGTCGGTCGTCGCGAGGGTCACGGAGGATTCGGTGAGGCCGAGTTTCTCGAGGCGTTTCGGGTTGGCCGTCAGCTGGCCGTGCTGGCGGGCCTTCTGCAGGCCGCGGATGAGCGGCAGCAGCCGGTTCTCGACGTCGGCCGGCAGGTTGAAGCGTTCCGAGACCGTCCAGGCCTCGCCGGTCTTCACGACCGTCACGCTGCGCGGGCCGGACTTCACCGTGAGTGATTTCAGGGCGCCGAAGACGGCGGGATCGACGAGCGGGGGTTGGGCGGCCGCGGTTTCGACGGTCTCGCGCGTCAGACGGACGACCGCGAAGGCGATGAGGCCGAGGACGAGGGTGGCGATGAGCAGGGTCTTGTTGCGCATGGCGGATCAGGAAAGCTTGCGACGACGGACGAGGGCGTAGCCCAGGCCGAAGAGCAGGGCGAGGGCGGGGCCGGCGAGCAGGTTGAGTACCTGAAGACGGCGGCCGAGCGAATTGACGTCTTCGCTGAGTCCGCGGCGGATGATACGACGTTCCTCGGATAGCTTGTCGGCTTCGACCTGGAACTTCTCGATCTCGCGCTGCATCTCCGGCGTGATCACCAGGCCCTTGGCGGTGACGCCGCCGGACTGACGGGAAAGTTCCGCGATCTTCGCGTTGGCTTCCTCGAGGCGGCGCTCGATCTCATCGAGCTTGGCCTGGTAGCGGACCTGGGCCACGCGTTCGATCTCCTGCACGCGCTTGAACGGACGCAGCGAGGTGCCCTTCGAGCGGAGGCCGACGAGTTCGTCGCTGCCGCCGAGCGTCTCGAGGGCGCTGACCACGAAGCCGAAGTTATCGTTGACCGGTTCGGTGGCGACCTGGCCGCCGACCTGGCGCTGGCGGACCGTGAACGGATCCATCATGAAGTCCGAGTCGGCGACGATGATGAGACGGCCGGGCTTCTGGCTGGCCGCGAGATGCGGACCGGCGGGCGGCGCGACGGGAGCCTTGGGCGGTTCGCCCGGGCGGGCGGGTTCGTCGGCGGCCGGGGCGGGCGCGCCCTTCGGGTAGGCGGAGGTGAAGTTGCCCGAGACCGTGGCGGCGACCACGCGGGCCTTGCCGTCGGCCTTGAAGGCCAGCGCGACCTTCTCGAAAGGACCGGCGTTGGCGGCGGCCGTCGGCACGGCGCCCATGCCGGCGCCGGACTGGGTGACCAGCGGTTCGAGCCTGAGGCGCGCTTCGGCGCCGGAGATCAGCGCGATCGCGCCGGCTTCCATGAAGGCCATCTCCCGCAGGTCGCTGACGAGCGGGGAGTCCGGCGCGAAGGACGCCGGACCGGCGGCGAAGGCGGCGGGGTATTGCACCGCATCGCCGCGCTGGCCGCGGATCGCGACGGAGGTCGCGGCGTCCGCCGTGACCGCGTCCATCTCGACGTTGATGCCCCAGGCGCGGAGCAACGCGGGGTCGCTCGCGGCGGTCATCGCCATCGGCGCCATCATGAAGGGCATGTTGCCCTGCGAGAACTTCTGCATGCGCGAGAGCGGGTCGACCGCGGCGAAGACCGCGCCACCCTTCATCAGGTGTTGGTCGACCGCGTAGGCCAGCTGCGGGTCGATGTGATGCGCGTGCACGAGCGCGACGACCGTGACGTCCTTCGGCAGGCCCTTGTCGGTCGTGTTCAGCGTCACTACTTCGAAGCTCTGGCCGAGTTCAGCCAGCAGGGCGTCGGCCGGGCCGGCGGACTGTTCGCCGCCCTGCGGCAGGGCGTTGGAGATCGGCAGCGAGCTGATCAGCGCGAGCTTCGGGCGTTCGAGGCGCGCGACCGAGGCGACGAGCTTGGACAGGTCGAACTCCAGGAACCGTTCGCGCGACGGGTCGAGCATCGGGATTCCGCGCACCGTGTCGGCGAGCTGGGCCGTGAGGCCGAGGTAGGCGTTGCCTTGCGAGGCGCGCATCGGGGCGAGCCCTTGGCGCTGGGCGCGCTGCTCTTCCTTCGTGTCCGGGCGCGGGTCGGTCACGACGAGGCGGACTTTGCCGCCGGAAGCGGTGACGTATTCGCGGAGGAGGGTCTCGACGCGGCGCGAGTAGCTTTCCAGGTAGGGGCGGAGCTTGACGTCGGAGCGGCTGACGAAGAGCTCGAGCGTCACCGGTTCGTCGAGTTTGGCGACGATGCGCTTCGAGCCCGGCGAGAGCGTGAACGTGCGGTCGGCGGTGAGGTCCGCGCGCGCGCCGAAGGCACCGAAGATCAGGTTGACGAAGAAGGCGGCCGCGAGGACGGCGGCGGCGGCGAGCAGGGCTTGGGATCGGTTCATGGCGGTGGGTCGGTTCAGCGACGTTCGACGATGATGGTGCTCAGGCCCAGGCCCGCGAAGGCCACGGACAGGAAGTAGGCGACCGGCCGGGCGTCGACCAGGCCGAGCGTGAAGGGCTCCAGGTTGCGCCAGAGGCCGAGGCGGCGGATCTCGTCGATGCCCGCGGTGCCGAAGGCGCCGGCGAGGAGTTCGTCGAAGACGCCGTAGCCGACGAGCACGAGGAGGAAGCAGGCGAGGAAGCCGGTCACGAAGGCGATGACCTGGCTGCGCGTGAGCGCGGAGGCGATGGCCGCGATGCCCAGGCAGGCGCCGGCGCAGAGCAGCGAGCCCGCGTAGCCGGAGAGGATCACGCCCCAGTCGGGATCGCCGAGCCAGCCGACCGTGAAGGCGACGGGCAGCGTCATCAGCAGCGCGCACGCGAGGAAGAGCCAGGCGGCGAGGAACTTGCCGAGCGCGGCCTGCCAGACCGTGATCGGCCAGGTGAGCAGCAGTTCGAGCGTGCCTTGGCGGCGTTCTTCGGCCCAGAGGCGGGCGCCGGCGGCGGGGGCGAGGAAGGCCCAGAGCCACGGATGGTAGAGGAAGAAACGGTCCAGGCTGGCGACGCCGGATTCGTAGAGGCCGCCGACGAAGAACGCGAGGGACACCGCGAAGGCGTTGAAGACCGCGAGGAAGACGTAGGCGAGCGGCGTGCGGAAGTAGCCGGCGAACTCACGGCGGAGCATCGCGGCGAAAGGCTTGAGGCCGGGGGCGGCGGGAGCAGGGGAGGTCATGGGGGAGGGGTCAGGCGGTGAGCTGGCGGAAGACGGCGTTGAGGTCGGCGCCACGGGCGAGGAACTTCTCGCGGGATTCGTCGCAGCGGACTTCGCCCTTCGCGATCACGATGACGCGCGTGCAGAGTTCGCCGACTTCTTCGAGGATGTGGGTCGAGACGATGACGGCCTTGGTCGCGGCCATCTCCTTGAGGATGCGGCGCACCTCGTGCTTCTGGTTGGGGTCGAGGCCGTCGGTGGGTTCGTCGAGGATCAGCACTTCCGGGTCGTGCAGGACCGCCTGCGCGAAACCGACGCGCATACGGTAACCCTTGGAAAGCGTGTCGATGCCCTGGGCGGCGACTTCTTCGAGGCGGCAGAGGGCCAGCGTGCGGCGGACGCTCTCGGCCGGGTCGGCGAGGCCGCGGAGATCGGCGGCGAAGCGGAGGAACTCGCGGACGGTCATCTCACCGTAGGCGGGAGCGCCTTCCGGCGAGTAGCCGAGGTGCTGCTTCGCGCGGACGGCCTCGTCGGCGATGTCGAAGCCCGCGATGCGCGCGGAGCCGGCGTCGGCGCGGAGATGGCCGGTGAGCATCTTCATCGTGGTGGACTTGCCGGCGCCGTTGGGTCCGAGGAAGCCGACGACCTCGCCGCGGTCGACGGAGAAGGAGACGTCACGGACGGCGCGGAGCGCGCCGTAGGACTTCGACAGGTGATGGGCTTCGATGAGGGGCATGGGGAAAGGGGTCAGCGGTTCTGTGGGGTGCCCTGCGAAGCGACGCGGATGCCGGCTTGCTGGAGCTTCTCGCTGATGCGCAGCAGGAGCTGCTGGTTGAACTCCAGCTGGTTGGCGGCCTGGGCCGGGAAATACCAATACATCAGGCGGATGTTCACCGCCCATTCGCTGTAATCCACGACGTGCACGAGGGGCGGGTGGCTCGGCTGGGCGCCTTCGTGTCCGGCGAGCAGGCCGCGGATGATGTCGGCGGCCTCCTTCACCTTGTCGGCCGGCGTGTTGGCCTCGAGGTGGACGAGGTCCTGGGCGCGGATGAAGTCGCGGCGGGTCAGGTTGACGATCGGGCGCGTGGCGAGGTCGCCGTTCGGGATGGCGAGGCGCTGGCCGTCGAGCATCATGATGGTCGTCGAGCGCAGGCCGAGCGACTCGACCTTGCCTTCGTGGCTGCCGATATTGATGACGTCACCGAGCGTGAACGGCTGGTCGACGATGAGCATCACCGCGCCGAAGACGTTCTTGATGGTGTCCTGCGAGGCGAAGGCCAGGCCGACCACCGCGCCGGCGAGCAGGCCGAGGATCGCGTCGGACGACTTCGGGTCGACGATCGAGATCGCCTTGAATGCGCCGACGAGGACCACCGCGATGCGGATGACCGTGGAGAACATCGGGACGAGGATGTCATCGAGCTTGTTCTCGGAGCTGTCGGCGATCTTCTGCGCCCAGGCGATCGGCACGGCGAGCAGGTGGAAGACCGCCGTCGTGTGGGCGATCGAGCAGAGGAAGGCGCCGGCGACGGCCGCGAAGTCCAGCCAGCCGATGTGCGCGAGATAAGGCTTATTGGCCTGGAGGAGGAAGAGCAGGGTATAGGCCGGGAGGATGAGCGGCAGGGCCTTGCCGAGGGCGGACACGAAGGCGCCGGCGATCGGGCTGTTGCCGAACTTGGTCGAGATCCAGCGGAGGACCTTGTCGGCCAGCCAGCCGGCCAGATAGGCGAGGGCGACGTAGCCGACGGCGTGGATGGCGATGTTGCCCCAGTCTTCGGGCGCCTTGGCGACGATGTTCTTGATGTCGCCGACGATGAAGTAGCTGGTCGGGGCGGCGGCGGGAGCGGCGGCGGCCGGAGTGGCGAGGGGGGCGATCTGGGCGAACAACATGGTCAGGGCGTGAGGGGGAGGTGGTATGTAGGACGACCGCCGTCTGTTTTCAAGCGTCACCGAACGCCCAATCCGCTTGAAGCGGGGCGAGCCCCTTGCCACGCTGGGCAGACCGGAATGAGCGAAACCAGCGAAAAAAAGCCCGCCAAGCCCGTGGTCCTGACCTGTGCCCAGCCAACCGGGCGTCTCCATCTGGGTAATTATCTGGGGGCGGTGCTCAACTGGGGCCGCATGCAGGACGACCATGAATGCTATTTCGGCATCGTCGACCAGCACGCCATCACGGTCCCCTACGTCCCGGCCCAGCTCCGGGAGAATACCTACTCCTGCCTCGCCCAGTATGTCGCCAGCGGCCTCGACCCGGCCCGCAGCCGCCTGTTCGCCCAGTCGCACGTCATCGGCCACACCGAACTGGCCTGGATCCTCGGCTGTATCTGCCCGCTCGGCCAGCTGGAGCGCATGACGCAGTTCAAGGACAAGTCCCGCAAGCAGGAGTCGGTCGACGCCGGCCTGCTGTTCTACCCGGTGCTCATGGCGGCGGACATCCTCCTCTATAACGCCGCGCTGGTCCCGGTCGGCGACGACCAGAAGCAGCACCTCGAGCTCGCCCGCGACCTGGCCGAGAAGTTCAACCACCGCTACTCCGACACCTTCAAGGTGCCTGAGCCCTTCATCTCCAAGGTCGGCTCGCGCATCATGTCCCTGCAGGATCCGACCGCCAAGATGTCGAAGTCGGACCCCAATCACGCGGCCACGGTGTTCATCACCGACCGTCCGGAGGACATCCGGAAGAAGATCATGTCCGCCGTGACGGATTCCTCCGCCGAGGTCCGCGCCGGCGCCGACAAAGCCGGCGTCACCAACCTGCTGTCGATCATGTCGGCCTGCACCGGCCGCTCCGTCGCCACCCTCGAGTCCGAGTTCGCGGGCAAGGGTTACGGCGACTTCAAGAAGGCCGTGGCCGACGCCGTCATCGCGATGCTCGACCCCGTCCGCCTGCGCTACGACGAGCTCATCAAGGATCGCGGCGAACTCGACCGCATCCTCAAGTCCGGCGCCGAGCAGGCCCAGGCCACCGCTTTCCGCACGCTCTCCAAGGTCAACCGCAAGGTCGGCTTCGTCGAGCGTCCCCGCTAGGCCTCCCCTTACCCCGCATACCCCAATGAACCGCGAATTCGAGAAGCTGCTCAAAGAAAAATGGTTCCTGGTCGCCGCCGACCTCATCGCGGTCCTGGCGATCCTCCTCGTCATGCCCGATAAGCGTGACGGCTTCGATACGTTCCTCGTCATCTGCGCGATCCTCGCCGCATCGCTCATCGTGGTGGTCCCCGTGCTGAAGGACGGCGGCGGCAAGGCTGAGCGCCAGGCCGAACAGGCGCGCCTGCGCGCCAAGCTCGCCGAAGAGATCGACCTCCAGCGCGACAACATCCGCGCGGGCAATGAAGCGATGAACCGCCGGATCGCCGAAGCCGAGGTGACCGCGCGCAAGGCCGCCGAAGCCTCTGCCGCGGCGGTCGCGCAACGCGCTTCCACGGAGATCAACGCCCTCAAGGCCGCGTTGGCCGAACTCAGCGCGAAAGTGGAAGCAGCCGAAGCCGCCGCCGGTTCGTCCGAGGCGCTCGAGGAACTGACCGCCAAGGTCGAAGGCCTCGCCGGTACGGTGCGGGCGCTCGTCGCCGACGCCGATGAGGCCGCGGAGAACGCCGGCAAGGCTCGTGCCGAAGCCACGCAGGCCCTCGAGACCGAACTGAAATCCGTCCGCGACGAAATCAAGAAGTCCGTGAAGTCCGCCGACAAGGCCGCCGATAAGCTGGAAGCCGCCTTGGATTCCCTGCGCGAAGAAGTCGCCGAACTGCGCGCGCGCCCCGCGGCGCCGGCCGAAGAAGTCGAAGAAGCCGAAGTCGCGCCCGCCGCTTCCGCCCCTGGGCCGGTCACGTCGGCCGCTGCTGACGAAGAAGATTCCGAGGAGGAGGAATCTGAAGAGGAAGTCATCGAGGAGATCGAAGACGCCTCGGAGGACGAAGCCGCGCCGGCCGCCGACGAGCCTGCTCCTTCGGCCGCGGGCTCCGGCACCGCGCTCATCGTCAATCTCATGATCGGCATCGGCAACAAGCCGTTCGTGCGCGGCACCGGTCCCGGCCTCAGCCGCGACAAGGGCGTGCCGATGAGTTTCCTCGGCATCGGCCGCTGGCAGTGGATCTCGCCCGATCCGGAGGCTCCCGCCACCGTCGAAGTCTGGAAGAACGACCAGTCGCCGATGGGCGAAGCCCTGCATCTGCCGGGCGGCGAACCGGTGGAGGTCGACGAAGGCCACTTCGGCGGCGTCTGACATGCTGAGCGTCCTCGGCCTCTGCGCGTGGCTGGCCGCGGCCGATCCCCTGCCGCCGCCGCCCCCGCAGGTCTACTCCAACGACACCGTCCTCGCGACGGTGACGGGGGAGCGCGTCGCCGAGGTGAGCTTCGTGGCCGCGCATTGCACCGCGTTGCAGCGACACCTCGAGTTCGCGCTCAACCTTCCGCCGGTGCCCGGGGCGGTCGCCCGTATCGAGGTCGGCGACGTCCCGAAGCTCGCGCCCGTCGACACGCGTCTCGTCGGCAGCGCGGTCTTGATCATCCTCCGGCTGGGTTCGCCGCACGAAGCCCCGGAGCGCGCCGCCCAAGCCGCCGCGCAGGCCTGGCTGGCCCGCGTGGCCCTTGCCGGCGGTCAGCCCATCTCCGGCATCGAGCCTTGGACGCGTCAGGCCATCGCCTGTGAGATCCTGGCGCAGCTGCGTCCTTCGCTGAACGATTACTGGTATCGCGAGGGCCGCCGCGAAATCCCCGCCACGCTCGAGGATATCGTGGCCGGCCGCGCGCCCGACCGCGAGGCGCTCCTTTTCTGGCGGGCTTTGCGTCGCACGCTCGGCGTGCCGGCGGACCAGGCCAAGAGCCTGATCGCCTCCGCGCACGGCCAGCCGGTGCTCAAGCGTCTCGCCGCGGTCACGAAATCGCCGGAGGAGTGGTGGCTGCTCCATCGCGCCGACCTGCTGCTTTCTCGCGAGCCCGTCAGCCTCGGCCTGCGCGAGTCCGCCGAATCGCTCGACGACATCACGCGCTTCGTCTTCGACCTCGGCGCGGGCGACCAGCTCATCTCCGGGGCGGATCTGCCTAAGCACCGCGCCCTGGCGGCCGTGAAGCTGAGCATCGAGGCCCGCTTGAAAGGCCTACGTCGCGAAGTGCTCCGCCAGAATCCCGTCTACCATAACGCCTGGCGGACCTTCGGGACCTGGCTCGAGGCCTTCGAAAAGGGTAAGCCCGAAGAACTCGCCAAGCTCTGGACCCAATATCAGGAAGAGCGCCGGCTGGCGGACTCGCTCCGTCGGGAAGTCGAAGCGGCGATGGACACGGTCGTCCCCGCTTCGAAGTGACCGCTTAGGCGGCGTCCTTGGAACCGGCCGTCTTCTGCAGCATCTGGTCGGCCAGGGTCACGCGGAAGAGGTTGAGGGCCATCCAGAAGACGCCAGCGAGGCAGAGGCCGCAATAGGCGGCACCGAGGAGCACGGCGGTTTCGCCGGCTTCGGACCAGGGCACATGCTTCTTGAGGATCGAGGTGATCCAGACGAAGAAGACCACCGTCAGGACGAGGTCGATGGCGACCGCCTGCTTGGTGATGAGCTTGGGCTTCATGTTATCCATGGGCCTGCATTGGTGCCTTTCCGGTCCGGGCTGTCAATCCCGCCCCGCCCGTCCGAGCCCCACCCCCCTATCTCCGCCCTTGCCACGCCTGTCTACCCGTTCACCCTGCCGACCCCGAGGGGCG
>Ga0208597_1000054_pt1 | contig 38909 bp, 48 predicted proteins | sample LakMenEpi05May12_FD_150673 | JGI IMG/M metagenome (GOLD analysis project Ga0208597, IMG submission 150673) | Freshwater microbial communities from Lake Mendota, WI - 05MAY2012 deep hole epilimnion (SPAdes) | ecosystem: Environmental > Aquatic > Freshwater > Lake > Epilimnion/Euphotic zone ...
AACAATAATGATTATGGCGCTTTGTTTTGGCGTTCTGTTGTTCGTGGCGTTGGTGAGGTTGGTGCTGCGCCAGCTGGTATTAAGGCAATTATTGGCGCTTCTGCTTCTGCGCTTGGTGGTGACATTTCAGAGGCTGAGCAGGTTTTTGAGGCTGCGGTTAGTCCGTATGTTGCGTCGAATGAGACGTATAAGAAGCGTGGTTTCTGGGTTGCTGCGCAAGAGTTTATTCGCGATCAGCCTGTTGACGCTGCGTTGTTGTTTGTGACGGCGGCGAAGGGTGCGAGTACGGCTGGTGGTGTTGCGGCAAGGGCTGGAGCGTTTGGGCCGCGTGCTAGCACGTTTGCTTCTCGGGGTCGAGCCATTACAGTAAAGGGTGATTTTGCTGAGCAGGCTCCTGTTGCGCCGGACGCTGTGCCGCTTCCTAGTATTCCTGAGAGTGTTGGGCCTGGGCTTGCGCGGCAGCGCGAGTGGGTTGCGGCTAGTCAGCGTGCGGCTGCGGCTAGGGCTGCGACTGATGCTGAGAATCGCGCTAATCAGCGTGTGTTTGAGGAGCAGCAGAAGGCGTTTGAAGAGACGGGTCAGATGGTTGATGTGACGCCTGATGTTGTTATTGGGCGTGCTGGTCGTGGTATTGGTGGCACGTTGTTCAAGGAGTTCGTTAAGGCTCCTACGGCTAAGCGCGTCAAGCTTTATCGTAATTATTTGCAGCGCAAATCGGGTGAGCGTCGGCAACGGTTTGATGTGAATGTTGCTCAGGGTGAGGGTATCGAGTTGCGGTCTACGATCACTCGTCTTCTTGGTGAGGGTAGTAGCGAGCTTGTGAAGGATCGCGCGGCGTTTAATCTGATTATGCCTAGTGCTGATTTTGATGGGACGCCGGTTACACCTGGGTATGTTGCCAAGTTTTATGAGGCTGAGCTTGATGATCATCTTGGTGATGTGCAGGCTCGCTTGGAGGTTGAGGGTGGGAAGCCTGATGCTGATGAGTTGCAGAAGACGGCGCGGCTTGAGGCTGGTATTCTGCGGATGCGTCAGTTGGATGAGGTGGATATTGATGCTGAGACGATGACTCGTTTGCGTGAGGGCGTGAAGCCGATTGCGGATGTTATTGAGGAGCATATGGCTCGCGCTATGAATATGCCTATTGAGGAGGCGCGTCGAGCGAACTATATTCGTCTTGTTGCTATGGATCGTATGGCTAAGGATGGGTTGGAGGTTCGCGCCCAGCGGTTGTATGCGGAGCGTAATGAGCCGATTGGCCCTCTTGTTGCTACGCAGCGGCGGTTGCAGCGTCAGGCTCAGAGGATTCTTGATAAGGCTAGTGAGACTGGTTGGGGTAAGTATGGCCCGAAGAAGAGTCGTGAGCGGTTTACGCGCGAGTACAATAAGCTTCTTATCAATCTTGAGCTTGGTGAGAAGCTTGCTCGGCAGAATGATAATTCTGATTTGGCGGATGTGTTTGCTGAGGCGAAGCGTGATCTTGTTGGTGCGCGTATGCGTGCTACTAGTGGGCCTGGGGCGCGCGTCGATGTTGTCCCAGAGCAAGGCGTTTCTGATGTTCGCATTCCTGTTGAGCCTATGGCCGGAAGGCTTTGGAGTGATCAGTTTGGCGACCGAGGCCCGATCCAGTCTGCCGTATCCTCGGTTCCCGGCGCTACTGTAGAAATGGTTCGAGCCAGCGAATTGCGGGGCATGGAAGGCAACCCGACTAGGGCCGAGAAGGTTGCCGATTTGCGCGGCCAAGAATACGAGAACCCGATTATTGTTGACTATGATCCTCGCACCGGGTTTGCGTATGTTTCAGAAGGCAATCATAGGCTTGCCGCCGCTACCGATGATCAGTTTATTCCGGTTCAAGTTATGACTGGTAAAGTTGATCCCAAGATTCGGCGCAACGCTAAGCGCATTACTGATCCTAACGTGTTGTTTGACGATGACAACTATGTCCCGTCTAACCTTTATCCGCACGAAATAGGGATAGCGGTTCGTGGTTCTATGAAGCCCGTTGCGCCTTCTCGCAGGACTCCCCTTGTTGATGCTATCGCTGGCCTTAGGCTTACTCCTGATCAGATTGAGCGCCTTAGTCCGTCTGCTCGTTTGGAGTATGAGGCTGCTCAGCGAGCTGCGGATAGGGCTACTGGTGAGCGCGCTACTGAGGCTGGTGCGCTTGAGCGTGCCGGCGTGAAGAGGACTGATGTTGGCAAGGTTGCGTACGCGGAGGATCGTGTGAATCAGGCGCGTGCCGCGTTGAGCGCGCATCTTGCTTTGCCGATCCCTGATGAAAAGACTGTGGCGAAACTCCAAGCTAAGGTTGATAAGGCCGAAGCTCAGCGTGATGCGCGTTCGGTTGCGCTTCTTGCGGGTCAGCGTGCGCGTAAGGCTGAGAAGCAGCGTGATAAGCGGATCAATAAGGCGATTATTGCGTCGGGTCGTCAGGTTCTTGATACGAATGAGATTCGTGTTGCGCTTGATGTGTCTAATCGTTTTGCTGTGATGGAGATTAAGACTGCTCGGGATCTGTTGTTTAGGATTGATCGGGCTAGGCTTGAAACTCTTGATGCGTTTATTGCTCGTCAGCTTGCGTCTGATGAGAATCCGTTGTTGCATCTTGTGCAGTCTCCTGATATGGAGAATGTTGGTCGGGCTATGGTTATTGAGACTGATCGGGCGATTAGTCGAGCGCCGACGGCGTTTATTCGTAAGGGGCGTTTCAAGGCTAGTAAGGGCGATACGTTCATTAATGCTGCTGAGAGTGCGAACTTGTGGAAGAACTTGTTGCGTGACACGATTGAGGTGAAGACTGCTGCTGTTCTTCAGGAGCGTCTTAGTGATCTTGTTGCTGCTACGAGTATTCGGTATCGCTTCTCGCCTGGTTCTCTTGAGCGTGCTAATCGCATGGTCGTTGACGATCCAGAGTTTGCAAGTATTGCTGCCAAGGATGGCTTTAATGCTGCACAGCGCGCGGCTTTGAATCGGGTGCTTGGTGATGGTGGCGTTGCTGGGCGCGTTGATCTTGCTGACATTAATGATTGGGTTGTGCTAAACATTGATGATCCGAAGGCGCGGACTCCGAGCGGCAGGATTTCGTATGGCGCTACTCGTAAGGCTGATCCTGATGCGGATCTTGGCGCGTTTGTTATGCGTACGCTTAACGAGCGGAGCATTGACCCGTCCGCTCCTGGTGATTACTACATTATGCCGCGTAGTGTTTACAATGGTATTCAGAAGGCGATTCGCGACGAGTCGTTCCGTTTCCAGCAGAAAACTTTCCGTAGTGGCGCTGATCGGATTACTCGATTGTGGCGCACCATCACGTTGAACGTGTTGCCGCGTACGGCTATCAACAATACGATTGGTTCAACGATCTTGGCGATCCAAGCTGGTGCTGGGCCACGCTCGTTCTATTACGCTTGGAAGGCGATTACTGGTAAGCCTGCTCGTCTTGGTGGTGGGCAGCGGTCTACCCTTCCGGTGCCGCTTGAACTTCGGCAGCGTTACTATGAGCAGTTGACTGATCCGCTTGCTGAAGCGCGTGGAGCGTTCGCTCCGATTGCTCATTGGATGAACGCGATGCGTTACGTCAATGGCATGAGTGAGGACTTTGGGCGTTTGGCTGTGTGGTATCACCGAGCGTATCCCGAGGCGATGCGTAGCGAGCAGGGCATCAAGTTCTTTAGGTCGGCGCGTCGCATTGATGATAAGGGTATCGAGATGCTTGAGGCGATGGCTCGGCGCGATCCTAACTATGCGACGCTGATGGACGAGTTCGTGGAGCAGTCGTTTGACTTTCTTGGCGACTTGCATAAGGGCGGCTCGTTCGCCGCAACTATGCGTATTTTTATTCCGTTCTGGCAGTGGTACGCGCATATGTTGAAGTTGACGTTTGTGACGATGCCGTTGAAGTATCCGAAGCGCGCGTTGTTTATTCAGATGCTTGGTCAGATTGGTCGTGATTATCAGGAGCGGATGGGTGTGACGGTTCCGTATGGCGAATCGTTTGTTCCGTTTATGTATGACATTGTTGATTTGCCTGGTGGTGAGCAGCAGATTGTTGCTGGCGTTAACCTTGGTAACTGGTGGCCGCAAGCTACTACGAGTGCGCTTGGCGGCTTTGAGGGCGACCAGGGGCTTGTCGAGTTTGGTCAGGGCGCGGTTGCCCCGTTCTGGACTAACTCTGCACTTATCCTCGGTAGCCTTGCTGCTGCTGCTGGTGAGGGAGGCGCGGCGCTAGAGCTTGACGAGCGGAAGATCCTTACTGCCGCTAAGGATGAGTATGGTTTGCCTATTGAGGAAGTTGGAAGTAAGGCTTTTGGGTCGTACGTGGCAAATCATTTCTTCCGCATGGTTCCCCTTAGCCCGACGATGATGGGACTTGGTGGGCGCGCTTCTAACGCTATGCCTCTCCCTGGATTGATGGAGCCGCGAGCTTACTCGTCGGATCAGATCCCTGAGGAGTACAAGCAGAGTCAGCGTGGCGACGTTGCTTCGGTTATCGAGGAGGTTTCGTCTGATCCGGCTAAGATCCTTGGGCCTAATTGGTGGCAGGCAAACGTCTTCAACTTTATTTTGAAGTCTGTTCTGGGTACGCCGATGCAGTATATGCCGGGGTATGGAAGCCTTACCTCGCAGCGTATCCTGCGAGACTACCAATACCAAATTGAGGATGCGAATCGTACGCAAGAGACGATGCTGCGTGTGCTGATGGAGCGTCACGGGTACGACATGGGCGAAGGTAAGAATCGTTAGCGAGCTTTCGCACCTTTATGTAGGTGGTACTTACTACCGATAGGCTTGCTTCTTATAGTCTTGATGCTTGTCTTGTAGACTTACAGCAACATCATCAAGCCATCGGTGTAACTACAGATTGGTTTGAGTCCCCCCCCAAACCCCCCCCTACACTAATTGAACATTCCCAACTTGTCAATCCAAGAGGACGAGGCGCTTCGCTCTAACTTGCAGATCATGCAGAAGCAGACTCGTTTCAAGGTGCCGAACATTAGTGTGCCTGTTGAGATTGACTTGCCCGAGGTGGAGGCTCCGACGGGTAGCGTTGCGCGTAGCACTGTCACGGGTGCGAACATGGTGAATGCGAACATTCCTATTCCGCCAACGTCGCGGATCGGTAAGAGCGTTGTGCGCGCAGCGTTGCAGATGCAAGGCATCCCGTACTCTTGGGGTGGTGGTGGTGCTGGCGGCGCGTCGAAAGGAATCGAGCAGGGCGCTAACACTGTTGGCTTTGACTGTAGTGGCTTGGTGCAGTACGCGCTTGGCAAGTTTGGCGTAAAGACTCCGCGCGTAACGTACGAGCAGTTCCGAGCTGGCAAGCCTGTCCCAACTAAGGCGATGCGTCCAGGCGACTTGGTGTTCTTTAATCCGTCTAGTCGAGGGCCGGGGCATGTTGGGATCTTCATTGGTGGTGGCAAGTTTATTCACGCGCCACAGACGGGTGACGTTGTGAAGGTGAGCGACTTGTCGAGTCGGTCTGATCTTGTGGGAGTGCGGAGATACGGATGAGCGAAGATTCGGTTCAAGTTATTCTGCTTAGGCTTCAGCACATGGAACGAATGTTGGAGCAGATTCATGCTGAGGTGAAGCGGACGAATGGTCGCGTCACTAGCTTGGAGATGGAGAACGCGGAGTACAGTGGGGAGCAGCGTGCGAGGCGTATGCAGACTGTGGTGGTTACAACTGTCGTTAGCGGCTCGCTTCTGGCTGCGGTGGTTTGGTTCGTCCAAGCAGCAATCTAAGCAGGACTTCTAGTGCGCGCGTGGTATCCTTGTCGCGTAAGCAACAAGGAGGCACCATGCGTACCCTTACCCTGACAACGCCGCTGACTCGCGGCTCTGATGTTGATCGCGCCCAGCGCATCCTTTCTGTTCGCGGCTACTTCGTTGGCAAGGTTGATGGCGTGTTTGGCGAGATCACTGGCCGAGCTTGCACTGACGCGAAGTACGCGCTCGGCTATGCGGCTAAGAACATTAAGCCGTCGTATGGTAGTGATCTTGAAGCATTCTTGACTGGGAAGAAGCCGACGCCGGCGATGCGTATCCGCGCGAACCAGCGTAAGAAGAAGACGAGCATTGGCGAGGCCGCGTTGAAGGTTGCGCGCGAGTACGTCGGCGTGAAGGAGAATCCTGCGGGATCAAACCGCGTCGTCTTCTCTGAGTGGTATGGCGTTACTGGGCCGTGGTGCGCAATGTTCGTGACGTACTGCATGGTGAAGGCGGGTAGTAAGACGTTCGAGCGTGCGCGTCGCTACGCTTATTGTCCGTACATCCTGTCGGACGCTAAGCAGAATCGCGGCATGAGCGTCGTGTCTGCTGATGATGCCGAGTCGGGCGACGTTGTTCTCTACTCTTGGAGGCAGAACGGAGTAGCTGATCACGTTGGCCTTGTCGTCACCCCTCCGAATGGTGGCGTCTCGTTCGTCGCGATAGAAGGCAACACTGCTATTGGTGCTGACAGTGATGGTGGAGAAGTGATGGTGCGGCAGCGCCAGGTACGTGATGTGATCGCATTCGTCCGATGCGTCAAGTAACTTCCACCAGACTCTAAGAGGAGGCATTATGCGAGTAGCCCGAATCACAGAAACACTCAACGCCAACGACACGTATCGCATCTGGCCCATCAGCGACACGCACCTAGGGGCGGCTGACGTAGACGAGGATCTTCTCCGCGAACACGTAGAGATGATTCGTCAAGACAAGAACGCGCGCGTCATCTTCCTTGGTGACGTAGGCGACCTGATTGATTGGCGAGACAAACGATTCCAAGCAGGCATGTGGCCCGAGCGGTACGCCGAAGCGATGCACGCCGAAGGAGGCATCCCATCCGAAACGGTCGCTCACGCGCTCGAGATTTTCAAGCCGATCAGTAAGCAGATTTGGTGTTGGCTTAGCGGCAACCACGAGTTCACGATTCGTAATCGGTTTGATCGAGAGATCGGCAGCGAGATCGCCGGCGCACTAGGCGTCGAGTACCTAGGGTATGGTGGCTTCCTTCGCGTACAGTGGAAGAACAAGACAAGCAAAGCACTAGGCGGCGAACACGTAACCGTCTTTGATTTGCATCACGGCTGGCAGGGTGGCCGCACTAGCGGCGCGAAGATCAACCAGCTTGAGAAGCACCTTGGCGAGTCTGATGCGGACATGGTGCTACGCGGCCATAGCCATGATCGAGTCGCACAAGTCTTCCCTAGCCTTCGCATCATGCCGAACCAAGTGCGTGATTGGGAACGAGTCGTCGCTCACTGCGGCACGTATAAGCTTGGTCGTATCGACACGAAGCGCAACGAAGAAGCGCACGATACGTGGGAAGCACGCAAGGGCTTTCGTCGCAAGACACAAGCCGTCGTCGGCCCCCCGATTATTGAGATGACGTTCAAGCGGCACGAACGCCCGTCGGAGAAGAAGAACAATATGTCTTCGCGCGCTGGTGTGCAGTATCGTGTAATCCTATGATAAGTGAGGGGGTGAATAATGAATCTGAATCCGAAGCTGAAAGCGAGCGCGGCAGCTGCTGCGGTGACCCTGGTGATTGTGTTTGTGCTGGGCGAGCTGGGTGTGGATGTTCCGGCGGATGTTGCGACTGCGGTGACTCTCATTCTGAGTGTTGTTGCGGGGTATGTGAAGAGTGCTGATGACTGGTCTGCACGCTGACCTATTGGCGAGCATGGCTCGCGACGTTCGATGGGCGCTGGATGCGCTCCGCGCGGGGGAACCCGAAACTGCGGAGCGCATCCTGTCTCGCTCGTTCGAAACGTATGTCCTTGTTCGCGAGGGCGAATATGATCGACTTGCGGAACGCGCAAAGAGAGTGTAGAGTTCGCCTAATCAATCGGCTTGGAGGCCATGATGAGTAGAGAAGTAATCGTTCATAGCGATAGCATTGATGATGACATTCGTCTTGCTAACGCGCTTGCACAGTCCGGGTTCTACAAGGACATCAAGGACGCAGCAGCCGGCGTAGTCAAGCTTCGTATCGCTCGCGAGTTCGGACTCGGCCTGAAAGGAATCAGCGATGTTCATATCGTTGAGGGCAAGCCGACGCTCGCATACCAAGCTATCCTTGGCATGGTCAGGCGTTACGTTGGCCCGTTCGGATCGGATCGCTACTCGTTCAAGTATCTCCGCCGGGACGAGGAGTGCGTTGAGATTGAGTGGACGATCAACGGCGAGGCCATTGGCACTAGCAAGTGCGACACTGATGATGCGAAGCGCATGGGCCTTGCTGGTCGAGGTACGTGGCAGAAGTATCCGCGTCAGATGCGCACCGCTCGCGCCGTAACCGAAGGCGTGAATGCTTTCATGCCGGAGGTAATCGGTGGTAGCATCTACACCCCGGAGGAGTTGGGCGACGACTCCGGTTTCAATGGCGGGGAGGGTGGTGCATCCTCCTCTAAGGTGGCCTCCTCAGGCACCATCCTCCCCTCCTCCACTCTCACTCTGAAGCCTGCCGAAACGGAGGACGCGGTTGTTGAGGCGATGGTCGTTGAGGCAATCAAGACGATGGACGCTGCGGAGGAAACAGTAGAGGGCGAAGTGATTGACCCGACTCCGGGCTGGGTCGATGCGGCCAAGGCGTTCTTCGCATCCTTGTCTAAGGAGGAGAAGGTTGAGGCTGGCAAGCTGTTGAGGATTCACGGCTACTTGCCCGATGGGAAACTAACGCAGGCTCAGGTGTACGAGTCGCTGGCGGAAACGCTTGGCGTTCGCTGCGTCGAGCTTGACATTGTGATCAAGGAGTTGGCAGCATGACGAGCATTCCCGGCGGACAAGTATCCGCCAGCAAGTTCAGTACCGCATTCGGCAGGGCCGGGTGCGGCATGAAGTTCTACTACCGCTACATCGAAGGCATCAAAGGCGCAGTCAACGCAAGCCTGCTGACCGGCATCGCCTTTGACGAAGCGACCAGGCAGTACCACGACAACCTGATCGCCGGCACCCTTATCGAAGATCCCGAGGTTGTCTTTACTGAGGCGTGGAACAATCCGCCGGAGACAAACAAGGATGGAGAAGTCATCGAGTACGACTTGTCTGATCAGCCGGATGATCTTATCGGCAGCGCACTGCACGCTCTCGCTGTGTACGAGCAGACAACGAAGGACACGATCAAGCCGATTGCTACGCAGGTGTACGTGGAGCAGGGCTTTGAGGAGACTGACGCTAAGCTCATTGGCTACATTGATTTGATCGAGGCTGCTGATAATGGGATCTGCGTGTCGGATATTAAGACGAGTATCTCTCCGCGTAAGAAGTGGACGGAGGCTGACGCTGCGCGCGACGCACAGCTCGGCATCTATAGTCTTCTTGCTGATGGTGATGTGACGACGGTTGGTTGGCGGCACGCGCGTATCGGTGGGAAGGTTGAGGTTGGTGCGACTCACGTTGCTGCGCCGAAGAAGGAAGTGGTGTTGGCGCGAGTCACGGGTTGGATGAACACGCTGGAGGCGTGGTGTCAGACGGGGAACTTTCCGCCGACTGGTCTTGACCGTGATGCGTGGGTTTGTTCGGAGAAGTATTGTGACTATTATCATCGCTGCGAGTTTGGCAGCAAGTCTCAGAGCGTTATCCCTGTCAACATTGGAGGAACCAAGTGAGCGCGTGTCATGTAAACATTATCGGCCGACTGACGGCTGACCCCGAAGCGAAAGTCCCAGCAAGCGGAGCGTCGTACACTCGGCTCCGCCTAGCGTGGAACGCACGCAAGGACGAACCAGGCTACATCGACGCCACCTTGTTCGGCAAGAGTGGCGAGATCGCAGCGAAGTACCTGACGAAAGGCAGCCAGCTCTCGATCATGGGCGCTCGCCTAGAGTGGCGACAGTACGAGAAGGAAGGCGAGGCGACAAAGCGCACCGCTTACTCTCTCGTCGGCGGGGATTTGATCCTGCTCGGTAGCAAGAATGATGCTGAGCAGGCGAGTCCGAAGGTGTCCACCGATGATGACATTCCGTTCTGATGTGGCCGCGCATACTACTCGTCCTTCTCGTCATCGTCTGCTTTGTGCTGGCGATGCTCAGCCCCGAAGTGGGCTGGTCGAAGGCGAAGCTCCCGCCGCACTACGAGCAGTGGCTCAAGACTTGCCGAGTGGAACAGCCAAGTGGGAAACCCGGCAAGTGGGCGAGTATCAAGTGGAAGCACGACGGGGCTGGGATAACGTACCCGGGTGGGTGCGGCTTCACGATTCCGAACTGGCGGGATCACAAGCCGAAGGGCGCACCCGAGCGCATGTCGGACGCAACGCCGGCGCAACAGTTGTGGGCGTGCGAGAACATCTACACGTTCTACTTAAGACTGAGCGGCAGTCACAGGTACGCATCGACAGTTTGGGACGCGAACCACAGCATCCTGGGATGGTACGGATTCACGGAGGAGACATGGTAAAAGTCATTCTCGTTGGTCACGGATACTTTGGTTCTCTCTATCGAGAGCGCATCCTGAAGCACAAGCAACTCAAACTTGTTGGCGTTGTTGATAAGGATCTTAGTCGGCTAGTCGAGTTTCGTGGCACGAACCTTGGCGAGTCGTACGAAGCGTGTGCTGACAGTATCGACCATGACGCAGTAGTCGTATGCACACCACCGCAGCATCACGCAAGCATCAGCATCAGCGCACTAGAACGAGGGAAGAATGTTCTCTGCATGAAGCCGGGAGCTATGACTGAGGCCGAGGCCGAAGCTGTGACGAAGGCAGTGAACGTAGGCAATGGTCGTTTCTTCGTGGATTACACGATGCTGAACGCTCCCGAAATAGACTTCGTTACTGGGCTGATTGGAATGGTTGGCCTCTTAGGTAACTTCTCGTCGGCTCGGCACGTAGTTACTGGGCCAAAGCCAGAAGGTATCGTGCGGGATCTTCTCTGCCATGACGTAGCCATGCTGGAACATTTGGGCCTTGCGAGTAATTATCTGAACGTGACATGCGTGATGACAAGTGGCGTGAGTGCGACGGCGATCATCACTCGTCCGAACGGCCAACGTCTCGCATACATGAACGCTAGTTACAACGCTACGTATCCTCGAAAGGACACGCGCTTCAAAGCTGAGGAGATGCGCGCCGTAACGAACCCTGGCCTTACCGTTACGTGGGATCAGAACCAGAAGTCAGTCAGCGTCGCGTCGCAAGGTAAGAGCATTGATGTTCAGTTCCGACACGATCCTGATCTGATCACGCGCTCGTTGGATACGTTCGCTGATCCGTGGTACTCGCTACTGGTCGAGGGGCAAACGTATCGTCGCATCATGCGTATCCTTCACGCAATGCAGCACTCTGCTGACAATGATGGCATTGTCGTCAGCGTCCCATCGTGAAGGTGTGGTGCAGCAAGTGTGCTGACTACACGCTATTGAATGCTCGTAAGGTTTGCTTGTTCTGTGACTCTAAGATCACAGAGAAGAACATCATCAAAGCACGGAAGGAGTCGAGATGAGTGAGTGGCAGAAGATTGAGAACCAGCTTGCCAATGGCGTCGAGGATTTGTATGAGGAGTGCCTGGTCTTGTGGGAAGATAAGATGAATCGCCAGACGGATGGTGCGTGGTCAAGGTTTGTTGCTGAGTGTAAGGCTCGGTACGAGGCGGGTCGTAAGGAGCATGAGGCTACGTCGTCTACGTGGGAAGCGTGGAGTGACGAAGAGTTTGCTGCAAACATTCGCGAGGAGCTGATGGATTTTGTGATCTATTCTGCTGCTCGTACCAATCGTATGCTCACTCGTCATGCGCGTAGGTAGCACGTTCACTGGCGTTGGCGGCGCAGACATGGGCTTTGAGGCTGCTGGCATGACGGTTGCGTGGCAGTGCGAACTGGATGCGTGGAAGCGCAGCGTTCTTGCTGCTCACTATCCGAGCATCCCTATCTATGATGACATTACAACATTGTTTGATCCCGAACCAGTAGACCTTATGGTCGGCGGGTTCCCATGCCAAGACTTGTCCATTGCAGGCAAACGAAAAGGATTTACTGGTGAACGATCAGTCCTCGCTTTTGAGTTCCTCCGACTTGCAGAAACTCTCAAGCCACGATGGCTCGTACTTGAGAATGTTCCAGGCCTCCTCTCTTCCAACAAGGGACTTGACTTCCAACGACTCTTGCGAGAAGTGGCCGCTTGTGGGTACGGCGTGGGGTACCGCTGCTTGGACGCCAGATATTTCGGAGTACCGCAGCGGCGCCGGCGAATCTTCGTTGTCGCCCGTCGAGTTGAAGCTGGTGTCGATCCTAGAGCCGCTAGTGGATTCGCGTTACAATCTCTCTGCGAAAGCGGCGGCGGGGATCTTACGTCGTGCGTCCCGCCGTGGCAGGACACTGCCCGAACCGTTGGGGGCGGCGCTGAAGAGGGTCGCATCGTCGGAGCTCTAAGCGCGCGAGGTTATACGCAGTACACGGATCAAGAGTTTGTGCGTGGCGGCCAGCTCGTAACCGGGGACGACATGATTGCGTATCGTAAGAGTGCGCGTGTAAATGCTGATCCAGATTCGCCTGAGACTTGGGTTGATGATGGTCGGGCGAACACGCTGAACAGGTTTGATGTTGGTGATGTGCGCACTACGCACGCTGTGGTCGGTTCAGTGGTACGAAGACTTTGCCCAACGGAAACCGAGGCACTGATGGGCTGGCCGCGCAACTGGACGGCACCCGAAGGCGTCAAGGCACCAGACTCTCGACGCTACGCAGCATGCGGCGACGGCATCGTTGCTAACGTGGCGTACTGGATTGGACAACGCATCATGCAGATTGACAAGGAGACACAGTGAGTAAGCATTATCTTGGACTAGACGTAAGCCCCCTCCGTATCGGATGGGCAGTAGTCGAAGGCCAAGGGGATGATGCTGAGATCACTGATCACGGAGTCATCATCTTCGACAGCAAAGCATGGGTCACGCCGGGGATGCGCAGCGACAGGCTTGAGGACTTGGCGGATAAGCACGCCAGCATTGACATGGTTGGCCTGGAGGCCGTGTTTGTCGGGCCGAACAAGCTTGGTTCTATTCGTGCTGCGATGGCGCTCGGTCAGGTCGAGAGCATTGTGGATTACTTGTGGCCCGAGGTGGATCAGAAGATCCTTGTCGCTACGCAGTGGCGAGCGGCGTGTGGCATTGCCCAGGGTGGTAAGGCCGGCGTGATGGATTGGTCGGTGAGTGCGTGTCGTGCTTACGGTGTGCATCCTCCTGAGAATCAGGATGCTGCTGATGCTACGGCGATTGCGTGGGCAACGATGGTGCGGGACGATGGATGAGCATTGGTTAGACAGAGCTATCGAGGATAAGCTTGGTGAGGTTATTGATAGGTACCGGGCGCAGGGCAAGGCAGTCAATAACGTTGGCGCGCTCAGAACTAGGGTTGCTGCTGACATCCAAGGGTTGCGTGGCACTGCTGCTTGGGTGTCGCTAAAGCAGAAGTATGATCCTGCTCCGCGGGTTAGGGTTGGTCAGTGTACTGCGTGCAGCAAGCCTTTCCAGCGAGACTCTGTTAGTGCTTGGCTTGAGGATAAGAAGGGTTGGGAGTTCTGTTCGAAGGAGTGTATGGAGGATGAGAAGCATCATCCGATTAGTTGGGCAGAGTTCAAGGGTCGGGTGCGTGAGAAGGGTAGTGTGAGTACGCATCGGTTGGAGATTGTGGATGGAGAGCTGGTTCCTGGTGGGCAGATTACGATTACGTGGGACGAAATCAAAAACGTGGGAAAGCCTATCCCCGACTTGCCTTCGAGTGGTGTTGCTGCTGCTGTTGCTGTTGATGATGAGATAGAGTGGGACTAATCGTGTAGCATTTGTTGCAAGGGAGATGTGATGAGAGACTTGATTCCGTACGTGATCCTTGCTTTACTAGTCTTGTTCCTCACAACTAAGGCAGGGAGAACATGACTAACTGGTTGGAACAGGCATCCGTGTCGTTAGACAAAGCGATGCATGAGTATCGCCACAACACTTACTTGCATCAAGTAACGGGCAACGAAGATAAGCGCGTCCGCTATGCGTGTCGTGTTGCGTACGAAGAAGGTCTGCGCAATGCGGAGCGAATGCGTAAGGAGGAGAAGGCATGAGCGTAATGGAACCACGACATAGCTCGGCGCTATACCGGACGATGTGGCGCAGCGCAATGCAAGCCCTCGGCAATGCTGAAGCAGCAGACCAGGTGATGCAGAGCCTTGTGGATTCGCACCCGCATCTTGCTGAAGTGTGGGAGGCGAACACTTGCCGCGCGTGCAAGGCGATCCTGTCGCAGCTAGACAAGGCTGAGGACTCTCCGTACTGCGAGTGCTGTCGGATGGATGCTGACCCGCCAGAGTATTATGATCGCAATCGTAAGATGTATGGGGGCGAGTGATGGTCAAGGGCAGGGTTGGCAGGGCGAAGGCTGCTGCTGCTATGCAGCGTAGGCTTGATCGAGGCGCGGCGAAGGCTGCGCGTAAAGCGTTGCGTGGCCAGGGGGCTTGACGCGCGTAGCTTTGTGTGTGTAGGATGGGCAGACCCTAGACCTGAGGAGGTCAAAGTAATGGACAAAGTAGGAACGCTTTTTATCTGGTTGGGCGGGAATCTTTCTGATGGGTTTACCGCCGTTGGCCCGTATCAGAGCTTTGATGATGTCTGCGAGGCGCATGATTGTGACGAGGGCTGGCTCATGGTACTTGAGCCGCCGGTGCGTTCCGAGGAGGTGGCGGCATGAGTAACTACAACTACGGTTGGACGGTGGTTGAGTGCAACCCAGACGAACGTGGGGCTGATGCGGTGCTCGGCGCGATGGAGTTTTTCCGTACTGAGGCAGAGGCGCTTGCGTTTCTTGCCAATGTTCGTGACGATGATCCGATCACGGGCAATGGGTGGACGACTCTTTGTGTTCGCGTGTGGAATCCGAAAGAGGTGGCGGCATGAGTGACTACGAACATGGATGGACGGTAGAGCGAGCCATAGAGCACATGAACAAGGTACGGGTTACTCACTGGGATAATAGGTTTGATCCGCCGCTTCCATACTATAGAGAAAAAGGGGACAACAGCATGGGCAAGATGGGCGAGAAGTTCACAGAGCAGCAAGCCAGCGAGCACGAGGATCGAGGGGAGAACCGATCCGAAGAGCTTGCCGACCTGCTTACCATCGCGGAGATGACGGACATCATCGGCGCGCTTTCGTACGCTTGCAACAGTGTGCATTTCCGCACTGATGGAATGTTCGCGATCCGTAGTGTGATGTGGGAAGCAAAGGCCATTGCCGAGCGTAATGAGTACGCTGGCGACTACGACTACCCGGAGGAGGCATCGTGAGTAAGATCCTTAGAGCAGACGATATCGTCTGGTACAACTGCGCCGACGGATCGTGGGGCGGATGCGAGTCCGACGATCTTGTGATCGTGCGCCTAGCGGACATGACCGAAGATGAACGCGCGCTACTTGACGAGGCCGACGAGTATCATCGGAGTCCGCGCGAGGCTATCGTCGGGGCGTACGAGCGGATGGAATCGTACAAGCGTCATCACCCGGAGGTGACATTGTGAGTGCAACTGATTGGGAAGATGAGGTGATCGGCATGACCAACCGCTGTGATTGGATCTGCCCCGCCAACCACAAGCACCCAGGTATCTGCGATCACGTACGTACGCTGCTATCGGTGATCGAGTCGCAACGCTACATGATGTGGGACAAAGAGCGGCAAGCTCTATTGCATTGCGCTGACGAGCTGATCGGCATGATGGAACGTGCATTAGAGGATGATGCAGTGGCCGAGGCCGAAGCGTACGCGCGAGAGGCAGCATCGTGAAGCGCCGCCTGCTCACAGTGACAGTCGAGGTGCCAGACTCTGCGCGAATGCTAGTCGCAGTCCGCCACCTACCCGGATGGGCTAGCGTGACGACGAATAACCTGCGGGATTACGCGCTTGCCTATCCTGACTGGGGGTACTTCGTGGCAGGCGAGCAGGCTAGCCGTTCGCTGCGGCCAGGGTCGAGGCTAATGCAGTCGGCGGCGCTTGACCGATGGTAGTGCTGCTGCTGCTGCTGCTGCTGCTGCATTGGGGGAGTCGGACTAGCGCCGGCTCCCCTTTTTTATTGGCGCAAGCTCGCAGCTCTGACCGCTTGTAATCCGCACGCGCTAGGTGTACGGTTCGCCGTGTTAGTCCAACTATCGGAGGTAATGAAATGCCGGAATATCCCTACACATGGCGCGAAGCGGAAGCGGACGCGCAGACAGCGGCGGCGGAAGCGTTTGCCTACGCTGTCAAGCAGGGCGACGACTTGGACAATGGCGCGGAGCATGACGCGGCGCACGAGTGGGCGGACGGTAGCGAATGGGTCATCTATACCTATCGCGCACGCTGCCTATGGTTTGACAGCGCCGACGTACAGGATGCGGAGGGCCACATGTTCGATTGTGGCATCGACGCGAGCGCGGACATTGACCGGCGGATAACGTTGTGTGTGTTTCATGCGTTGTCCGATGCGTTCGCGGAGAAGTGGCGCGAACTAGCCGAGGCGCACGCAGACGAGGACGACGACGACGACGCAGACGACGACGCGGAAAGTGTCGCAAGCGAACCGCGCGGGTTTATGGAATGGCCGTTCACGATGGAAGTTGTCGCCCGTAAGGACGTGACGGCATGACCTCGCAAGCGTTCACCGATTGGCTAACCGTCATCGTCGTTACCGATGACCCCGCCAACGGCGGCGCGGGAATCCTTACGCTAGGCGATTGCCGCAAGTGTGACGGGACCGGCATTGTCGAGCATGTCGGCACGCGCAACGGATCGCCACGCCTAGAATCGTGCGAGAAGTGCGACGGCACGGGAAGCGTGAAGGCATGATGCGCGACAACATCACCGGACAAACATCCGCACCGGACACGCACTATCGCGACCACACCGGCGGCGTATCATCCGAAGTCGTCTACCCATCCGGGGCTATCCGCTGCTACGGCACCGACGCGGACGGCTACCTAGTAACCATGCAATACATTGGCTACACGCGCCGCGAAGCTGTCGCCATGTTTCGCGCAGACATGGCAGGACATTGGGAACGGATAGCGAACACGCTGGCATGACTGACCTAATCGACACCCTGAAACTGACCGCGCTAATCGTAGGGCCGGCCGTTCCCCTGCTAGCCCTCCTGTACCTGCCGACTAAACGATAGCGCCACCTCGACCGGCCCCGGCACGCTACTACAGGTGCCGGGGCCTTTTGCTGCGCTAATGCTGCGCTGCTGCTGAACCGCACGCCACGCCAGCACGCCGAACGCTACCGCCAGGCACCGCGTAGCTCCGGCACGCCACGTTTGCAATCCGCCACCGCGTCGCGCATTATTTGCGTGTAATCCCAAATGACCCGGAGGTCAAATCATGTCCGAAGCATTCGCATACCGCCTATCTTTCATTCCCACGGATGCCAACGTTTCGCCCGAAGAGTGTATGGCCGTCTACTGCTATGACACGCTTGTAGATGCGCAAATGGCCGCCGCCGACGACGCAAGCGCCACCGCGAAGATGCACGCCAACGCTAAAGAGCGCGAAGAGTGGGCCGCATACGCGACGACAGCCGCCAACGTCTGCGCCCACGTACTAGACCGCATTGGCACCGCAGCATTCCCCGTACACGTCCGCCACGGCGACAACCCGCGCCACGTCGGAACGTACCGCATCGTCCGCCTAACCGAAGGCGACGCGATGGACTGCAGCACATGCAAAAATCCCGGCACCGTCACCTATATCGGTGGACGCGGCAACGTAATCGCCTGTTGCGACGACTGTCGCGAAGAGGACGATAAGAGCACAACGCCACACACCCCGTTCCACTCACTTCGCATCCGCGACCGCGTAGAGTTTGTGCAAGACGTAGAACGCTACCCACACTTCATCGCACACAAAGGATTTACCGGCTACGTCTCGCGCATCACTCACCAAACAGACGGAAGCGTCTGCATCCTCGAAGTGAAGTGTGACCAGCACCTCCCCGATTGCGAAGAGTGGGACAACAGCGTCGTGTGGGTCATGCCGGAAGATGACGCAGACGCGGAAGCACTAGCCCGCGTCTAGTCACGCACCACCCGGCCCCGTCGCGCTACGTCAGGCGGCGGGGCCTTTTTCATGCCCAAACACACACCACCACCGAATGCCCTACAGGTGCGTGCCGGTAGCAGGCTTCGCGCGTAGCGTCGCGGAGTCGACCCGGTGCCTGTCATCGCCGCGCATCGCCACAGCCAAGCAACACGAGCGTCAAGCAACCAACCCCCCCGAAACGCGCGCGCGTGCTAGGTACGGAGGTCTGGTTTTGTTGTGGGTATGTTTGCTTATGAGGCTTGTTGATGGTTGTTTTTTGATGATTCTTTCAGCAGGACTCTTGGTGCGCGTGCCGTGTGGTTTTGCTCCCCCCCCTTTCCCCCCCCTCACTTGGGGGTGAACCGCGTGTGGTTCGGGGTTGTGCAGCTTGTCTGTTCGCTGCTGGCAGCCTGATCGTGTGTGAGGAGAGTCATGGCTGCGCCAATGCCCCTCTGACGGGCGAGTCTCCGCTGTTGAGGCGGATCAGTCTTAGTGTATCATGTTGGTGTTGGCGGGTTGGGGGTTGATTATCTTGTTGAACGATACGCATTATTCGAGTTGGATTATTTGCTGGGGGGTGTCTCTTGTGGGGGACGCTTGTCTCCGAGTGGGGACACTTATTAGTTTTGGTTGGTGCGGCGAGTGGTGTGTTTGGGGTGGGGATTATCAGTGACTAAGCGTGTGGATTTGCATGAGCAGCGTGAGCAGGCGGTGGAGCGTTTTGGCTTGTCGTCGGATGCTTTCCTTGTGAAGCAGTATCGGCCTAGTGTGACGATGGCGGAGTTGAGTGATGAGCATATGAGTGAGGCTATTGAGATGGCGGGTCTTGGCGCGTTCGAGTCGGCTATTGCGAGGGTGCTTGGTGTGCCGGAGAATGTGTTTATGAGTGCGCTTCGTAAGGGTAAGGTTGGTGAGGAGAAGCGGTTTATAGAGTTTTCTAAGGCGTTTTATGAGGCGCGTAAGAAGCATTTGAAGCGGAATCTTCGTGTGATGAATGAGGCGGTGGAGGAGGGTGATTGGAAGCCGGCGGCGTGGCAGTTGGAGAGGTCGTTTGGTTTTGCGAAGCAGGAGGTGGTCGAGCATGATGTTGCGCCTGAGGCGTTCTCGTTGATGCAGCTTGCTCAGATTCCTGTGGCGGATGCTCGCGCGATTATCGAGGCCGAAGCTGTTGAAGTAGATGAGTAGTACCGAGGTTAGTGTTGATGCTGCTCGTATCCGAGCGAAGATGGCTGACCCAGTGTGGAAGGCTAAGAATCTTTTTGGTTTTGATCCGTGGAGTAAGCAGACGGAGATCCTACGCGCGCTTCGTAAGCACAAGCGCGTAGCTGTTCGTTCTTGTCATGGCGTTGGTAAGACTGCGGTTGCTGCTACTGCTGTTCTAGATTTTATGACGGAAGGGCCGTGTCGCGTAATTACGACTGCGCCTACGTGGAGTCAGGTTGAGCAACTGTTGTGGCGCGAGATCGCTGTTCGGCATTCTAAGATTCCTGGTGGTAAGGATGCGTTTGGCAAGATGTTCAAGTCAAGCCTTGAAGTTAGGTCGGATTGGTTCGCGATGGGCCTCTCGACTGATAAGCCGGAGCGTTTCCAGGGTCATCACGCGCCGCGCATGATGCTTGTCGTTGATGAGGCTAGTGGTATTGACGAGGCTATCTACGAAGCTTCAGAAGGTTTCCTCACTGCGGACGAAGCGCGTGTCCTTCTGATTGGTAATCCGACGCGCCCGACTGGGACGTTTTATAAAGCCTTCCAGAAGGACTCTGGTTGGTATCAAGTGCATATGAGTGCGTTTGATGCGCCAGCGTTCACGGGTGAGAAGGTGTCCGAAGCAGCGCAGAAGGCTCTGATTACTCAAGAATGGGTGCAGGACGCGAAGCAACAGTGGGGTGAGGAGTCTGCTGCGTACAAGATTCGCGTCATGGGCGAGTTTTGTGAGACTACTGGTCGCCAATTCTTCCAATTTTTAGACAAATTAGAGCCGGTTGCGCCTAAGAAACGTGGCTTTGTGCGGGGAATGCCTGTCCCTGGGGGTCGTATCGAGTTCTATGAGGACTCTAGAGGCGGAATGCGCTTGTGGGAGACGCCTAAGGCGGGCGAACGCTACATTATTTTTGCTGATGTTGCTGGATCGGTGAGTTTTGACGAGTATGAGCGTCGAGAATCCCGAATTGGCACTGGTGCCGGCTCGGATTACAGCGTCGCGCAAGTGTTGCGGCGTGATAATGGTCATCAGGTCGCTGAGATTCGTTATCGCGCTGATGTTGACGAGTTCGCAGACGACTTGGCGCGCCTTGGACGCTTGTATAACGATGCAATCATCGCTATCGAACGAAACGGGCCAGGAACAGCTGTCCTTACCCAGCTAAAGAACACGATGGGGTATCCGCATATCTGGCGACCACATAATCCGATTGGTGTGAAGGCGAAGTACGAGCAGACGCTTGGTTGGAACACGACGAGTGCGACTCGACCATTGATGCTGGCGGCTTTGCAAGCTGCGATTCGTGACGAGCCTGAGCGTTTGAAAAGTGATCTTCTCCGTGATGAGATTCGCACGTTTGTTTTTAGGGATCGGAATGGTAAGGAGCCGCGCCCCGAAGCAGACGAGGGTTGTCACGACGACTTGGTGATGGCTATGGGTGGTGCGCAAGCGGTGTGGCAGCAAGAGTGTACGACCCCTATTCGCCTTGCTGAGCGTAAGAAACCTGAGCCGCAACCGAATCTTCAGAAGCGTGCGCCACGATTTGTAGTTGGTCGCGGCTGATCACAAGTTGCGGCTTGTATTTTTTGCGCTAATTACAAGGCGCGACTTGTTGGAGCGGCTAGGAGAATCCGCGAGTGAGCGGGATGGGTTGGCATCTCCTAGCCGCTCGCGAACCGTAGCATGTATTATTCTCGCATGAGCGAGTATAAGCCCAGCTCTGGAATGCAATCAGCAGCGCGCCGAGGACTAGACCTTGTTAAAGGTGGGCGCGCCGGCGGAGGCTTCGAGCCTGCTACGGCTACTCGCGCGCGGAAGATCGCCAGTGGCGCACCATTGTCGCGTGATCATGTTATGCGGATGCACTCATTCTTTTCGCGTCACGCCGTTGACCGCAAGCCTAATTGGGGCGCGAAGGGTAAGGAGACTCCAGGGTATGTGGCGTGGCAGGCGTGGGGTGGGGATGCTGGTGCGGCGTGGGCTGCTCGGCAGGCTGCAAGCATTAAGCGTGTGGAGTCTGGTAAGTAGGGTATGATTCTCGTATGAGTGCAAAGTACGAGAAGCTTGTGAAGTCGTTGAGCGCGAAGGGTTCGCGTGATCCAAAAGCTTTGGCTGCGTATATTGGTCGTAAGAAGCTTGGTAAGGAAGAGTTTCAGCGTCGCGCTGCGGCGGGAAGGAGTGCGTCGTAATGATGAGCAAAAAGCCAAAGGGCGTTGTAATGAGTCCCGACAGGCAGTACGCAACCGGTACGCTAGGCAAGCAGCCGATCCGCGTAGTCGGCTCTAAGGAAGATAAAAAGAATATGCTTAAGAATGCTTTCAAGAAAATTGCGTCCAAGAGTAAGTAATGGACGCTCTCGACAAACTCAAGAAGAAGAACGCTCCCCAAGTTAGCGTCGCCCTCATGCGCATGAAGCCCATGTCGCGCAAAGAAGCAGTAACCGATTCCATGTCGTATCGCGACGACGAAGGCAACATGGAAGAAAACAAGGAAATGATGGAAGACAAGGAAGAGTATGGTTCCGAGTCTTGCCCGAAGTGCGCCGAGTATCAGATGCTAATCGGAGAAGCCATCACTATGTACATGCGAAACAAGGATAAGGAGGAAGCGCCAGACTCCGAGATGGAGTAGGTGCTACAATAATCGCATGGCAGTAGATCCGAGCATGATGGGCGCACCTCCGATGATGCCGCCCGTACCAATGAGCGCACCCCCCGCACCCGGCGGCCCGATCCCTCCCGCAGTCGCGGCCCTTCCCGGCATGAGCCAGCTCGCGCAGGCGCAGACAATGCAGATGATGGATCAGCAGCGTCAGATGGCGATGATGCAGGAAGAGATGCAGAAGCAGATGATGATGCTTATCTCTAGTCTGCCGACGCCGAATCCGGCTGGTGAGGCTGCTGTCTCGACTCCGATGAGTCCGATGATGAGTGGCGTTGGCGCTCCGCTTGGTGGCGCTTCGGCTCCGATGGGCGGCTCGATGATGGGGGGCGCACCGGACATGGGTGCGCCTGGTGCCTACTAACAATTTTCAGCAAACCGATCCGGCGATCTTGTCGCCGTATACGCATGCTCATATTGTGACTCCAAGCGATACGGCGGATCTTGATGAGGTCACTCGCGCGCTTTACGCTTCTAAGGGTGCGTCTTCGCATAGTGACGTAAGCGTGATCCTAATAGGCGATACTGATCCGGTTACGTTTGTGTTGGCGCGTGGCGAAATTGTTCCGATACGAGTAAAGCGCGTCCGCGTAACAAATACTGACGCGACAAACATCGTCGCCCTTTACTGATAGACTAGACACATGCCGTTTATTACGCCTGCGACTGTCTCGCCAGGAGACAAGTATAACGCTTCTGCGCATAACATTATTGTTGGCGACCTTACTGATCTTGACACGCGCCTGACGGCAGCAACAGCTTATATTGTTCCTGCTGGTTCTCTTACTTCGTATGTTGGGGCGGCTGCCCCTTCTGGCTGGCTATTGTGTGACGGTAGTCAGGTTTCTCAGTCAACGTATAGTGCGCTTTATGCGATCATTGGGGCTAACAAGTTTGGCACTGATACGGGTGGAAACTTTTTTCTTCCTGATCTTCGCGGACGGGTTCCTGTTGGGCTTGGTACGAATGCTGATGTTGATGTTATTGGTGATAATGATGGTGCGGCTGTTGCGGATCGTCGAGTTAAGCATAAGCATACGGTTGCGGCGTCGGCTACTGCTTCGTCTACGGCTACTGTTAGCGAAACTTCTACTGGCTCGCAAAACTACCAGTACAGCATTAACCAGTATTCTGCTGGGTCTGGTTCGGCCTTTTTGCTTAAAGCCGATTCGCAGGGAGGCGGATTTGGCGGCGGCACTCTTGGCACGGCTTTCGCGCACACGCATAGCGTTGGTGTTACTGTTTCGACTACGGTTACGCCGACGGTTACCGCTGGGCCGCAAACTACATCCCCAACTGACGGCCCGTCGTTCCTGACTCTCAACTTTATTATCAAGACTTAAATGCCATATACTCGACCTTACTCTGGTGGTTTTCAAGACTTTCCGAATACGGGAACACCTATTAATGCGCTTGCGCTAAACACGATTGATCTTGGTGTAAAAACAGTTAGCGACACCGTAGACGCTCTTGGTTCGTGGACAGCGTATGTCCCGACGCTGACTAATACAACTGCGCCTATTACGGTTGCTCGTTACGTGAAGATTGGCAAGACGGTTCATTTTTATGTCCAGTTGACGCTGACTGGAGCGCAAGTGTCTGGACTCCCAGGAATTAGCCTCCCCCCGTTTGCAATGCTTAGCACAAGCTCTGGCACGTTTGAAGTAAAGCTAATTGACGCAGGCTTGGTATACCCTGGCGTTGGAGTTGCTGGTACAACTTCAAGAATTGATTGCTACGTTGCTAACGCTGGCGGATTATATGTTCAAGTTCTTGCCCCAACAAGCATTGTTCCATTTACGTGGGCAACTACAGACCAGATTGTTTTGAGCGGAACATACGAGTCCGTGTAATGATCGAGTCTACCGACCAGAAAAAACTACTAGACCGATTCACAAAGTGCTGGGGCTACTCTGACCAGAAGCACCGCGCCAATCGAGAGTTCTACAAGAAGTGTGATGATGGTTACAACGCAATCATCAAGCCATCCAACAGCGAATGGCAGAGCGACCTGCACCCGCCATACGCGCTTCAGATCATTGACGTTATCGAGTCGAACATTGTTGATGATGAGCCTGACGTTCGCGTCATCCCTGCACAACCCGACTACTCCGAGGGCGCTGACCTTCTCACAAACATTCTGAAGCAGCAGCGTTACAAGGATAACTTTGCTGAGAAGTACGCACTCTTCGTCAAGCAGTCCCTCATTCGGGGCATTAGCATTGCAAAGATTCCGTGGCTAGAAGAGTGGCGGAAAGTCCCCACTCCGAACTACAAGCCTGATCCGCTCGGGATGCGCGAGCCGTACCAGACCGTTCCGTACCGGCAGCAACCCGGCTTCGTCAACGTAGACGCCAACCATTTTCTCTGGGACGCAAACGCGACCAGTCTTGACGATGCCGAGTACGTCTTCTTCCGTACGTACGAGTCGAAGCGCAGCCTAGAAGCCGCCGGCGTGTACGACAACCTAGAGAAGATCGTCGAGCTTACGACGACAACTACTGAAGATAAAGAGCGGCGTAATCGTGTCGAGGTTGTTGAGTGGTGGTGGCGTGACGGCAACATGATGCGCCTGACCGTTGTTGCCAATCGGAACACGATTATTCGTGATTGTGCCTCTCCGTTCTGGCACGGCCAGTTCCCATTTGTCGTTGCAAACATTATGCCGACGCCATTCGCGTTCCGTGGCAAGAGCATTGTTGAGATTATCAGTGACCTTCAGATTGCCCTCTGGGAACTCCAGAATCAGCGCATTGACAACTCGAAGTTTATGGCGAACGCGGCTATGTTTGTTGATCCGAACACTGAGCAGCAGGACATTCGCCTCTACCCTGGCGCTGTCATTCCGCTTCGTCCTGATCAGGTGCAGGCGTGGGTGCCGAACATCTCGATTCTTCAGCCGAGTGTGCAGGCTGAGGAGATGCTGAAGGGTGATCTTCAGAACATCACGGGCGCGGTTGGCTACTTGAGTGGCGCGTCTAATACTCAGATTGATCAGACGACAGCAACAGGCATTTCGGTCATTAGTAATATGGCTGCTAAGCGCATCATTCGGATGAAGCAGCAGATTATGTATGCGATGCGCCGCTGCGGTGAGCAGCAGGTCGCGTTGAATCAGCAGCTCCTTCCCGGCCCTATTGCTGTCAGGATTGATCGTGATTCTGATGCTGAGTGGAAAGTCGTTACGCCTACTGATATTCAAGGCCAGTACGATTTCCGCGTCGAGGATGCGAATGAGAGCCTTATGCGGCAGGAGCGTCGCGCTGAGGCTCTTGCGTTTGCGAATTGGTTTGGACAGAATTATGCTCTCCTTACCCAGAGTGGCGTCACTCCTAATATGCGTCGAGTCGCTGAGGATGTTATTCAAGCGTTTGACGAAGATCCGAAAGAATATCTTGGAGACGCCGAACAGGTGCAGAACCCGCCTTTGGTCGGAGGGCCGGGTCAGTCACAGCCGGAACCGACAACCCCAATGGGCGCAGCGCCTGGAATGCCGAGCATTCCGCCGGAAATCCTTGCTGCGCTCGGGGCCGGTTCCGGCCTAAACAATCAGTAATTCTGACCATCCGACTGGAGGACTAGATGAGTACGAACGATACGACCGAAATCGTTGACGAGATTGATCCGATTGCGAACGCGATCATGCATGGCGGTTCTGGGCATGATGCGCCGGAAAGCGGTGCGGATTTTGCACCGGAAAGCGGTGCAGACGTTGAGGAGGCTCCCGAAGAGCTAATCCTTGGCAAGTTCAAGAGTCCCGATGATGTTCTTGAGGCGTATAAGAATCTTGAGGCGTACAACACGCAGCAGAATCAGCGCCTGTCCGAGCTAGAGGCTCTGTTGTCTGCGGATGATGAGGAAGAGTACGAGGCTCCGCGTCCGTGGGGTGTTCAGTTTAATGGCGAGCCGGATAATGAGGAGCAGCTTGTTGGTTGGGCTGAGCGTGACCCGGGTCAGGCTGCGCAGTGGGCGATTGCGAACGCTGATCGCGTTCCGAAGGAAACTGTTGATGGTCTTTGGGAGCATTGGTTTGAGCGTAAGCCGACTGAGGCGATGGCGTGGTATACGCAGCAGCAGACGCAGCATGTTGCGCAGCAGTACGAGCAGGAACTCGCTTCGTTGCGTGAGCAGGTCGCTCCGTTGCGTGACGCGCAGACTCAGAACATGTTCGAGGGCGCGCTCGGGTCGCTAGAGGCTCAGATCCCTGATCTTGCCGAGTATTCGGAGAAGATCCAAGCGTACGTTGACAATATTCCTGTCGATCAGCTTCATCTTGCGTTCTTCCCGAATGGGATGGATACGCCGGAGAAGGTGCAGGAAGGCGTTCGTAGTTTGTATGCGATTGTGCGGATGCGTGAGCAGCCGCTGCAAGCGCAGCAGCAGGTTCAGCAGCAGATGCAGCAGAATGCGTTTACGCAGTCGCGGCAGGGCATTGTTGATACTAATGCAACCGATTATGATGCTAAGATCAATGACGCTATCTTGAACGCTTGATAGTGACCGACCAACCCGTGGCCCAACCCGACCGTTGGACAACCGCAAATCATCTCACACCTACTAGTCAGAAAGGCTAGGACAACCAAATGCCTACCCTCCTCTCTGGGGTCGTTGACGACGCGGATATTCTGTCCAATCAGCGCGTTGTTGACATGTCCCCCACCATTGCCGAGCTTGAGCCTGATGAGGCTCCGCTCACGACCATGCTTCAGAAGGTCAGCAAGCGCGCTGCCTACTCGCAGAAGGTCGAGTGGCTTTCGGATGAACTGGTGCCGCGTCTGACGACGCTTTCCGCATCGGCTACTTCGGCTGCCACTTCTCTCTCCGTTCCCGCGACTACGGGCGCTTCGTCCGGTACGTACTTCCGTGCCGGCGACGTTATCCGCATCGCTTCGACGGGCGAGAACTGCTACGTCACTGGCGTGTCGGCTGACACGCTGTACGTCACGCGCGGTATCGGCGGAACGTCCGTTACGGCTGTTTCTGCTGCTAGCGGCGTTGACGTTATCAAGGTTGGCAACGCGGCTGCTGAAGGTGCCACTCTCGGTACCCTCATCCAGACGAAGAAGGTCGCTAACTTCAACTACGCGCAGATTCAGCGTGACCCGTGGGGCTTCACGAACACGCTGGTCGCGTCGAAGCTGTACGGCGGCCCGGAGCCTGCTAACGAGGCTAAGAAGAAGCTGATTGAGCATAAGCGTCAGCTTGAGAACACCCTGTTCTGGGGTGTGCGTGACCTCAACACCAGCGGCTCTGCGCCGATTGGTTATTGTGGTGGCGTGTTCCAGTACGCGACGACTAACCTCACGGCTAGCGTTGGCACCCTTACGGAGAGCGTGTTCGAGTCGTTCCTCCGCAAGGCGTTCCGTTACGGCTCGCAGAACAAGGTGTTCTTCTGCTCGCCGCTCGTCGCGTCGGCTCTGTCCTCGTTCCCGCAGGGCAAGCTCGCTCCCCCGGCTCCTGGTATTACCGAGTACGGCGTTTCGCTGTCCTCGTACCAGAGCGCGTCGGGTGCGAAGGTTCAGATCATGGTGAAGCGTGACTGGTATGACTTCCAGAACACGAGCAACCAGTACGGTGGTATCGGCGTCATGCTCGACATGGACGATATTACGATGCGTCCGCTGCGCGACACGGTGCTGAAGCCGGATCGTCAGGCCAACGATGAGGACTCCATTAAGCAGGAGTACCTGACCGAGTGGTCGTTCGAGATGGGCAACGAGAAGAAGCACGCTATCATCTCTGGCATCACCGGCTACTAAGCCAACAAGCGGGGGAGAGTCGCCATTGTGCGGCTCTCCCCCAGTTCTTCCTACTCCAACGACCAGGAGACAATCAATGCGATTTGTCAGCAAGCACGGGAACTTTACTTTTATTGCTCGCCCGGATACGGTTCAGATGATCCTCGGGCCGGGTGGCTCGATGATTCCGCACACGGTTCAGAGTGCAATTATCTGCGACTTTACTCACGGCATGGTTCGCCCGGACGAAGCGGTGATGGCTGCCGAGAAGTGGATGGGCATGGGCGCTCGTAGCGATGGTACGCCTATCGCGTTTGGCGCTATTCCTAGTGGTCAGAGTGGCGTTGTGAATGGTGTTGCTCACGATTCGTGGCAGCCAATGTTGACGTTCAGCGTGTTTGACACGGAGTCGATTCCGAATCTTGAGGATCGCGAGTGCGCCGAGAAGCGCCTTGTTGAGGATTCTGGTAATGGTCTTCACTACATCCAGGTTGGTCATCGTCCGCTTAGTCCGCCGTGGCCGACGTACGAGCAGATGAAGGGCATTAAGGGTAACTCGACGGCGCAGATGGTTTGTCGCATGATTGAGGATGGTGGTTATGATCCCGAGTATGTGATTGCGTACGAGCTTCAGCGTGAGCGTCCTCGTTATGAGATTACGAAGGCGATTGAAGAGTTGAAGTTGCGGCTTGCTGGTGAGGCAATTGAGGATGCTTCGCTGAGTCGCGAGATCCCCGCGTAGCCGTGCATCACAACATTGCCGCGTATAAGGCGGCCGTGCGTCGCCACGTAACGGTCGTGATGCCTTGGCATGGGCAAGACGAAGGGTTACTACGCGAGGCTCTTAGATCGCTCCCTAGAGGCGTTAGAATCATCATCGCTCAGAATGCGGGAAAGCATGAGATGGCTAGTGCTTTCAACGCTGCGTTGGCTAGCGTAAAAACTCGATACGTGTTCATCATGGGCGCTGATGATGTGGTTGACGAGGATACGTTGTGGCGCTTGTGGGAAGCAGCCATTGATCATGATGGTGCGTATCCGTGGATGCTTGGCTTTGGCGAGCGCAGGTTCCGCTTTCCCGCCGAGCCGTGGTCAAAGCTTCGTATCCAAGACTCGAATGTGTGTGGCGTAATGCTGATTAAAACGAGCGTGGCGCTTGCCGTTGGCGGGTATCAAGACAAGGTTATCGAGGATTGGGATTTCTCGTATCGTCTTGCTAGTGCGGGGTATCGCCTTGCTCCCGCTCCGCTTGCTCGTTACGGGTATCGTCAGCGCGTCAAGGGTTTGAATCAGCAGACATTTCGTGGCGCGTCCGAGCTTGGCTTGTCTATCAGGGATCTTGCTCCGTATGAGGAGCGCGACGCGGTTAGTGGCGTGTTCTATCAGTGGAAGTACGATGGGACGGCGTATGTGCGGTGTGATCTTGCGTCGCGCACTGCTGGTGGCGTGGTGCGTTCGACGTGGGATGCAAAGGATGAGCATGAAGCGCCAGCGTGGGTGTATCAGTATCCGAATAGTGATGCGCAAGTGTATTGGGATCTTGGCGCTCGACTAGAGAAGAAGCGCGTTATTGATGTGGATGATAATTACTTGTCGCCCGACTTGGCTAGCGTTGTTGGTCGGTACAACGATAAGAATGGCGCGGCGTGGGGCGAACGACAAGAGTCGCATAAGCGCATGGTCGAAGAGGCCGACTATGTTATTTGTGCGACGCCAGCGTTGGGAGAAGTGTACAAACTGGTCAATCCTAATACGATTGTTTGCGAGAATACGTGCGACCCGCTGGATTGGCCCAAGGCAAGCAAGAAGCGCCGCATCGTTGGGTGCGTGTTGAGCGCGAATCATTATGATCACACGCACCTCGTAGAAGATGCGCTACGCAAAGCAAGCGCGTCTGGAGCTGACGTTCAAATCGTTGGCTTAGACCCTGGGTGGGACTTCGCTTATACACACTTTTCGTTTACTCCGAGTGTCGCAGCGTATCGGCGTATCCTTACGCGCTGGAGTATTGGCTTAGCGCCAGTGATTGATAATGATGTCACTCGATGCAAGAGTGATTTGAAGTGGCTTGAGTTCACGATGAGTGGTGCTGCTCTTGTTGCCAGCGGAGTGGAGGCGTACAAGCTTGTGCCAGACGACTCGATTATTCGCGCCGATAATGCCGATGGGTTTACTGACGCGGTACTTGGCCTTCTTCGTGACGAGTCGGAACGGAAGCGTATGATTCGTCGTAGTATGTTTCATGTGAAACAAAACCGCCTTGTTTGCAATGAGTCGTTGCAGAGGCGTTATACTACAGCACTAGCATGAGTACCGCACAGATCCAATCGTGGCGCACGCCAATTACGGCGCACGCCGAAGAGACTTACGACCTAGAATCGGGCGAGCCGAAGCGCAGCATTAACTGGCATTTGCATGGCGCTAATCAGTACGACGATGCTGAACGGCTTGCTAAGGGCATGGCGTGTGGCGTTTGCCTAAGCGTGTTCCCGGCGCGTCCGTGTATTGAGAACATGCGCGACTTCAAGCCGATTGCTCACGAATGGGAGCCGATGCGGACGAAGGATGATGTGATGCGGATGGTCGCTAATGGTCTTTGTCCTACGTGCGCTAGTGAGGTTAATGATCGGATGCATGAGATTATGCATCGTGGCCTTGACCCGCTTCGTCCGAAAGGCATGGACGAGTAGTGGCTACGTTTGCCCAGCTAAAGCAGCGCGCGCAGAACCTTGCACTGAATGATGATGATACTGAGGCTGGCCTGCACGTAAACGATGCGCTTGTAGATATCGTCGTTGGCGCGCAGCTTCGCGTTGGACAGGTCGACGCGCCTCTGGTGATGGGCCAGTCGGTGTACGATATTTCGTCCGATTGGTCGATTTCTGACTTTGGCGCGCTTCAGTATCTTGAGTATCTTGCGCTTGGCTCGACGTACTCGTACATCTTGCAGCCGACAAGTGCGGATGAGATTCTCGCGTTGAATGCGACGAATCCGATTGGCGCTACTCGACAGTACGCTTTCTTGGGCCTTGATCAGATCCGGTTGTGGCCGACGCCGCAGCAGACGGGTGACATTCTGAAGGTCTATTACTCGAAGGCTCCGGCTAGTCTTGTTGCGGATGGGGATATTCCTACGGACATTCCTTCGCAGTGGCATTGGCTGATTACGATTGCTGCTGCTTCTCGGCTTGCTGATGCGGTTGGCGAAGATCAGAATCTCAGCAGCGCGCTGGATACAAAGTTTATTCTCGGAATGGATCGCTTCCAGAAGTGGCTTGGTCGTCGCCAGGGCCGCACGGCGCGAACGATTCAGACGGGTTACTTGCGGAATCCGCGTCGCCCGTTCCACGATCCTTCGACGTATTACTCGTTTACTCAGCGGCAGGGCTAGCGCATGGCCGGTACTGTTCAGTACGCAAGCCACGCTAACTTTTTTAGTGGCATTGTTAGTGACGTTCCGCGCCACCTGATTCCCGAGGGCGCTGTCTATGATGCTGAGAACATTGTCATTACGAACTCTGGTTCTCTCGCTCAGCGCGGCCCATCAATTAGCGCGCTAGACAAGCAGACAAGCCTTGCGCCTGTTGAGATTGGTGCGCAGAAAAGCGCCAGTCCTGATGGGCGCAGCCGCCTTTATACGGTTGGGCTTGCTGCTGGCGCTCTCCAGTTTGGGTCTATGGAGTTCTCGTCTGACCCTAAAACGATGTACCAGTACAACAGTACGATTTCTGGTTCAAACGTAGACTCGTACTCTATTTATGGTGACTCGATTGTTTTCCCCATTACCGGGTCTGGCGTTATGGCTTGGTGCGGCGGCGCTGACTTTCAAGAGTCCTTTGAAACGTACGCAGCTAGCGGCGTGTCGATTACTACGTCTGCTGGCAATAATCAGATTATTGTTGGGGCTGCTGCCGTAGCATCAATCAAGATTGGTGGTTTCGTATTCCTTTCAAATGGGGGGACTGACGAGTACACGGGTCGAGTCGTTGCGGCTGGCGGATCAACTATCACTGTTGACCCGGCCCCGATCAATCCACGCACGGGCGTAGCCGTAACGACGTACACAAGTATCAATTACTATCCCGTCCTCCCGCAGGTTGGAACGCGAAACGATGGACAGTATATTTCTAGTGCTGGTTGCGCCGGCGTGTTCTCTAGTGGTGGTGATTCGCGCATCCTTATGGGCAACGTGTCGATCACTGATGCGACAAGTGGCAACGTGCAGTCTCACCCGAACCGTATTGTTTGGAGTGTTCGCGAAGCTGGGGACACAACTGTTGCGAATTGTGATGGCTTAGTCCAGGCTACGCGCGCTGGTTTTCCGGCGCTTAATTATATTGATGTTCAAGATATTGAGCAGATCGTTGGTCTTGTCCCGATTGGTTCTGGCAACATGCTGGTTCTTGGATCGAAGAATTGTGTGATGCTAAGTGGTTATCTGCTTACGCAGTCGGGTGGCGCTACTAATGCGAGCTTGAGTCGTGGTGGTATTACGGCGAACATTCGAGCGTTCTCTCAGCAGGTTGGTTGTTTGTCGGCTAAGAGCATTCAGCGTACAAGCGCGGGTGTGATGTTCGCGTCTTCTGATGGCGTGTATTTGACTGATGGTTCTGCTCTTGTGAATACGATGACTAAGAAGATTGCTAATTCTTGGGGTAATTTCGCGTCGGCATCTAACACGTTTACGTTTGACGCTTCGACTTTTGATGGGGATGGCGTGTTTGGCGCTGGCGGATCGTTTGGGGTTGTGTATGGTTCGGCAAACATTAATGATTCGCATTACTACATTAGTTTGCCTACGGGCGGGTACTTGTGTGATCTTCGTAGCCAGTTTGGTTGGACAAGGGTTACTTCTGGACAGTTGGAAATTGCTTCGTCTACGAGTGACGCTGATCAGACTACGAATCGTATTTACGCAATTAAGCAGGGAACGTCTACGGCTTCTGCTGGGTTTGATCGAGTAATTCGCATTGACCCTGTTGTGGTTCCGATTGAGGGTTCGACGGATGCGGATGGTCAGCGCATTAATTCTACGATCACTACTCGCGCGTATACTGATGGTGATCCTGCGCAGAAGCGTAGGTATCGGCATACGCTATTGACGTACGATGTTTCTCCTGGGTTGTCTACGTATCCTAATGCGACGACGTATCCTTCTGCTTTCTTGTATCCGGGGGCGAGCAACGGAGCGTTTGTGGTTAACGTGACGAAGGGGCTTGACGCTACTGGTGGCTCGTCTACTATTGGTTCTATTACTCCTACGAGTACGTCTGCTGGCGTTAGCCGGTTTGATCATCAGAGCCTTAGTCAAGCTGTGACGTATACGATTTCTACTGCTGGTTTTCCAACGTCTTTTTCTATGTTTGAGGTTACGAACGGATTTAATCAGTTGCGCCCGGGTCGAGTTGTCTAGTGGCTAAGGATTTTGATTCGCCGGCGATGCCTTCGATAAAGCCGATTGCTGAGCCTCCTGATCCGCGTGTCATTCCGCTTGATCGTCAAGAGTCTTTGACGCATAACCAGGTTGAGCAGATTCGGTTCGGGTTGGGGGATACGGGGCCGTTGGCTCAGGCTGTGATGAACTCGAATATTTCTTCGCTTCAGAAGCAGTTGGCTACTGGTGCGATTTCGTGTTTGTCTACTCGTCGTCCTGCTGATCCTGTGCAGGGTCAGATGATTTTTGAGACTGACACTAAGCTTACGTATTTTTGGGATGGGACGGCGTGGGTTACTGGTACGGGTAGTGGTGCGGTTCTTACTCCGGTGGGTACGATTGTTCCGTATGCTGGTACGGGTTTGTCTACGCCTGCTGGCTGGTTGTTTTGCGCTGGGCAGGCTCTTAATGCGGTGACTAGCCCAGAGTATGCGGCGTTGTATGGCGTGATTGGGAATCAGTATGGTGGTACGAATAATACGAACTTCCAAGTGCCTGATCTTCGTGGTCGAGTTGCTGCTGGTCGCGACGACATGGGCGGCACGGCGCAGAACCGGCTAACTACCGCCGGCAGTGCGGTTAATGGTGTACTGCTTGGCGCTAATGGTGGTCTGCAGAATCGGACTTTAAGCCTTGACCATGTTCACTATGGACAAGGCCAAGGCGGGAATATAGCGGCTGCCATTGGTGCCGTAAATAGTCGTGTTGACAGTATTGGTTATATCGCTGGAGGCGTTACCGGCCCCGGATCTGGAACGTCTACTTACGCTATTGCTGGCGGATATTTGGGAACAGGCAATGCTTTTAACCATTACACGCCTGTGTATGGACAGACGAGCGGAATGAGTGCTAACGCTGCGCCTGTTGTTAATACCGTTCAGCCAACGATTATCACGAATTACATCATCAAGGCTATTGCGGATACCGTAACTGGTTATGCAGGCACGACTCTTACGGGAGCTGCTGGTGGAGATCTTACTGGAACCTATCCGAACCCAACGATCACGAACATCACGAACGCGCCTATTTATAACAGTAATACGACGGTAAGTTTCCGCACGTCCAGCACTGAGCGCATGAGCATTGACGCTAGTGGGCGCGTACGTAAACCGTTTCAGCCCGTAGCAACAGTTTATAGAACAAGTAGCCTTGGGGCCGGGGCCAACATTGGTTGGACTGGGTCGTACATAAATACTGGGAGTATGTTTCCCGGTGCTGGCGGCGTAAACTTTACGGTTCCCGTTGCTGGTAATTATTTGTTTTGTGTACAGGCAATGTCTGACAATAATTCAAATAACATTTATATTGATCTTTACAAGAATGGTGTTAGGGTTGATTATTTGCGCACTTACGGTTATTCGTCTACAAACGCCCACAAACAGATTTCGTTTCAAGTTGTTTTGCCTGCTGCGGCAAATGATTATTTCTATTTTCGCAACGAAGGCTCAACGCTTTATGGCGACAGTGCCGGATATTCTAATGCTCTAGTTATGCTTGTATCTTAGGAGAATTATGCCAAAGTTCACAATCACCATTACTGACGTAGAGGCGGCCGCCTTAGCTCATGTTATGGACGACCCGCAAGAATGGGCGCAGAACGCCATTACCCACCGCGCTTGTATTGCTACTGATGAGATCGTGGCGCGAGAAACAGCACGCATGATTGCCGACCCGAACATCACACAAATCCCCGCCACCGCTGCCGAGATCGTCATGGCAGCAGAACTTCCAGCACCGCCCAGCATAGATCTTCCCGTGCTGCCCGAAGCATAGGTATACTATTAGTCGTGGCCTCTACACTCTACTCCGCACAGCGCGTAAACTTCAAACCCTCCGCGCCACAGAATAGTGCAATGACCGATCCCAAGAAAGTCTTGATCGAGTCGTTGAAGAAGCTTGGCGAGAAGAGTACGCAGAAGATTATGGATCAGTCGCCTGCTGCTGTGATGGGTGCCATTACGAATCCTAAGGATGTTGCTGGTGGGATGAAGGGTAATCTTCTTGGTGGTGTTGAGACTCGCGCTCGGATGATGGGTGGGCGTTAGTGGCTCCTGCTATTAAGATTCCTAAGCCGGGGAAGACGGGTACGCCGAAGGGAATGGAAGGCGTACGGCCTGGTTCTTCTCAGGCGATTAAGGCTGGGTATAAGCCGCCGAAGCCGCCGAAGCCGCCTGCGCGTCCTGGTGGGGCTAGGGTTCCGTTTGCCGTAACGCTTGACCCTAGTAAGGGATCGACGTTCACTCCCGCAGCAAAGGCTCCGGCCGCGCCGCCTGCCGCTGCCGCCACCCCTCCGCCCCCCGCCGCCCCAACAACGCCATTCAATTATGCGGACGCATTCCTTGCCGACCCGCGCTTCGCAACTGGCATGGCTGGCATCACACAAACACAACTCGGCATTGGATCCAATTACGGATTCACGCTGAATCGCGACACGACTGAAGGCTCGCCCACTAAGGGCATGGTGTTGTATCGAGTGCCGGGAACCGATCCGGGCAAAGGCAATATCACTGGTCGCGTTGATCCTGTTACTGGCGCGTTTACATACGTTGACCCTTCGGGGAAAGTCTATGACGTTACGAAGCTAGAGCTTGACGTTATTCCGATTAAGCGTGGCGAGGCTGGGTATCTTGAGGGATCGCTTGGTCAGGCGGCGGCTGGTAGTGAGAAGCAGCAGTTTGCGATTGGGGATGCTGCTGCTCGGGCTGGTGCGCGTCGTAGTGGTATGCGCGCGTCTTCTGCGGTCGCTGAGACGCAGGCGCTTCAAGATGCGCTTCGCAGGTTGAATGTTGGCGCGGCTGGCGAGCTTGCTGGGACGACTAATCGTTATGCGGATCTGTTGAATACGATTTTTCCTGATCTTGTGAAGAGGGCTGGCGAGTTTGTTGCGCCGCCTGTTGAAGCGCCGGCTGCTCCAGAAGCGCCTGCGGCTGAGGCTCCGGCTCCGGCTGCGCCAGAGTATCTTGGGTATAACCAGGCTCCGACTCCTCCGCCCGGTACGCTTGGTGCTGGGCCGGGTGGCGCGTTTATGACGCTTGTTGGTGATATTACGCTTGAGCGGAATACGACTGATAAGGCGATCCGTGAGGGTCTTCGAGCGTTCTTGAAGAATCCCGCTTACCAGTTGAGTCCTCAGCAGATTCGATACATTAATTCGCTGATTACTGGTCGGTACAAGGGCAATAAGAAGTATTAGGTTGGTACACTAGACTCATGCCAAGTTTTAACATTGACAACCGCGCCCCCTCTCAGGTTCTTGGCGATCCCAATTCTGGAAAAACTACTACCTTTAAGATGGTTCAGGGAAAGCGTAGGCCGCAGGCGCAGGCTGCGTATAAGGCTCCAGGGGCAACGCCGGCTGCGACGACTACTGCTGCTGCTCCGGGCAAGACTGCTGCTCAAAAAGCCGCTGAGAAGAAGGCTGCCGCTAAGAAGGCTGCCGCTAAGAAGGCTGCTGAAAAGAAAGCTGCTGCTGCTGCGGCGGCGGCTGCCGAGCGGAATCCGCTTACCAGTTCGTTTAAAACTCCGAATGAGCTTCGCGCTGAGGCTGCTCGATTGGCTGCTATGGGGTCAGCTAGCGAAGAGTCGCTTCGTACAGAGTCGGCCGCTCAGCAGCGCGACATTAGTGGCCTTAGTACAGCGTTGACTGGTCGCCTTGCGGGGCTTGGCAATGAGTATGCGGCGACGCTTGGTGGTCTTACGTCACAGTACGGCCAGCTTGCTGGGCAGGCGCAGAGTGCTGGCGAGTCGCAGGCCGCTGCTGCTGGCGCTCCGACGAGTATTGCTCCTGGTGCTTCTCCGACGGTTGCGACGACGATGGCTGCGCTTGGTGCGATTCCGGCTACGTATGCTCCGGCTGCTGCGATGCGTGGCGCGATGCTTGGTGGTGAGGCGCGTGCTGCTTTGACGAAGGCGCTTGCGGATCGAGCGACGAAGATTAGTGGGGATACTGCGAAATACTTGTATCAGTTGCAGCAGGATGAGATGAGTAAGGCTGTGGCTCAGGCTGCGTCTGCTCAGAACGCTGCGCGGCTTGCTCAGAGTGGTGCGGCTGAGAGTTGGAATCAGCAGGTTGATGTTGCGAATATTGGGATTCGGCAGCAGAATGCTAATACTTCTGCTCAGCGTGCTGCGGCTAGTGCTCTTGCTGCTAGTGGGAAGGGCGCGAAGGCTAAGCAGAAGGCTATTCGTGATATGCAGACGGATATTCTTTTGAAGCTTGATACGTGGACTGCGCCGGATGCGAAGCCTTCGGGCAATAAGGAGTATACGGTTTACTTTACTGGTGCTGACGGTACTCTTGAGGAAGTCCCTAAGAAGATTGTTGCTGCGTCTGAGAATGAAGCGCGCACAAAGGCGGCGGTTAATGTTCCGGCTGCTTACTCTGCGACTATTCAAGTTGAGGAAGGCAACGCTGTGGGGCGTGCGTATACTTCTGCCGAGTTGACGAATAAGCTTGTGACGCTTCTTGTGCAGCAGGGTATGAACAGGAAGAAGGCAATTAATTGGGTTCGCGCTAATGTTCTTTCTGGTACTGCGGCTGCGCCTGCTTATCCTACTACGTAGTGGCGCTTAGGCGCTAGAATACGAGCATGGCAGCGCCCCCTAAAAAGAATCTTGCCTTTGAGCTTGCGAGTGGAGATAAGGCTTCTCTTAAAAAGGTCGCTCCGAAGAAGCCTGTTGTTGGCAAGAAGAAGCCTAAGCCGACGCTTCGGCCTGAGTATAATCTTGTTTTTGATCCGACGGGTCAGCAGTCCGAGGCTTTGCAGGGCGAGTTGGATGCTATTCGAGATTTGTATCTTTCGTCTGCTGGGCGGGATATTGAGGAGGAGCCTGATAAGCGTGTAGCTCTGGAGCAGGCTGGCTTGTTGAAGCCGACTGTTTCTAGGAAGAAGGCTTCGGAGTTGAAGCGTGGTGGGTCTGACGAGTTTGCGTCGGCTATGGATGCGCTTGACGCTGTGAAGGGTGGCGCTAAGTCTTGGTTGACGCGAGGCGTTGATGCTGAGAAGGTTAAGGAGCGTGCGGTTCGGGGTACTGGGGATGCGCTTGGCGCGCTTGTTTTTGGTGATTATGAGAAGAATCCTGCTCTTTTGCAATCTAGTCCTTTGGCGCAGGCTCGTTTTGTTGCTGAGCAAGTGGCTCCGCGTGTTCGGGATGCTCCGCTTCCGGTTCCGGGTGTTCCTGGTGTTGTCCCAGGTGTGACTGTTGGCGAGGCGGTTGGGAAGGCGGCTAGTGTTATTCCCGCTATTGGTCGAACGCCGTTGCCGGTTCCGGGCGTTCCGCTTCGGGTTCCGGGTTTGACGATTGGCGAGGCTGTTGGTGCTGCGGGTAAAGGCGCTGGTGCTGTTGTTAGTAAGACTGCTGAGGGTGCCGCTAAGTCTTTTTCTAATATTCCTACTGGTATTGGCGCGTTGCGGCCGGCTGTCAGTGGCACTGGTCAGGCGTACACGCCTAGTGTTCCACAGTTGGAGACGCTGGGTGGGCGTTCTGAGGTGTTTGAGCGGATTGCTGCTCGTCCGAATGATTACATTGATACGACTCGTAAGAAGCCAATTCGCATCGCTAATGCTAACGAGCAAACCGATGCTGTTATCGAGTCGGCTAAGGCTGGGCGTACTCCTTCTGATTTGAATGATCTTATCGGAAAGAGCAATCCGTTCTCTCCGATGGGCTTGTTGTCGATGAAGGGCATGGCTGCTGAGAATGGGTGGGACACTGCTGATTGGGACAAGCTAACTGTTGGTGATAAGGCGTTTCGCGCTGCAAACAATAATGATTATGGCGCTTTGTTTTGGCGTTCTGTTGTTCGTGGCGTTGGTGAGGTTGGTGCTGCGCCAGCTGGTATTAAGGCAATTATTGGCGCT
>Ga0208597_1000055_pt1 | contig 38552 bp, 25 predicted proteins | sample LakMenEpi05May12_FD_150673 | JGI IMG/M metagenome (GOLD analysis project Ga0208597, IMG submission 150673) | Freshwater microbial communities from Lake Mendota, WI - 05MAY2012 deep hole epilimnion (SPAdes) | ecosystem: Environmental > Aquatic > Freshwater > Lake > Epilimnion/Euphotic zone ...
TGGTCGTGGCGTGCCTATTCGCCCCCTCGGCGCAGGCCGCCGAACCGGCCCCCAACCGACCCAACATCCTCTTCATCGTCGCGGATGACCTCGCCACGCGTCTGGGATGCTACGGCGACGCGGCGGCCATCACGCCTAACCTGGACCGGCTGGCCAAAGAGGGCGTACTGTTCGAGCGGGCTTACGTGCAGGGCGTCGTCTGCACGCCCAGCCGGACCTCGTTCATGCTCGGGCTCAACAACCGGCACGCCAACCCTAACCATTTCATCAAGAATCCCGACACGATGACGATGGGCCGCTGGTTCCGCGAGCATGGCTACCAGACGTGCGCGATCGGCAAGCTCGACCACGACGACCCTAAGGACAGCTTCGTCGACCCCAAGGCTTGGGACGTCCGCGTGAAGCGCGAAGAGATGCCGCCGAAATCAAAGCCGACACGGCTCCAGACTTTCGACGAAGACCTCGGGGCGAAGCGGACGAGAATCGGCTTCTACGGCGCCAACGAGTCCGGCGACGCCCTTGCGGACACGACACGCGCCGAACGACTGCTGCAGTTCTTCAAGGAGGAGCGCGACCCAAAGAAGCCCTTCCTCGCCTGCATCGGCTTCCACGCACCGCACCTCGCTTGGGAAGCCACCCGCGCCGCCTGGGAGGCCCATGACCCGAAGAAATTCCTCCTCGAACCGACCCCGGCGGACGCGACCCCCTTGCCCAAGGGCTCCCTCCTGCACGAACCCGGCATGGAGCTTTCCGAAGCCCGGCAACGCGAAGGCATGCGCGCCTATTACGCTGCGGTCACTTCGCTCGACGCCATCATCGGCGACCTGCTCACCCGGCTCAAGGCGGACGGCCATCTGCAGAACACCCTGATCGTCTTCACCAGCGACCACGGCTATCACCTCGGCTGGCGCGGGCAATGGTGCAAGCATAGCGTCGACGAGCAGGTGACGCGGGTGCCGCTCATCGTGAAGATGCCCGGAGCCACCGCCGGCCGCTCCCAAGGCATCGTAGAACTGCTCGACCTCTTCCCGTCGTTCAGCGACTTCGCCGGACTCCCCACGGCGCCCGGCCTGGACGGCAAGAGCTTCCTGCCCAACGTGCGCGACCCCAAGTCACCGGGCAAGCCCGCCGCCTTCTGCCGCGGCGCCAACGGTCGGACCGTCCGCACTTTGCGCTATCGCCTGACCGAACGGACCGATGGATCGGTGGAACTGTACGACCACGCTAGCGATCATCTAGAATACCACAGCCTCGCCGCCCTCCCCGAACACGCCGCTACGGTGAAACGTCTCCGCGGCCTCCTGCTCGCAGAAATGGGCCCACCCCCTCCCTTGAAGAAATGAACCTTCCGATCGCCGGAAATCCGGTCGCTCCGTTCCTCAAGCAGACAATCTGGCACTACTCGCTGCTCGCCCTTTCTTTTGCGATCACCGCGAATATTTCTCAGATCTGGCTGCTCGAACAGGAACCTACCCTGCTTGGATCACTGCCCTTCTCTTTAGGACAATGCTTCTTCATCCGTGAGTTACAGCGGCAGCGGGGGCAATATCGCCGGCCACGTCTGATCATCGCCGCCTGCCTGATGATCGGAGGCATAACCTTACTCTTAATCCAACATCAGAACTGAAGCCCATGACCCCATACCCCATCCTCGCCGCCCTACTGCTCAGCGCAACCCTGCCCGCCCTTGAATACGCGCGCAAGCCGGCGGACCCCCAGCCGAGCGGCTGGCCGCTGACCGCCGAAGAACGCGCGTTCGTCACCGGCAAAGCCGAGTTCGACCGCCGCCCCGGCCGCGAAAGCAACCAACACCTTCCCCAGCTCTGGCCGGTCGTCCCGACTGCTGGGTTCTTCGGCGGGGACTCCTGGCTGAAGATCCATGAGGGTCTCGTGAAGACCGTCCAAGCCAACCCAGGCCCGGTCGATGTGCTGCTGGTCGGCGACAGCATCACGATCCAGTGGGGCGCTTCCTGGGCGAAGCAGTTCCCCGACCGTAAGGCGGCGAACATCGGCATCGGCGGCGATAAGACCCAGAACGTACTCTGGCGCCTCGACCATGGCGGCGTCGATGGACTCCAGCCTAAGACCATCGTGCTGATGATCGGCAACAATAACATGTTCTTCACGCCCGAGACCGGCGTCGCCGCCGCGGCGAAAGGCGTCGAAGCGTGCGCCCGCAATCTGCGTGAGAAATTCCCCGACGCAGACCTCATCGTCGCGAAGATCCTCCCCTGCCACGCGCCCAAGAGCCGCTTCTACGAAGACATCCTGCTGACCAACGCGGAGATCGACAAACTGAACCTCGGCGCTGACCCGAAAATCCGCGTGCTCGACCTGACTGCCGATTTCCTGAATCCGGACGGCACGATCAAGAAAGCGCTCTACACGCCCGACAACATCCACCTCTCCCCCGAGGGCTATGCGGCCTACGCGGCCCGCCTGAAGCCCCTGCTGGAAGCTACGTCCAAGCGCTGAGTAATGAAGCACCTACCCGCCATCCTCCTCGGCGCCGCCCTGCTCGCCACCCTCAGCTTCGGGCCGCATCCGAAGCAGACGGGTATCACGTTCCCGACAAGTTCCTTCCACGCGGAGGCGCCGATCGCCACCTATAAGATCAGCCAAGGAGACCGGCTCATCATTCATCTGGGTGGATCATTGCTCCTCTGCGAAGGGCCTGCCTGCCCGATGCCCGCAAAGCCGGAGCCAGCGGCGGCAAAGGCAAGGCACCTCGTCGCGGAACTAGGCGCTATCGAGTACAAGCTTCCGCTCACCGCATGGTTGCCCTTCTATCAATTTGGCATGATTCAAGCCAAAGTGCCCGTCGCATTCATGCGCGATGGGAAGAAGGCGGGGGCGTGGCCGAACGGGGACGATATTCCGGCCGATGCTTTGACCGTGGATATCGAAGTCAGCCGCGTCGGCTTGATTCCCCTAGGGCCATTCGACGCTCGCGTGGAATACGTCGTCCTGCAGGAAGCCAAGGCCGGCATCATCCATCGGATCAACGAAGCCAATCAGGAGCACGCCCTGAGAGCGATGCGCGACCGAACCTCGAAATGAAGCGGCTCCTTTCCATCGTCACCCTGTTTGCGGTCGCCCTGGCGACGGCGGCGGAGCCGCGCGCATTCCTGGAGAAGCACTGCTTTGAATGTCATGATTCCGAGACGAAGAAAGGCGGTCTCGACCTGACCACGCTCCGCTACGACGCCGCGAAGCCCGACAAGTGGGTGCTACTGCATGACGCCGTCGCCGCCGGCGAGATGCCTCCGGCCAAGCGCAAGAGCCAGCCCGCTCCGGCCGAACGCGCCGCCTTCGTCGCCGAACTCGGCGGGCGCCTCACGACGGACATCGCCGCCGCGCACCCGCACCGGATCGGCCTGCGCCGGCTCACCCGCCAGGAGTTCGAGAATTCGCTCAAGGACCTGCTCGCCTTGCCCCGTCTCGACATCACCGCACTGCTGCCGGCCGACGGACGTGTGTCCGGCTACGACAAGATCGGCAGCGGCCTCGACCTCTCCCCAGGCCATCTGGCCGCTTACCAGGAAGCGGTCGAGAAAGCCCTCGACGTCGCCATCGCCACGCAAAGCACCGCCCCCAGGGTATACAACAAACGCATCTACCCGGCTGGACTGTTCAAGTTCGGCGGCAATCTCGCCCACGGTCAATTCGTCCTGCTGAAAGACAAACAACCTGACCCTGCCCTGCCCGTCCGCGGCGGCTTTGAAGACAAATCAGGCCATGTCGGCTTCGAAGGCCCCGATCTCAAGGAGCGCGGCAAGCTGGTGAAGAGTCCTGAGGTCGCGCAGAGCCAGAGCGCCGTCGGCCTGCTCAACCCCAACCTCGCCGGCTATGAGGCGGCGATGAACGTCTCACCGATCTACGCCGGCAACTATCGCCTGCGTCTCTCCGTCTGGGGCTTCCGCTGGGCGAACGGCCAGCCGAACCCCTGCGACGCCCCGCAAGCCGCTGTCCTCCGCGCCCACGAAGAGGGCAAGCAACAGGAAGGCGGCCGCCTGCTCGCGGCTTTCACCGCTCCCTCGATGGAATCGAAGGAAGGTGAGATCGTCACCTGGCTGGATGCCCATGAATCGATCGTCTTCGACCCCGTCTCCGTTCCTTGGAACGGACTCCGCATCGGCCAGGTCGCCGGTCGCGCGGCCAAGCACGTCGGCCCAGGCGTGGCGCTCGACTGGTTCGAGATCGAGGGCCCGCTGAACCCCGTCTGGCCCCCGGTCAGCCACGCGCGCCTCTTTGGCCAGCTTCCGCTGCGCCCCCTGCCCGCCGGCGCCGACGTCGTGGCGCCGCGCCGCGAGAAGGTCCGGAGCATCGGTGGATACCTGCCGAGCATGTATACTAATCTTACGCCAGCGGAACGGGAACCAAAGCTCGAGACGGTCTGGTCCGAGAGCCCGGTCGAAGATGCGCGCCGCCTGCTGGGCGACTTCCTGCCACGCGCCTTCCGCCGTCAGGTCGCTCCGACGGAAATCGAACCTTACCTGAAGCTCCTGCAGACCCGACTCGGCGCAAAGGATTGCTTCGAGGACGCCATGCGCCGCGTCTACGTCGCGGTGCTCACCTCGCCTGAGTTTCTCTTCCTCCCGGCGCCGACCCAGGATGAGGCCCTCGCCTCACGCCTCTCCTACTGGCTCTGGAACGGGCCGCCCGATGACGCATTGCTCGCCGCGGCCCGCGACGGTTCCTTACGCCGTCCCGAAACCCTCCGTGCGCAGGTGGACCGCCTGCTCGCCGACCCCCGCGCCGAGCGCTTCACGCAGGATTTCACCCGCCAGTGGCTTGAGCTGGGCCGTCTGGATGAGACCAACCCCGACCCGCTCCTCTATCCGGAATACCGCTTCCTGCTCGGACAAGGCGTCGCCAACGAGACCCCGGCCTTCCTCCGCGAGCTGATAGCCCAGGACCTTCCCGCACGCGCGCTGGTGAAGCCGGGCTTCGCCATGCTCACCCAGCGGCTCGCCGAACATTACGGCATCGCCGGCGTGACCGGCGTCGAAGTGCGCAAAGTCGCCCTGCCCGCCGACAGCCTGCGCGGCGGACTGCTCGGCCAGGCTTCCATCCATAAGCTCACGGCCAACGGTACCACGACCTCGCCCGTCAAACGCGGCGTCTGGGTCTCCGACCGCCTGCTCGATGACCCCGCGCCGCCGCCTCCGCCCGGCATCTCCGCGGTCGATCCGGACACGCGCGGCACGACGACGGTCCGCGAACAACTCACCAAGCACCGGTCCGACCCGAACTGCGCCGCCTGCCACGCGAAGATCGACGCACCGGGCTTCGCGCTCGAAGCCTTCGATCCCGTCGGCGGCCTTCGCTCACGCTACCGCTCCAACGGGAAAGGCGACCAACCTCCGGAGAAAGGCCGCACGGATTGGCGCGTAGAATATAAGCTCGGCCCAGTCGTCGACGCCTCCGGCGAGCTACGCGACGGCCGCGCCTTCCGGACCGTCTCGGAGTTCGTCGAACTGCTCGCGGCCGATGACGAGAAACTCGCCCGAGCTTTCGTGGCTCATCAGGTCCGCTACGCCACCGGCTCCGAAGTGAGCTTCGCCGACCGCGCCGCGATCCGCCATATCGTCGCCCAGGCCAAGGATCGCGGCTACGGCCTGCGCTCCCTCATCCACGGGCTCGCCCAGAGCCCCCTCTTCCTGCAGGCTTCGCCCAGCCGATGAGAACCACCTGCCTCTTGCTTCTCCTCTCCGGCGTCGCGCAAGCAGCCCTGCCGCTCCAGCCCTCCGGTGCGGCCGGGAGATATGACGTCGCGACCTGGAAGCAGGACTGGTCCGGCTGTCCCTGGGAAGACGGCGTCGCCGAAGGGCGCATCGATGTGATCGTCCATGGAGAAGAGAAGCGCTGGCGCGTGTCCTACGCCGTCGGCCAGATCGGCCCCTCCGACGGCGGCGCGGCCTGGAACCAACCGTTCGCCCCGACGGAGGAAATCACCTTGAGCTATGTGGTCCGCTTCTCGCCTGGCTTCGACTGGGTCAAAGGCGGCAAGCTCCCCGGACTCGGCGGCGGCGAGAAGACCACCGGCGGCCGTCCAGCCGACGGCCTCAACGGGTTCTCAGTGCGACCGATGTGGCGGGCCGACGGCAAGGCCGAAGCCTACGTCTACCACGCAGGCCAGAAAGGAAACTACGGAGACAGTTTCCGCCTACCCGCGGACTTCCGCCTCCCCGCCGACGAAGACATCACCGTCACCTTGCGCGTGAAGCTCAATCACCCGGAGCGCGCGGACGGCCAAGTGGAGCTGACCTTCGCGACGAAGTCGTCCCGCCAGAGCCTGCGCCGCGATGACCTGACCTGGCGCAAGCGGGCGGACCTCAAGGCCTCCGTGCTGCTCTTCGAGACCTTCCACGGCGGCAGCGACCTCAGTTGGGCGCCCCGCCGTCCCTGCGCCGCCGAATTCGGACAGCTCCGCCTTACTCCTACCCCCTGAACCGCACCCCATGAACCGACGTGACTTCCTCCTCGCCGCAGGCGCCTGCCTCGCCCTGCCCGCTCTGGCCCGGGAAGCGGAGAAGCTTCCGCCTAAGCGCCTTGTCGCCATCCACGTGCCGCTGGGCATGATGCCCGCCTACTTCTTCCCCAAGGCCGGCGAAGCCTCGAGTCCTTACCTCGACCTCCTAGCCGGCCACCGCGATCAGTTCACGACCTTCGCCGGACTCTCGCATCCCGGCGTCGACGGCAATCACCATGCGGGGCAATGCTTCCTCTCCGGCGCACCGCATCCGGGCCAACCGACCTTCCGCAACAGCCTCTCCCTCGACCAGCTCGTGGCCGAGAAGATCGGCGAGGATACCCGCTTCGCCTCGCTCGGGGTGGCGGTCCGCCAAGGCGAGCATTACGCCGACTCGGTGGCGGTCTCACGGTCCGGGGTTACGCTGCCGGCCGAAGCCAGCGCCGAAAAACTCTACCGCAAGCTCTTCGTCGCCGGCACACCCGAGGAGAAGGCCGCCACCATGCGCCGCATCGCCGCCGGCGGCAGCGTGCTCGACCTGCTGCTCGCCAAGGCCAAGGGCCTGGAGCGTAGCTCCGACGCCCAGGACCGCGCCCGCCTCGACCAATACTTCCAGAGCATCCGGGAACTCGAGACGCGCCTGCAGCGCAACCTCGCCTGGGAGCACCGCCCCAAGCCCAAGGTGGATTATCCCATGCCCAAGGACATCGCCGACGCCAACGAAGTCGTCGCTCGCTCGCGCCTGATGTTCGACCTCGTCCGCCTGGCCCTCCAGACCGACAGCACCCGCGTCGTCACGCTCACGCTCAGCACCTTCTCGGTCGTGCCCCACGTGCCCGGCGTGAAGAACGAGACCCATGGACTCACGCACCACGGCAACGAACCCGACAAGATCGCGGAGCTGCGCCGGATCGAGGAAGCCCAGCTGCGTGTCTTCGGCGAGATGCTCGCCGCTTTCCGCGACACCCGCGAGACCGGGGGCAACCTGCTCGACCGCACCCAGGTGCTCTACGGCAGCTGCCTCGGCAACGCCAACTCCCACAGCAATCAGAACCTGCCCATGATCCTCGCCGGCGGAGGCTTCCGCCACGGACAGCACCTGAACTTCGACACGGTCAACAACACCCCCTTGGCCAACCTCTACGTGAGCATGCTCCAAGGACTCGGGGTCGAAGCCGACAAGTTCGCCACCAGCACCGGCACCCTCCGCGGCCTGCGGTCCTGAGGAACGGGGTTGCAGGTCCGGGCGGACCTGCTGACATCGGCGCACCCCCATGCGCTCCCTGCTGCTGTCCTTGCTCGGCCTGACCGCCACCCTCTCCGCCCAAGACATCGTCATCTACGGCGGCACTTCCGGCGGCATCACCGCCGCCATCCAGGCCGCGCGCGAAGGGCGTACGGCCGTGCTCATCGAGCCGACGAAGTTCCTCGGCGGCCTGACCACCGGCGGCCTCGGCGCCACCGATATCGGCAATAAGAAGGCCATCGGTGGGCTTTCCCGGGAGTTCTACGCGGCCATCGGCTCCTACTACGCCAAGGACGACAAGTGGGTCCACCAGACCCGGTCCGACTACTTCTCGCGTCGCCCCCACGGCAACGCGGCCGACGAAGGCACGATGTGGACCTTCGAACCGCACGTGGCCACCGCCATCTTCGATCAGATGCTCAAGGCCGCCGGCGACAAGGTGACGGTGGTCTACGGCGAACGTCTCGACCTGAAGAAAGGCGTGATCAAGGACGGCACGCGCATCGTGAAGATCGTGATGGAGAGCGGCCGCGAGTTCTCCGGCAAGATGTTCATCGACGCCACCTACGAAGGCGACCTGATGGCCAAGGCGGGCGTGAGCTATCATGTCGGCCGTGAAGCCAACTCGGTCTACGGCGAGACGCTGAACGGCGTGCAGGTCGGCCACTCGAAGTCCCACCAGTTCAAGGTGAACGTCGACCCCTATGTGAAGAAGGGCGACCCCGCCAGCGGCCTGTTGCCGGGTATCGAGAAAGAAATTCCCGGCCCCGACGGCTCGGGCGACCGCAAGGTCCAGGCCTATAATTTCCGCATGTGCACGACGGACGTCCCGGCGAACCGCCGCGACTGGGAGAAGCCGGCCAACTACGACGAGCGCTGGTATGAGCTGGCGCTCCGCAACGTCGAAGCGGGCGAAGACCGCAACTCCTGGGCGCCGACGCCGATGCCCAATCGGAAGACGGACACGAACAACAACTTCGCCATCAGTACTGACTTTATCGGGCAGAACTGGGATTACGCCGAAGCCGACTACGCCACCCGCGCCAAGATCTGGCAGGCCCACGAAGACTGGCAGAAGGGCCTGATGTGGACCTACGCCCATCATCCCCGCGTGCCGGAAAAGATGCGCCTGGCGTTTCAGAAGCTGGGCCTGGCCAAGGACGAGTTCCTCGATCACGGCAACTGGCCCCGCCAGCTCTACGTCCGCGAAGCCCGCCGCATGGTCTCGGACTACGTGATGTCCGAGAAGAACTGCCGCCGCGTCGAGATCATCGAGGATTCCGTCGGCATGGGCGCCTATCAGATGGACTCGCACCACATCCAGCGCTTCGTGACCAAGGAAGGCTTCGTGCGCAACGAAGGCGACGTCCAGGTCGGCAGCCGGCCCTACCCGGTCAGCTACCGCAGCCTCCGTCCCAAGGCCGCAGAATGCACCAACCTCCTCGTGCCGGTCTGCCTGAGCGCGAGCCACATCGCCTACGGCTCGATCCGCATGGAGCCGGTCTTCATGGTGATGGGCCAGTCCGCCGCCACCGCCGCCGGCCTCGCCATCGAGCGCGGCACCACGGTTCAGGACGTCGACTACGGCGCCCTCAAGGAACGCCTCCTCGCTTCCGGCCAGATGCTCGACTTTGTCGCCGTGCCCTCCGCCGGCGGCGGCCACGGCCTCGACAAATCAAAGCTCGCCGGCGTCGTCATCGATGATGGCGAAGCCCTGCTTAAAGGCTTCGACCAGACCGGGCACACTTCTCCGGGTTACGTCGGCGAGGGCTACCGCCACGACGGCAACACCGAAAAAGGCGCGATGTCCGCCCGCTTCACCCCCGCCCTTCCCGCCGCCGGCACCTACCGCGTTGCGATCTCCTATAGCATGAACAGCAACCGCGCCACGAACGTCCCGGTAACGATCCATCATGCCAAGGGCGAAGCCAAGGTCCTCGTGAACCAGAAGCTCAAGCCCGCCGTCGACGGCATCTTCCATGTCGTCGGCACCTTCGAATTCAACGCCGGTCAGGCCGGCTGGGTCGAGATCGGCAACGCCGGCACCGACGGCCACGTGATCGTCGACGCCGTGCAGTGGCTGCCGGTGAAGCGCTGATAATCTGCCCCTGCCAATTGCCGAAAATCGGAACCTACGCGCCTGAATTGCGCGTAGCCAAGCGAGGGCCTACGTCGATAATACCGGCTCGTATCCCGATGAAGCCGCTCACCTTACTCAGCCTGCTGCTCACTTCGTTGCTTCCGCTTCTGGCGGCGGAAACGAAGAAGCCTAATATCCTGTTCATCGTTGCGGATGATCTCGGGTACCGCGAGCTGGGGTGCTACGGCGGCAACGGCATCCCGACGCCGAACATCGACCGGCTCATCGGCAAGGGCGCACGTTTCACGGATGGTTACGTCACGGCTCCTTTCTGCGCTGCGTCCCGCGCCGCGCTGCTGACCGGCCGTTATCAGACGAGCTTTGGTTTCGAGTTCAATCCGATCGGCAGCAAGAACCTGGAACCGGGCATCGGCCTGCCCGTCGGCCTGCCGACCGTCGCCGATCGCCTGCGCGCCGTGGGGTATCACACGGGTCTGGTCGGCAAATGGCACCTTGGGGGCACCGCCCCCTTCCACCCGCAACAGCGAGGCTTTTCTGAATTCTTCGGCTTCCTCCACGAAGGCCGCTACTTCGAGCCCGCAATCGGCAAGGGAAACACCACCTGGCTACGTCGGAAGAACCTGCCCGATGGCGCCATGGGCCGATGGACCTCTCCAGATGGCCGGCTGATCGAGAGCGACCACCTGAAGTCCGACGAACCGGAATACAACAAGGACAACCCGATGATGCGCGGCGACAAGGCCATCGAGGAACCGAGCAACCTCACCGATGCGTTCACGCGTGAGGCGATGGACTTCTTCGACCGCTCGAAGGAGAAACCTTTCTTCCTTTATCTCGCTTATAACGCCGTCCACAGCCCGATGCAGGGAACCGACGCCCATATGGCCCGCTTCAAGGACATCCCCGACGTGCAACGACGCATCTTCGCCGCGATGCTCACGCACCTCGACGAATCCGTAGGCAAGCTCATGGCCAAGCTCGACGCCAATGGGCAGACCGAGAACACCATCATTGTCTTCCTCAGCGACAACGGCGGCCCCACGCGCGAGCTTACCTCCAGCAACCTTCCCCACCGCGGCGAAAAAGGCCAGCTGCTCGAAGGCGGCATCCGCGTGCCCTATGCGGTGACTTGGCCCGGCGTGACGAAGCCCGGAACCGTCATCAAGACCCCCGTCATCGCCACCGATCTCACCGCGATGGCCTTCGCCGCCGCTGGCGTGGCGACTCCGCCCGACGCCGACGGCAAAGACCTGCGCGACCTGCTCGCGAATCCTGCCGCCGGACCGCTCCATGAGACGCTCTACTGGCGCGTCGGTAAGAACGCCGCCCTTCGCGCCGGGAAATGGAAGCTTTTCCGAGCAGGCGCCCGCTGGGAGCTCTACAATCTTGAAGCGGACCCTTCCGAGAGCAAGGACTACTCCGACCTCTCAGCAGAGCATAAGGCGCTAAAGAAAACCATGGTCGAACTATGGGAGACCTGGAGCGAGATGCAGGCCGAGCCGCTCTGGCGTTAAGCCTTTTGACAACTGGGAACGCAAGGGTTAGACAATCGTCACCCCATGCGTTACGCCCTGCTCATTTCTTGGCTTAGTTTCGTCCTGTGCGCCCAAGCGGCCACGCAACCGAACATCGTCTTCTTCCTGATCGATGACCTGGGCTACGCCGATTGTGGCTTCAACGGCGGCAAGGATATCAAGACGCCGAATATCGACCGTCTCGCCCAGAGCGGCGCGATCATCGAGAACCACTACGTCCAGCCGGTCTGCTCGCCGACTCGCTCCACGCTGCTGACCGGGCGTTACCCGACGCAAACGGGCGTCTACACGATCGTCTCGCCGGGGGCCGGCTGGGGTCTGCCGCTCGCCGAACGTACGCTGGCCGATGCCCTGCGCTCGGCCGGCTATCGCACCGCGCTCACGGGGAAGTGGCACCTCGGTGAATTCGAGAAAGCCTACCAGCCCAACGCCCGCGGCTTCGACCACCAGTACGGCCACTTCTTCGGGATGCTCGACTACTTCACCCATGAACGGATGAACAAGCTCGACTGGTATCGCAACGGGGCGCCGCTCAAAGAAGAAGGTTACACGACGCACCTGATCGCTCAGGAAGCCTGCAAGGTCATCGCGACAGGAGATCAATCCAAACCCCTCTTCCTCTACGTGCCCTTCAACGGCGTCCACAGCCCGTTCCAAGCCCCGGACAGCTACCTCAAGCCCTACGCCCACCTGCAAGGCAACCGCCAGAAACTCGCCGGTATGCTCGCCGCGGTCGACGAAGCCATCGGCCAGATCGAAGCGGCGCTCAAGCAGGCCGGCCGTCTGGAGAACACGCTGATCGTCTTCTCGAGCGACAACGGCGGACCGCCCCCGGGCGACAATACCCCGCTTCGCGACTTCAAGGGCACGATCTTCGAGGGCGGCACCCGTGCCGCGGCTTTCGCCACGTGGCCGGGCCGCATTCCGGCCGGGCAGCGTATCCGCCAGCCGATGCACATGGTCGACTGGTATCCGACCCTGATCAAGCAAGCCGGCGGCTCCCTCGAACAGAAGCTGCCGGTCGACGGCCTCGACGTCTGGCCGATGCTGACGAAGCAGGCAGCCTCGCCCCATGACGCCATCCTCTCGGTATCGACCCAAGGCCCCTCCCGCGCCGCGGTCCGCATGGGCGACTGGAAACTCATCGTAGACGGGGGAGCCGCCGACATCGCGCCGCCCGGAAAGAAAAAAGGCAAGAAGGCCGCCGGCAAATACGAGGCCGTGGCGTTGTATGACCTCTCCGCCGATCCCTCCGAAGCCAAGAACCTCGCCGAAGCCCAACCCGAACGCGTCAAGGCCATGCGCGCGCGTCTCGCCGAACTGCTCAAGAACGCCGTGCCCTCCGGCGTGCGTTAAGCCATGCGCCTGCTCTGCCTGCTCGCTTCCGCCCTCCTCCTGGGCGCCGCTGAACCGACGAAGCCCAACATCGTCTTCGTGCTCATCGATGACATGGGCTGGGGCGACTTCTCGTGCTTCGGCAACCAGGAGGTGAAGACGCCGAATATCGACCGACTAGCCGCCGAAGGCCTGCGCTTCGAGCAGTTCTACGTCAATTCGCCGATCTGCTCCCCTTCGCGGTGCGCCTTCGTCACCGGACAATATCCGCAACGCTGGCGGATCAACTCGTTCCTCGAATCCCGGGCGGCCAACGAAGCCAAAGGCAACGCGCAGTGGCTCGAACCCCGGGCGCCTTCGCTCGCGCGCACGCTGCAAGCCGGCGGCTACGCCACCGGGCACTTCGGCAAATGGCATCTCGGAGGCCAGCGCGACGTCGTCGACGCGCCGGCCATCACGGCTTACGGCTATGACGCCTCGTTGACGAACTTCGAAGGGATGGGTCCGAAACTCCTTCCGCTCACGCGCAAGCCCGGCGACAAGGAGCCGAAGAAGATCTGGGCCGATGCCGAGCGCCTCGGCGGCCCGGTCACCTGGATGAACCGCACCGAGATCACCTCCGGTTATGTCGATGCCGCCCTGAAGTTCATCGACACCGCCGCGGCCAAGCAGCAGCCGTTCTACGTCGACCTATGGCCCGACGACGTCCACAGCCCCTACTTCCCTCCCTTGGAGAAATGGTCGCCGGAAAAACACCGGATCTACCTCGCGGTGCTCGAGGAGATGGACCGTCAGCTCGGCCGCCTTTTCGAACGCGTCCGCACCGACCCCGCTCTCCGCGCCAACACGGTCTTCGTCATCTGCTCCGATAACGGACCCGAACCCGGCGCCGGCAGCGCCGGCCCCTTCCGCGGCAGCAAGACGCAGATCTTCGAAGGCGGCCTACGCTCTTCGCTCATCGTCTGGGCTCCTGGTCGCATGGCGAAGGAACGGATCGGCGGCGCCGACGCAGCCTCGGTCTTCGCCGCCATGGACCTGGCTCCTTCGCTGACGCGACTGGCCGGACTGCCTGCCCCCGCCGGACTCGACGGCGTCGACCTGTCGGCGACCCTGCTGGGCGTAACTGCACCCGTCCCCCCGAGGTCGCTCTGCTGGCGGCGCCCGCCCGACCGGAAGACATGGGCGCCCGCGCTGGCGACCCCTCAGCCCGACCTCGCGATCCGCGAAGGCGACTGGAAACTACTCTGCGATTACGACGGCTCGAAGCCGCTCCTCTTCAATCTGGCCAAGGACCGGGGCGAGACGACCGACCTTGCGGCCCGCGAACCGGCCGTCGTCGCCCGACTCACGTCCGCAGTACTTGCCTGGCATCGCTCCATGCCGGCTGACAATGGCCCTGACCTCGGTACGCAATCAGGCAAAGCCGGCGCGAAGAAGAAAAAGAAGTAAGGCCTACTTGCCGGCCTTGGCCTGCTCCCCGGCCAGTTGGTCGAGGTGCGCGAAGTCGGGCGCGGGCATGTCCATCCGCCGAGCCAGCCAAGCGTAAGCAGCCTTCAAGGAAGGCCACGTCGGCTGGTGACCGGAATGATGGTCGAACATCACGAGACTGTCGCCGTGCCCCTGCAGAGCGCGGACCTTCCTCGCCGACTCCAGCATCGGTCCGGCGGAGGCCTGGCTGTCATATTGACCCGCGATCAGGAAGAATGGCGTCGAAGTGACGGCGAGCAGCTGTTCCTGCGAAAGTCCGTCCGCACGCATGGCCTTCAGCTTGTCGCCGAAATACCAAGCGTCGCCCCAATTGGAGGCATCCCATGCCAGGCCAAAGTCGCTCGCGACGATCGCCTTGAAGCGCGGATCGAGACATCCGGCGTAGAAGGCCATCTTGCCGCCGAGCGAATGCCCCATCACCGCAAGGCGGGCCGGATCGACCTGCGCGTCCGCAACGAGCAGATCGGCCGCCAGGAGCGTGTCGTGGGTGAGCTTACCCATGCCCGTCCATCCAGGCTCCTGCCGGGCGAGCTTAGCCGCGGCGTCACGCCAGACGCCCATGCCCCCCTTGCTCGCCTTCTGCTCGGCCGTCGTCAGCAGATTGAACGGGTAAGCTTCGACCGCGGAGACGACGTAACCCTGCCGCACAAGGTGCAGACCAAAGAAAGCCGTATTCCGCTCCGGCCCGAGCCGTTGCTTCGTCTGCAGATCGTAACCGCACATCCGATCGGGGTCGTAGAACGGCACGACGACTCCGGCGGTCCGGCCCTCGAGCCGCAGAGGCTTCAGGAGAAGAATCCGCTGCCAGGTCTCCGGACCGGTACGCTGGCGGAACAGCTGCGCCCGGAAATCCGGAGTGTCGAAGGACTCGACCAACTCCGCCGCACCAGCCTGACCGAAAGTCGACCTCGGGGAGCCCAGCGCCAGCCGCCATTTCTCCCGCCCACCTTTCCCGTCGCCCAACTTCGGGCCGTCGGCGACGGACACCCCTGCGGCGATAAGACAGAAAATGAGGGCGAAGCGGGGCACGACATCGCGAAATTAGCCACCTATCATGGGCCCGCAACCGCCAAACCCTGCCTGCTAATTGCTCGCAACCCCGGACGGTCTAGAGTGTCCTATCTTTATCCGTCGCATCCCCCGACCGTTCACCTCCGCCCCCATGCCGCGTCTTCCGTCCGCTCTCCTGCTTCTGGCTTCCGTCGCCACCGCGTCCGCCGTCGACTTCAACCGCGAGGTCAGGCCGATCCTGGCCCAGCACTGTTTCGCGTGCCACGGCATGGACGAGCATTCGCGCAAAGGAAAATTGCGCCTCGACCTCGTCGAATCCGCCTACGGCAAAGGCAAGTCCGGCGAAGTCGCGATCGTCCCGGGTCAGCCCGACAAGAGCGAAGTGATTCATCGTATCTTCTCCGAAGATCCGGACGACATCATGCCGCCGCCGGAGGCGAAGAAGCCGATCTCCGCGAAAGACAAGGCTACCCTGCGCGCCTGGATCGCCGAGGGCGGCGTCTACCAACCTCACTGGGCCTTCTCCGCGCCTAAGCAGGCGCCTGTGCCGCAGGCCGGCGTGCATCCGATCGATGCCTTCGTGCGGAACCGACTCGAGAAGGCTGGGCTGAAGCCTTCGCCGGAAGCCGACCGCTACGCCCTCGTCCGCCGCGTCACGCTGGACCTCACCGGCGTGCCGCCCACCCCCGAAGAGGCCGACACCTTCGTCCAGGACAAGTCGCCCGAAGCCTACGAGAAACTCGTCGACCGCCTGCTCGCCTCGCCGCGCTACGGCGAACGCTGGGCCCGCCGCTGGCTCGATCTCGCCCGCTACGCCGACACCAACGGCTTCGAGAAGGACCGCCCGCGCACGATCTGGCCCTACCGCGACTGGGTCGTGCAGGCCCTCAACGCCGACCTGCCCTACGACCAGTTCGGCATCAAGCAGCTCGCCGGCGACCTCCTCCCCGGAGCCACGCCCGACGACCACATCGCCACCGGCTTCCACCGCAACACGATGCTCAACGAGGAAGGCGGCATCGACCCCAATGAATACCGCTTCTACGCGATGGTCGACCGCGTGGGTGCGACCGGCGCGGCCTGGATGGGCCTGACGATGAACTGCGCGCAGTGTCACACCCACAAGTATGACCCGATCCTGCACACGGATTACTTCGGCGTCATGGCGCTGCTGAACAACGCCGACGAACCGACCTACCACATCCCGCCGGCCGACCTAGCCGCGCAGGTGGCCGACCATGCGCGCAAGATCGCCGCCGCCGAAGCATCTCTGCCCGACAAGTTCCCTGGCGGCGTGGCCTCCCTCGATCCCAAGGTCGACGCGTGGATCGCCGCCGAAGCCCCCAAGGCCTCGAAGTGGGAAGTGCTTCGCCCGACATCCCTCAAGACCACGATGCCGAAACTCGAAGTGCAGCCCGACGGCTTCATCCTCGGCGGCGGCGACAGCAGCAAGAGCGACGTCTATGACCTGACCTTTGATCGCGCCCATAAAGGCGTCACCGCCCTCCGCCTCGAAGTCGCGGACCACCCTTCCCTGCCCAACGACGGCCCAGGCCTGACCGGCTACGAGGGGCCCCTCGGCGGTTTCTTCCTCAGCGAACTCCAAGCCTGGCAAGGCAAACAGCGTCTAGAGTTCGGTGAAGCCATCGCGACGAACGACGAAGAGGAAGACCGCATCAGTGATGCCGCCGCCGCGCCCAAGGCCAAGGCCAAAGCGAAAGGCAAGGCCGCCCGCAAGAAGAACAATGCCTCCGCCGCGCTCGACGGCGAGATGTCGAGCGGCTGGCAGGTGCTGGGCGGCTACGGTCAACGCCAGACGGCCGTCTTCCGTTTCGCCAAGCCGACCGACCTCCCAGCCGGCTGGACCCTGAAGATGCTTTTTGAAAAGCACTTCTCTTGCTCGCTCGGCCACTTCCGCCTCTCCGTCACCACCGACGAGCAGGCCACCGCCACCGGCCACCCCGCGGCGATCGAGGCCATGCTCGCCGGCGCCGCCCCGCAGGATCGGGACGCCCTGCGGATGCGCTTCCTCGAGACCGCGCCCGAAGTCGCCGTGCATGCCAAGGCCCTCGCCGCCCTGCGCAAGCGCATCCCGCGCGGCCAGCCCACGCTCGTGATGCGCGAGCGCCCCGCCTCCAACCCGCGACCGACCGTACGTTACCACCGCGGCGAGTACCTGAACCCGCGCGAAGAAGTGAAGCCCGGCGTGCCCGCCTTCCTGCCCGGCCTGCCCAAAGACGCCCCCGCCAACCGCCTGACCTTCGCCCGCTGGCTCTTCGCGCCCGAGAATCCGCTGACCGCCCGCGTGGCCGTGAACCGCCAGTGGCAGGCCTTCTTCGGCCGAGGCTTCGTCGCCTCGCTCGAGGACTTCGGCTACCAGAGCGAAGCCCCCACGCACCCTGAGTTGCTCGACTGGCTCGCCGTCGAATTCCAGCGTACCGGCTGGTCGATGAAAAAGCTGCACCGCCTCATCGTCACCAGCGCCACCTACCGCCAGTCCTCGCGCGTCACGCCCGAGCTCGCCGAAAAGGACCGTGAGAACCTGCTGCTCGCCCGCGGCAGCCGCTTCCGCCTCGACGCCGAAGTCATCCGCGACGGCGCGCTGCAGGCGGCCGGCCTGATCTCCTTCAAGATGGGCGGCCCTGGCGTCTACCCACCCCAGCCCGCGAGCGTGACCAGCGAAGGCGCCTATGGTAAGATCGATTGGAAGCCCAGCGAAGGCGAGGACCGCTACCGTCGTTCGCTCTACACCTTCATCAAGCGCACCGCCCCGTTCGCGATGGCCACGACCTTCGACGCGCCCACCGGCGAAGCCTGCATCGCCCGCCGCGACGTGTCCAACAGCCCGCTCCAGGCCCTCACCCTGCTCAACGACGAGATGTTCATGGAAGCGGCCCGCGCCCTCGGAGCGAAGGCCATGGCCGCGGCCTCCGATGACGCCGGCCGCATCGCCTTCGTCCTCCGCCGATGCGTCACCCGCCCGCCGGCGCCCGACGAGACGAAGACCATGCAGGCCTTCGTCGACGCGCAACGCGCCCGCCAGGTCCCCGAGAAGGACGTCTGGACGGCCCTCGCCCGCGCCGTGCTCAACCTCGACGAGAGCATCGTGCATCCGTAACACCTAGATGACGGATGACAGATCGCAGATGACAGATATATAATCACTAAGCCGAACACCCCGCCCTCATACTTCTGCAGCCATCTGCCATCCGCCATCTGTCATCTGTCATCTGTCATCTGTCATCTTCCATCCTCTTTCCGCCATGTCCCGCCCCAACGTCACCCGCCGGTACTTCTTCCAAGAATGCGCCCTCGGCGTCGGTAAGATCGCCCTGGCTTCCCTCGTGGCCGACGGCGCCATGGGCCGCCTCGCCGCCGCCGGCTCGGGCCAGGTCTCCGGCCTGCCGCACCATCCGCCCAAGGCCAAGGCGGTCATCCATCTCTTCATGGCCGGCGCGCCCTCGCAGCTCGAACTCTTCGACTACAAGCCCGAGCTGGCCAAGCTGGAAGGCAAGCCCCTCCCGCCTTCGATCATCAACGGACAGCGGTACGCGTTCATCCGCCCCGACGCCGCCGTGCTCGGACCGCGCTATAAGTTCGCCCGCCACGGCCAGTCCGGCGCCGAGCTCTCGGAGATGATCCCTCACATCGCTTCGATCGCCGACGACATCGCCATCGTGAAGTCCTGCCGCACGACGCAGTTCAACCACGCGCCCGCGCAGATCTACATGAACACCGGCTTCTCGCAGCCAGGCCGTCCGAGCATGGGCTCCTGGATCACCTACGGCCTCGGCTCGGAGGCCAAGGACCTCCCCTCTTTCGTGGTCATGAGCACCGGTGCCGGCATCAGCGGCGGCGCGGCCTGTTGGGGCAGCGGCTTCCTGCCGAGCTCCTATGCGGGCACCCGCTTCCGGAATACCGGTGACGCGATCCTCAACACCGGCACGCCCGCGGGCATCGATCCGGCGACGCAGAAGGACACCATCGGCCTCATCAACGCGATGAACGACCGCCGCCTGCGCCTCGACGGCGACAGCGAGATCGCCACGCGCATCGCCAACTACGAGATGGCCTACCGCCTGCAGTCTTCGGCGCCCGACCTGATGGATCTCTCCTCCGAGAGCAAGGAGACCCTCGAGCTCTACGGCTGCGACCCGAAGGTGCCCTCGTTCGCCCGCGCCTGTCTGCTCGCCCGTCGCATGGTCGAACGCGGCGTCCGCTTCATCAACATCTACAACGAAGGCTGGGACGCGCACAGCGACGTCGCCGGTAACGTACGGAACAACTGCGCCAAGACCGACAAGGCCTCCGCCGCGCTCGTCAAGGACCTCAAGCGTCGCGGCCTGCTCGACAGCACGCTCGTCGTCTGGGGCGGCGAATTCGGCCGCACCCCGATGGTCGAGTCCAGCGTCTCGCTCGGCCGCAGCCAAGGCCGCGACCACCACCCGCAGGCGTTCTCGATGTGGATGGCCGGCGGCGGGATCAAGGGCGGCCAGACGATCGGCGAGACCGACGAGATGGGCTTCAATATCGTCAAGGACGAGGTCCGCGTCCCCGACCTGCAGGCCACCATCCTCCACTGCCTCGGCGTCGACCACGAACGCCTCACCTTCCGCAACGCCGGCCTGGACTTCCGCCTCACCGGCGTCGAGCCCTGTCACGTGGTGAAGAAGTTGTTGGCGTAGCAAAATGCTTTAGGGGTAGGGGCAGGGATAGGGGTCGGGGTCGGGGTAGGCCAAAGAATTACATTCAGACCTCTGCGGCTAAGCATCGGAGTAATTACTACCCCTACCCCCCGCCCCTACCCCTGCCCCTTCTGTTCTCGTGGCTATTCTCGCAACCTAGGGAGGTTTCCGTTGTTTGATGTGTATGCGCGCCCCTCGCTTCCTGCCCATCCTGCTCGCCGTCCTGGCCGGCTGCTCCTCCCTCTTCGCCGCCGGCTTCCGTCTGGCCGCGCCGATCTCGGATCACATGGTACTGCAGCGCGAGAAGCCCGTCGCCGTCTGGGGCTGGGCCGATGCCGGCGAGTCCGTGACGGTGACCTTCGCCGGCCAGTCCAAGTCCGCCACCGCGGGCGCCGACGGCAAGTGGACGCTCAAGCTCGACGCCCTCAAGGCCTCCGCCGAACCCCGCACGCTCGTGGTCACGGGCAAGGACGGCCATAAGCTCGAGGTGCAGGACGTCCTCGTCGGCGAAGTCTGGCTCGGCTCCGGCCAGTCGAACATGGCGATGACCGTGCAATCGTCCAACCACTACCCGACCGAGCAAGCGCGCGCCAAGCTACCGCTCATCCGGCACTATCGCGAGACTTCGACCCACTCCGCCGCCCCTGCCGCCGAAGGCAAAGGACTGTGGCAGGAATGCTCGCCCGACACCGTCGGCGGTTTTTCCGCGACGCTCTTCTTCTTCGGCCGCGAGATCCACCGCGAACTCGGCGTGCCAGTCGGCCTGATCAACACCTCCGTCGGCGGCACGCCCATCGAGTCCTGGGTCTCGGCCGAGGCCCAATCCTCCGATCCGGAAACCAAGGACAACTTCGACACCAAGATGAAGGACTACCTGGCTTTCGACGAAGCCAAGGCGCCTGAGCTCTTCAAGAAGCAGATGGATACCTGGAAGGCCGCCGTCGCCAAGGCCAAGGCCAACGGCACTCCCTTCGTGACCCGGGCCCCGCGGAATCCGGTCGCGATGCGCAAGCTCAAGGGCGGACCGGCCGGCCTCTATAACGGCAAGGTAGTCAACCTCGTCCCCTACACGCTCCGCGGCATGCTTTGGTATCAGGGCGAAGGCAACGCCGGCAACCCGGGCCTCTACCACAAGCAGCTTTCCCAACTCGTCACGAGCTGGCGCACGCTTTGGAACGACGAAGTTCCCTTCGCCTGGGTGCAGCTTCCGAACTATACTTCGCCCGGCGAAGGCTGGCCTCGCGTCCGCGAATCAATGATGAAGACGCTGGAACTCCCGAAGACCGGCATGGCCATCACCATCGACCTCGGTGACGCCAAGGACATCCACCCGAAGAACAAGCAGGATGTCGGCAAACGACTCTCCTTCTGGGCCCTCGGTACGGTCTACGGCAAGGACGTCCCCGCCATCAGCGGCCCGCTCCCGGCTGGCTCCACGATCAGCGGCAACGCGATCACGGTTTCCTTCAAGCACACGAACGGCGGACTGAAGTCCATGAACGGCGGAGCCCTCACGGGCTTCCAGATCGCCGGCGAAGACAAGCAGTGGATGGCCGCCGAGGCGAAGATCGTCGGCGAGACGGTCGTCGTCAGCAGCGCTGCAGTCGCCAAGCCCGCCGCGGTCCGCTACGCCTGGAAGGATTGGCCGGAATACAGCCTCGCCAACGGCGCCGGCCTGCCCGCCTCCCCCTTCCGGACCGACGACTGGCCCGCCCCGACGGCCGCCGCGGCCAAGCGAAAGAAGTAAGCCCTCGGCCGCCGCCGCAGCTAGGGGTAAAACGGGGGGTTCGCCTTGCAACCCCCACTCATTTGACCTGTCTTAAAAGCCAGCATGAAGACCCCTCTTGCCGTCCTCGCTCTGCTTGTCGGAGCGACCTCCGCTTTCGCCCTCAACAAGGGCAACGCGGGCCCTAAGGACGTCACCCTCAAATTCAACCTGCCCGCCCCGGCACCCCTCTCGCCGGAAGAAGCCCTGAAGTCCTTCCGCCTTCCGCCCGGCTTCCGCATCGAGCTCGTCGCCGCCGAACCGATGATCGAGACGCCCGTGGCCATCAGCTTCGACGACCAAGGTCGGATGTTCGTGGTCGAAATGCGCGGCTACATGCGCGACGTCGACGGTACGACGGAGAAAGAACCGATCGGGCGGGTGTCGCTGCTCACCGACGTCGACGGCGACGGGCGCATGGATCGTGCTGCCGCCTTCGCCGATAATATGGTCATGCCGCGTGGTGTGATGCCGGTCAAAGGCGGCGCGTTGGTCGCCGAACCTCCGAATCTCTTCTTCTGCCGCGATCTCGACGGCGATGGCAAGGCCGAGAGCCGCACGATCGTGGCCTCCGACTACGGCACCTTCGGCGGCCAGCCCGAACACATGGCCAACACGCCGACCTGGGCGATGGACAACCGTATCTACTCCGCAGGCTATGGCGTGAGTTTCCGGGCGCTCGGTGACAACTGGCAACGCGGACCCGGCCTCGGCCGCGGCCAGTGGGGCCTCTGTCAGGACGACGCCGGCCGTCTGTTCTTCAACTACAACTCCGACCTCCTCCGCGCCGACCTCCTGCCCGCCTCGGCCTTCGCCCGTAATCCGCTCCTCCGCACGGCTTCGTCCGTCAACTTCCAGGTAATGAAGGACCAGGCGGTCTTCCCCTCGCACCCGACACCCGGCGTCAACCGTGGCTATGACCCGAAGACGCTACGCGAAGACGGCACGTTGGCCCGCGCGACTTCGACCTGCGGCGCCGTGGTCTACCGTGGCGACGCCTTCCCGGCCGAGTATCGCGGTGACGCCTTCGTCCCTGAGCCGTCCTCGAATCTGATCAAGCGCCTCAAGCTCACCGAGAAAGACGGCGTGATCACCGCGAGCGACGCCCACCCCGGCACGGAGTTCCTGACCTCCACGGACGAACGCTTCCGTCCGGTCATGATGGCCAACGGTCCGGACGGAGCCCTCTACGTCGTCGATATGTATCGCGGCATGTTGCAGCACCCCGGCTTCCTGACGCACTACCTGATGGCCAACATCAAGGCCCGCAAGTTGGAGACACCCGTCAACCAAGGCCGCATCTGGCGTATCGTCCGCGACGACCACGCCGCCCCCAAGGCCACCAAGCTCCCGGCGGAGGCCGCCGCCCGCGTCAAACTGCTGACCCACCCCAGCGGCTGGGTCCGCGACACCGCGCAACGCCTGCTCGTCGAAGCCGGCGACGCGGGTAACGCCCCCGCCCTGCGGGCTATCCTCGCGAATACATCTGCACCGGCGGTCACACGACTGCACGCCCTCTGGACGCTCGACGGCCTCGCTGCCGTCACGCCGGAAGATATCCGCTCCGCCCTCCGCGACGCCGATGCGCAGGTCCGCGCCGCCGCGATCCGCATGGCTTCGACGGAACTGCTGCCCGACCTGATCGCCGCCAAGGACGACGTCTCCCCGCTCGTGCTCGCCCATCTTGCGATCCGCCTCTCGGCCGTCAACCAGCCCGCCGCGGACCGCACGCTCGCCGAACTCCTCGCCCGTCATGGCAAGAACGCCCTCATCAGGGAAGGCGCCCTTTCCGGGGCTCGCGGTCGCGAAGTCGCCCTCGCTCAAGCCGTCGCCGCGGTCGCCGACCGCGCCAACCTGACCGAGACCGGCCCGGTGCTCGAAGCCTTGGCCGCGCTCGTCTCGCAGGCCGGCAAAGGCGGACCCTTCGAACAGATGCTCGGCGTGGCCGTGACGCTCGATGACCGGACCAACCTCCGCGACGCGGTCCTCCGCGGGCTCGACCAGACCATCCGCGACGCCAAGACCAAGAAGACCTCGCCGCTGAAGACCATCTGGCTGAGCTCCGAACCCGCTCCGCTCGCCAGACTGCGCGCCACCGTGAAATCCTCCGGTGGTCTCACGAACCTCACATCGCTCGCTTCCCGCCTGGCTTGGATGGGCAAGCCTGGCGCGCCGGCCGCGCCTAAGGTCACGGCTCTCACCAAGGCCGAGCTCGCCCGCTTCGAGAAGGGCAAGGTCATCTTCACCACGCTCTGCGCCCCCTGCCACCAGCCGCATGGCTACGGCCTCGACGGCCTCGCCCCGCCCCTCGTCGACAGCGACTGGGTGCTCGGCAAGCCCGACGTCACCGCGAAGATCGTCCTCAACGGCCTCGGCGGACCGATCAAGGTCGGCAACCGCACCTGGGACCTCTCCATGCCGCCGATGGGCATGCTCAGCGACGAGGACGTCGCCAGCGTGCTGACCTATATCCGCCGCGAGTGGGAGCACAACGGCTCGCCCGTCGACGCCAAGTTCGTCGCCGGCGTGCGCAAGCAGAGCGCCGACCATCCCAATTCCTGGACCGCCGACGAACTCCGTCCGCCCACGAAGAAAGCCGTGCTGGCCGCGAAGCAGGAAGCAGCCAAATAAGTTTTCATGAAGACACTCCGCCTGATTCTCGCCCTGTTGTCCCTCAGCGCGGGAGCGGCCGGAGCCCCCCGGCCCAACATCGTCGTCATCCTTGTCGATGACATGGGCTTCTCGGACATCGGCTGCTATGGCAGCGAGATCCCCACGCCCAACCTCGACGCGCTGGCCAAAGGCGGCCTCCGATTCACGCAGTTCTATAACACCGCCCGCTGTTGTCCGACGCGCGCCGCCCTGCTCACCGGCGTCTACTCCCACCAGGCCGGCGTCGGTCACATGGTCGAAAACAAGAACCTCCCCGGCTACGTCGGCCGCCTCAACGACCGTTGCGTGACGATGGCCGAAGTACTCCGTCCGGCAGGCTACTTGACCGCGATGTCCGGCAAGTGGCATGTCGGCCAGAACCAAGGCGTCACGCCGAAATCCCGCGGCTTCGACCGCAGCCTGAACGCCGCCGCCGGCGGCTTCTATTTCGCCGACGCCCCGCGCGCGGAACTCTTCCTCGATGGCGAGAAGATCGCCAACGACGACCCACGCCTGCCGAAGGATTGGTATAGCACTGACCTCTGGACGACCTTCGGCCTGAAGTTCATCGATGAAGCGCTGGCCGCGAAGAAACCTTTCTATCTTCACCTCTGCCACAACGCCCCGCATTTCCCGCTCCAGGCCCCCAGGGCCGACATCGAGAAGTTCCTCGGCCAATACCGTATCGGTTGGGAAGAGGTCCGCGCCCGTCGCTACGCCCGCCAGGTTGAGATGGGCCTCATCGACAAGCAGTGGGCGAGCACGCCGATACCGGAAGCGGTCAAGGCTTGGAAGGATGTGCCCGCTGAAGAGCAGAAGCGCTTCGACCACCTGATGGCCACCTACGCCGCCGTCGTGAACCGCATGGACAAGTCCATCGGCGACCTCGTCGCCGGCCTCAAGCAGCGCGGAGTCCTAGACGACACCCTCATCCTCTTCATGAGCGACAACGGCGGCAACGCTGAGGCCGGCGCCAATGGCCGCACCGAAGGCGACCCGAGCAAGGGCAACTCGAACTGGTTTTCCGGAGAGAGCTGGGCCTATGCCCAGAACACCCCCTTCCGTCTCTACAAGCACTTCAACCACGAAGGGGGCATCAGCACGCCGCTGATCGCCCACTGGCCCGCCGGCATCGCGGCGAAGAATGAATTCCGTCGCCAGCCCGGCCACCTCATCGACGTGATGGCCACGGTGGTCGAAGTCTCCGGCGCCGCCTATCCGAAGGAATTCAACGGCAAGGCGATCCTGCCGATGGAAGGTCGTAGCCTCGTGCCGGCTTTCGCCGACCGGCCGATCGAACGTGAAGCGATCTACTGGGAACATGAAGGCAACGCCGCCGTGCGCGTCGGGGACCTCAAACTTGTCCGCCAAGGCCGCAACGGCCCGTGGGAGCTTTACGACCTGAAGACCGACCGGACCGAACTGCACGACCTCGCCCCGAGCCAGCCCCAGAAGGCCAAGGAACTGGCCACCCTGTGGCAGGCCTGGGCCGAACGAGCCCACGTGCTTCCGGCGCCGGGAGCCGAAGGCGGCAAGAAGAAGGCCAAAAAGAAGAAGTGATGCGGCTCCTCTGTTCCCTGCTGGCACTTGCTCCGATCTCCCTCTGGGGCGCTCCGGAGATCAAGCTGACGTCGCCGACGGACTATCAGGTCATCCAACGACAGACCCGGACCGAGGGCCGCGTGACGATCGCCGGCGTGCGCAAAGACGCCTCCGGCACGCAGCTTGAAGTCCGTCTGGTCGACGCGCAGGGCAAAGGTGAATGGCGTCAGTTCGACGCGGGCAACGGCGACGCCTTCAGTGGCACGGTCATCGCGCCGTCGGGAGGTTGGTATCGCTGCGAAGCACGCCTGACTAAAGACGGTAAAGCTTTAGCCGAGACCTCGGTCGCGCACGTCGGCATCGGCGAAGTCTTCCTGGTCGCCGGGCAGTCCAACTCCGCCAACCACGGAGAAGAGAAGCAGAAGGTGAAGTCGGGCCTGGTCGCCTCGTTCGACCGGCTCAACTGGCATCCGGCCGATGACCCGCAGCGCGGCGCCTCCGGCAACGGTGGCAGCTTCATGCCGCCGCTGGGCGACGCCTTGGCCGCGAAGTTCGGCGTGCCCATCGGGTTCATCCCCATCGGCATCGGCGCCACGAGCGTCCGCGAATGGTTGCCCGCCGGCGTCCCGTTCCCCGCGCCGCCGACGCTCACGTATCGAGTCCGCCAGCTGCCTGACAGCCGGTGGGAGAGCAATGGCGTCGCCTATGGCACGCTCGTCTCTCGACTGAAGCAATTCGGCCCGCGCGGCTTCCGCGCGGTGCTCTGGCATCAAGGCGAAAGCGACGCCAATCAGAAGGATCCGACCCGCACCCTGCCCGGCTCCCTTTACCAAGAACACCTCGGCCGCATCATCGGCGACTCCCGCCAGGCCGCCGGATGGGAGGCCCCTTGGTTCGTCGCGCAGGTCAGCTATCATGTGCCCGGCGACGAAGCCTCCGCCGATATCCGCGAAGCGCAGGCCGCTCTCTGGAAAAGCGGCCTCGCGCTCGCTGGCCCGGATAGCGACGCACTCAAGGGCGACCTCCGTGAACGCGGCGGCAAGGGCGTACACTTCAGCGGCCCGGGCCTCCGCAGGCATGCCGCCGCTTGGGCCGAAAAGATTACGCCTTGGCTCGAGCGGGAACTCGGTCAGAAATAGACGCCTATGTTCGGCGGCAAATGTCCCTTCGGCCACCAGCCGTCTGACCCTTTCAAGGCGAAGCGCGAAGCCGCGCCCGTCGCCCGCTACGAATTCCAAGGCGAGCAGATCCCGATGATCCTGCGTCACGCCGAAGTCCGGCAAGCGGCCAAGGATTGGAAGACTTACAGCTCGGACGCCCCCTTCCGCGTGCCGATCCCCTCGGAAGAGGAAGCTCGCTCGATGCGCCAGCTGCCCATCGAGACGGACCCGCCCGTGCACGGAGAATACCGCGCCATCGCAGAGCCCTACTTCCAGCGACCGAAGCTTCCGGAGATGGTGGCCAAGGTCGAAGCGCTGATCGACGAACTCCTGCGTGCGGCCCTCGCCCGTGAGACGACCGAGATCGTGCACGGCTTCGCCCTGCCCATCCAAGCCCGCGCCCTCACCTACCTGCTCGACACCGACGAACGTGAGGCCGACACCTGGATCGCCTGGGGCGTCCACGTCTTCCGCGTCCGCGGCGGCCTGAAGAAAGGCGTGGAGCTTGAGGACTACCTTACCCGCAAATTCGACGCCGTCAGCCGGGCGCCCGGGCGCTGCTTCTTCAGCGCGCTCACGCAAGCGCGCTTCCAAGGCCGCCCGCTCACGCGCGAAGAGATGATGGGCTTCGCCAACCTGACTTTCGCCGGCGGTCGCGACACGGTCATCCACACCATCGCCTGCGCGCTCGGACACCTCGCGGCCAACCCTGAAGCGCTGGCCTACCTCCGCGAGGACCCGAAACGCATCACGCTGGCAAGCGAGGAGTTCTTCCGCTTCTTCATGCCCCTGACGCACATCGGCCGCGTCTGCCCCGTCGCCACGTCCGTGCACGGCGAACAGGTCCCCTCCGGCGGCCGCGTCTCCTTGGGCTGGGCTTCGGCCAACCGCGACGAGTCGGTCTTCCCCGAAGCCGACGTCTTCAAGATCGACCGCAAGCCGAACCCGCACCTTTCCTTCGGCTTCGGCGAACACCTCTGCCTCGGCGCTCCGCACGCCCGCCTGCTCCTGCGCACGCTGCTCCAGAAGTGCGTCGAACTCGTCGACGGCATGGAGATCGTCTCGGCCGAGGAACGCACCGAGACCGAGCATTCCTACGAGCGTAAGCTGGGGTATGAATCGCTTGTGCTGAAGTTCCGGCCGCGAGCCTGAACGGGGTTGCCAGCATCCGGCGGCCGGGCTAGGTCTCCTTGGCCCCAACCTTCGCCGCCCGGCGGGGTTTCAAAGGCACACCCCGCCATGTTCGCTTTCAGCCTGACCATCTTCTGGGGAGCCTTCCTGCTCTTCCTCGTCCAGCCGCTGATCGCGCGCTTCATCCTGCCTTGGTTCGGCGGCGGCCCCGCCGTCTGGACGACCTGCATGCTCTTCTTCCAGCTGCTGCTCCTAGGAGGCTACGCCTACGCCCACTTCAGCATCAGCCGGCTGACGCCGCGCCGACAGGTCATCACCCACCTCGGGCTGCTGGCCTTGGCCGTGGCGCTGCTGCCGATCACGCCAGGCGACGCGTGGAAGCCGACCGACGGCTCGCACGCCGCCGGCCATATCCTCCTGCTGCTCCTCGGCTGCCTCGGCCTGCCCTATCTCGTCCTGTCCGCCACCGGCCCGCTCCTGCAGGCTTGGTTCAGCAAAGCCAATCCGGGCGTCTCGCCGTATCGCCTCTACGCCCTTTCCAACGTCGGCTCGCTCCTCGCCCTGCTGATCTACCCGTTCTACCTTGAACCCCAGCTGAGCCGCCAAGCGCAGGCCGACGGCTGGTCCTGGGGTCTGGCGATCTATGCCGGACTCACGGCGTGGTGCGGCCTCAAGGTCTGGAAGTCCGCCGCGGCGGACGGCGAGACGTCCAAGTCAGCGGAAGAAGAGGCGCCCGCCTCGGCGTGGCGCAAGCTGCTGTGGTTCGCCCTGCCCGCCTGCGGCGTGATGCTGCTCCTCGCGATCACCAACAAGCTCTGCCAAGACATCGCCGTGGTGCCCTTCCTCTGGGTGCTGCCGCTGAGCCTCTACCTGCTGTCCTTCATCATCAGCTTCGACAGCCCACGCTGGTATCATCGCGGCTTCTGGCTGCCGCTCCTCGCCATCCTGCTCGGACTGGTGCTCCAGAATCTCTACAAAGCCGAGTCGCACCCCGACATCACGCCGCTCGCGACGCTCTACCTCGGCACGCTGTTCGTCGCCTGCATGGTCTGCCACGGTGAGGTCTACCGCCTGCGTCCCGGCGCGAGCCGACTGACCGGCTTCTACCTCTCGCTCTCCGCGGGCGGCGCCGCGGGCGGGCTGTTCGTGGCCTTGGCCGCTCCGTTCGTCTTCCCCGACTACTTCGAGCTGCACCTTGCGCTCTTCCTCACCGCCGCGCTCGTGCTCATCGTACTCCGCCAGGATCCGACCCGGCCTTTCCGCGAAGGACAGGCCCGCTGGGCCTGGGCGGTTCCGTTCGTCGCCTTGGCTGCCTTGGGCTACGGACTCGCCGACGTCGCCACGACCTCGCTCCGCGGCTCGCTCTCGACCACGCGCGGTTTCTACGGCGTGCTCAAGGTCAACGACAACGACGCGGGCAACGACGGACTGCACCACCTGACCCTGCAGCACGGCGCGACCATCCACGGCCTGCAATACGTCGACGCCGAGAAGCGGACCGACCCGAGCAGCTACTACACTTCGACCAGCGGCATCGGCCGTCTCCTCCGCGCCCACAAGCCCGGCGGCGGTCGCCGCGTCGGCGCGATCGGCCTCGGCTGCGGCACGCTCGCCGCCTGGGGCCGGCCGGGCGACACCTTCCGCTTCTACGAGATCAATGACGACGTCGCCCGCCTCGCGACGAGCACCTTCACCTACCTGAAGGACTCCAAGGCCAAGACGGAACTGGTGATGGGCGACGCTCGCCTCTCGATGGAACGCGAAGCAAACCAGCAATACGACGTCATCGTGCTCGACGCCTTCAGCAGCGACGCCATCCCGGTCCACCTCCTGACCCTCGAGGCCTTCGACCACTACCAGCGGCACCTCAAGCCCGACGGCGCCATCGTCGTCCACGTCTCGAACCGCTACCTCGACCTCCACCCGGTGGTCTACCGGATCGCCGATAAGATCGGCTTCCCGGCCATCACGATCGACGACAACGACACGGCTTACGAGGACGCCGGATTCTATGGCTCGGACTGGATCATCATGACCCGCAACCAGGTCCTGCTACAGCAACCGCTGATCCGGGACGTGACCAAGGAGACCGTCGAATTCCCCGCCCGCATCATGTATTGGACCGACGAACGGAGCGACCTGCTGTCGATCCTGGCTTCGGAAGAAGGCAGCTTCCTCCGCTGGCTGCAGGGGCTGTGATAAAACATTAAGGATAGACGATGAAGGGTGGATGATGGACATTCCTTCCAGGTAATTGCCCGACCCGCACCATAGCCCCTTAACCCCCTCGCCATGCGTCCAGATCGTCTTGTCCTTGCCCTGCTTTGCGGAGCGCTGACCTGCCTTGCGGCGGAGCCGGGGAAGAAGCCCGCGACGCGGGAAGGCCGCAAGACGAAGACCTACGCCGCGCAACCTTGGGGCACCTGGGTCGAACCCGATTTCCCGTTCTTCTCCTCGATTCTCGACGCCCGTCGCGAAGGCAGCGGGAAAGACAACCTCACGCCCCGAGGGCTGATCATCAAGCTGCCTCACGATACCTGGGCCTGCTTCGACACCGACCTGCTTCGGGTCTCCGCGGTCTGGCGCGGCCAGGGCGTCAGCGACAAAGCCCTCGCCCCGGGCTCCTATCACGACCCGAGCCGCAAGACGCTCGGCGGTCAGTTCCCCGCCCCGCAACCGGAGGGCAAGCTCTGGCTGGGTCATGCGATCATCCCTGGCTGGCAGACCGGGACGAAAGTCGACCTGACCGATCCGCGCACGCCGGCACCATCGCCCAAAGAAGTGGGCCGCGGTCCGCTCCCGGAAGCCCTCGGTCGCTTCCAGTCCGTCGAACTCGTCGGCCAGGACGTCGTCCTTACCTATCGCGTCGCCGACGCCACCGTCCGCGAACTCTGGAAGGCCTCCGAGCGTGAGGGGCACGTCGTCATCGAACGGCACCTCGCCGTCTCCGCCCACGCGAAAGACCTCCTGCTCATCGTCGGCACCCGTAGCCAAGGCCCTTCGCAGGAACTTGAGACCGGCGTCACGGTCACCGGCCCGGCTGAACTCGCCGCCGACGATGATTTCTTCGCGGTGAAGGTGCCGGCCAACACCGCGCCCGCCGCCCTTTGCGTCACGCTCTGCGACGAACACGCCGCCCCGGCGGTGGCCGCACAGCCCATCCCGACCGGCCCTTCGGCCCGTCGCTGGCAAGCTGAGGTGAAGACCAAGGTGACCTTAGCCGAAAGCACCGAAACCTACGCCATCGATCATGTCGGTCTCCCTGTTGTTAATCCCTGGAAACGTGCCGTCCGTACGGGCGACATCCAATTCCGTAAGGACGGCACCGCGGTGGTCGTCACGCTCGACGGCGACGTCTGGCTGGCCCGCGGTCTGAAGGTCGGTGCGACCGACGTCACCTGGCGCCGCTTCGCCTCCGGCCTGCATGAGCCGATGACCTGCGCCGTCCGCGACGACGAGATCTTCGTCTTCGACCGCAACGGCGTCTGGCGCCTCCGCGACACGGACGGCGACGGCGAGGCCGACGTCCATGACCTCTTCTCTAATGCCTTCGCGCAGACGGCCGACATGCGCGAGTTCCCCAGCACCTTGCGCCTCGGACCCAAGGGCGAGTTCGTGATCGCCAAGGGCGGCCAGGAAGCGACGACCATCGGCAAGCACAACGGCAGCGTCCTGCGTCTCTCCGCGGACGGCCGCACCGCCACCCGCCTCGGCTATGGCCTCCGCCAGCCGAACATCTCCGTCCATCCGCGCACCGGCCTCGTCGTCTCGAGCGACCAACAGGGCCACTATATCCCGAGCACGCCCCTGCACATCATCGAGGGCGACCAGTTCTACGGCTTCCTCAGCGACAAGCTGCCCAAGGAAAGCTACCCGGCGCCGATCGCCGCCCCGCTCACCTGGATTCCACATGCGGTCAATGCCTCCGCCCTCTCGCAGGTCTGGCTGGTCGACGCGAAGATGGGGCCGCTCAACGACCAGATGATCCAGATCTGCTTCAACCAGCCGGACCTCCTGCGCGTACTCTGGAACCACCGCGGCGCCAAGCCCCAGGCCAGCGTCGTCAGCGTCGCCAAAGGCTTCGCCACACCGCCGCTCAACGGCTCGGTCAATCCCATCGACGGCCAGCTTTATATCGCCGGCTTCCAGATCGCCGGCTGGGGCAATACCCTCGACACCCTCACCGGCATCGAACGCGTCCGCTATACCGGCGCTCCGTCGCTCACCCCGCGCGAGATCATCCCGACCGACCGCGGCATCCTGCTGCGCTTCGACGTCGCCCTTGATCCGGCCAAGGCCGCCAACCCCGACAGCTACTCGCTCGCGACGTGGCGCTACAAGCGGGCCCCTTCCTATGGCTCGGCCCAATACAAGGCCGACGGCAAGACCGGCAATGATTGGCTGACCGCCAGCAGCGCCTACGTGAGTTTGGACGGCAAGAGCGTCTTCATCGGCATCCCCGGCCTCAAGACCGTCGAACAGCTGCGCCTCGGCTGGGATCTCGCCTCCGCGGCCGGCGCGGAGATGCGGGCGAACGCCTACACGACGCCCTACGAGCTCACGAAATTCGACCCCCTTGCCGAAGGCTTTGGGCCGATCGAAGTGGACCTCACTCCTCGGGCCGCGGTCGCGAAGAAAGCCGAGGTCGTCTCCGCCCAGGAGGGCCAGCGCGTCGCCACCATGTTCGGCTGCGTCGCCTGCCACTCCGTCACCGACACCGCCATGAGCAACGTCGGCCCGAAGTGGAAGGGCCTCTTCGGATCGAAGCGCGACTACGTGAGCGACAAAGGGAAGAAAGGCTCGACGGTCGTGGACGCGGCTTACCTCCGCGAATCGATCCTCGAACCCAACGCCAAGAAGCACGCCTCCTTCGTGAAGTCCGAGTTCGCCATGCCCAGCTTCGCCGGCGTCCTCACCGACGCTCAGGTCGACTCCATCATCCTCTACATCCAGACCCTCAGATAAGATGTCCGCCCCGCTCGACCTTACCCGCGCGCCCGCGCATGACCCTCTCGAGATCTATCGCTTCCGCGACGGTCTCTACGCGGTCGACCTCATCGCCGCCGCGATCACGGAATTCGACCTCTTCACGAAGCTCGCGGCCAAGCCCTCCGACCTCGCCACGGTCTGCCGCGACCTCGGCACGCACCGCCGCCCGACGGACGTCATGCTGACGCTCTTCGCCGCCAACGGCTTCCTGGCGTTGAAGGACGGCCTCTACTCGGTGACCCCGCTCGGGCAGGAGCATCTCGTCAGCACGTCCGCCACCTTCCTCGGCCCCTACTACGCTTCCTTGAAGGACCGCCCGGTGGTGAAGGACTTCGTCATCATCCTGAAGACCGACAAGCCTGCCAACTGGGGCAGCTACAAGGATGAGAAGCCTTGGAGCGAAGCCATGCTCACTGACGCATTCGCCACGAGCTTCACGGCCGCGATGGATTCGCGCGGTTTCACGCTCGGCCCCGCCATGGCCAAAGCCTCCCCGATCGGCGCACGGACCCGCCTGCTCGATATCGCCGGCGGCTCGGGCATCTACGCCTGTGCGCTCGTCGCCAATCACCCCAAGCTGAGCGCCACGGTCTTCGAACGCGCGCCGGTCGACGGCATCACACGCAAGATGATCGCCAAGCGCGGCTTCCAAGACCGCGTCGACGTCAAAGCCGGTGACATGTTCACCGAGGCCCTACCGGCCGGCTACGACGTCCACCTTTTCTCCAACGTCCTGCACGACTGGGATACGGACAAGGTCCGCTTCCTGCTCGCTGCTTCGGCCAAAGCCCTGCCCAAGGGCGGGCTGCTGATCGTTCACGACGCCCACCTCAACGACGATAAGACCGGCCCCGCCCCCGTGGCGGCCTACTCCGCCCTCCTGATGAGCGTCACCGAAGGCCGTTGCTACGGCACCGGCGAAATGCGCGAGCTCCTGACCGAAGCCGGCTTCACCGATATCCGCCATCAGGACACCGCGTGTGATCGGAGTATTGTCACTGCGGTAAAACAATGAACAAGATGATGGATGAATGATAAGTGCCTAACCCCCATCTTTCATCTGTCATCTGCCATCCACTCTTCCATGCCCCGCTTCCTCCTCGCCTTCCTCTTCGCCCTCACGTGTTCGGCCGCCGAGCACCCTGAACTCGCCCGCGTAACCGCGGCCAACGACGCCCGCGTGGCCGCCATGCTGGCGCCGACCCGCGAGAAACTCGAAGCCGTACTCTCGCCCGATCTTCGCTACACCCACTCCAACGGACAGATCGATTCGAAGGCCACGTTGATCGACTCCCTGCTCGACGGCTCCGCCAAGTATACGAAGTACCATTTTCATGAGTGCAGCTTCACCTTCCCCGCTCCAGGCATCGCCCTGATGGCGGGACGATTCGACGTGAAGGCGGTCGTGAAGGGCAATGCCGCCGAAAGCACCATCAGTTTCCTCGCCGTCTGGCGGCTTGAGCAGGGCGAATGGAAGTTCCTCGCCTGGCAGTCCTGCAAAATCCCGCCGACTGCGCCTGCCAAGTAAGGTTATCCTCGCAACCAGAGGGGGTTTGGACTGTCTCAAAGGCAGCATGAACCCCCTGCTCGCTTCCGTCGTTGCCCTGACCTTGGGAGCGGTATCGCTCTTCGCTGCCGATCCCGTGACCAAGGCACCGGTCGCCCCCAAAGCCGGCGACCCGGAGTTCCGGAAATATCCTCTTCCCGTCGAGCCCGATGAGAACGTCTCCTACGGCCCGCACAGGATGCAGCGGATCTACTTCTGGCGCGCGAAGTCCGACAAGCCCACGCCCCTGCTCTTCTATATCCATGGCGGCGGCTGGAGCGGCGGCGACCGGTCGGTCGTGCGCAGCCTGCTCAAGCCAGCCCTCGACGCCGGCATCTCGGTCGTCTCGATCGAATACCGTACGATCAAGGACTCGACCGCCGACGGCCTCGTCCCGCCGGTGAAGGGTCCGATGTATGACTCCGCCCGCGCCCTCCAGTTCACCCGCAGTAAGGCCAAGGAGTGGAACCTCGATAAGACCAAGGTCGCCCTCGCCGGCGGTTCGGCCGGCGCCTGCACGAGCCTCTGGATCGCGTTCCACGACGACCTCGCCGACCCGAACAGCGCTGACCCCATCGCCCGCGAATCGACGCGCGTCACCTGCGCCGCGGTCGGCGGCGCCCAGACGACCCTCGATCCCAAGCAGATGCGCGAGTGGACACCCAACAGCAAATACGGCGCCCATGCCTTCGGCATCGTCTGGGACCCCAAGAAGAAGGTCTCCACCTTCGACGTCTTCGTGGCTGAGCGCGAACGCATCCTGCCTTGGATCAAGCAATACTCCCCTTACGAACTCGTCACCCGCGACGATCCGCCCGTCGGGCTGTTCTACACGACCCCGCCCAACCTTGGTAAAGACGAGAAAGACCCCACCCACACGGCCAACTTCGGCGTGAAGCTCAAGGAACACTGCGATGCGAACCAAGTCCGCTGCGAACTCGTCTACCCTGGCGCCCCGAACGTCGTCCACGCCACGGACAGCAACTTCATCAAGGCCCACCTCCTGCCCTCTTCCAAATGAAAACCTTCGCCGCCCTGCTTTCCTGCGTGACACTCATCGCGGCTGAACCCGCGAAACGACCGTCCGCCGAAGAGATGAAGGCGCTGGCGTTCAAGATGGCCGTTGATGTCACCAGCACCAAGGACGGTTCGTCGCAGAAAGTCGTCTACTACCAACCCAACTCCGCCGCGAAGGACGTCGCCGGACCGGCCGTACCTCTGCTGGTCTTCCTGCACAGCTGGAGCGGAAGCATCGAGCAAGCCCCAGGGCTTGTCGGACTGGCCAAGCATCGTGGCTGGGTGATGATCGCCCCGGCATTCCGCGGTCCCAACAACCGGCCCGAAGCCTGCGCCTCGGACCTGGCCTCGCAGGATATCCTCGATGCGGTGGAATATGCCAAGGCGCACGCCCGCATTGACCCCAATCGCATCTACCTCGTCGGCGGTTCCGGCGGCGGACACATGTCGCTCGTCATGGCCGCCCGCGCACCTCACCTCTGGGCCGGCGTCAGCGCCTGGGTGCCCATCGCCGACCTCACCGCCTGGCACGCCGAGAGCACGATGCGGAAGAATAATTACGCAAAGATGATCGAGCAGTCCTGCGGCGGCGCGCCCGGACCGGCGACCGAAGCCGAATACCGCCATCGCTCCCCCCTCTTCCATCTTGCCGCCGCCAAGGGCGTGCCGCTCGACATCAATACGGGCATCCATGACGGCCACACCGGATCGGTGCCGGTGAGCCACTCGCTCCTCGCCTTCAACGCGCTCGCCACTCCTGATAGGCAGGTCTCCGCCGCCGACATCGACTTCATGGTCCGCGAGCAGAAGATCCCCGCCGCCCTCGCCGGCGAGACCCAGGCCGACCCCGAGCGCCAGAAGGCCACGCTCTTCCGCCGAGCCTCCGGCAACGCCCGCGTGACGGTCTTCGAAGGCGGCCATGATTCCGAACCCTCGGCGGCCCTGGAATGGCTCTCCCGTCAACGTAAAGGCCAGCCCGCCGATTGGTCGCTGGGCCAGAAGCCAGGCAAGGCCGGTGCCGCGACGGAAGTCTCGAAATAGAAAAAAGGCCCCCAGGGGGCTTTGGCTTCTTTTTCCTCTGGTCGGGCTGGTGAGATTCGAACTCACGACCTCTTGCACCCCATGCAAGCGCGCTACCAGACTACGCTACAGCCCGAGAGAGGAAAGATTGGGTTAAGCCCCAGCCCAGAGGGGATGTCAATCCGACAAACCCAGCCCCGTGGTTTCTCGACATAACCAAGGCCTAACCCTATTAAATCCGCATGAGCCGCACCCCCCTGCTCCTGCTGTCCCTGCTTTGCGCCGGCCTCTTCGCGGAGTCCCGTCCGAACATCGTCTTCATCCTGGCCGACGACCTCGGCTACGGCGAAGTCGGCTTCAACGGACAGAAGATCATCCGTACGCCCAACGTGGATCGCCTCGCCCGCGAAGGGATGATCCTCACCCGTCACTACTGCGGCAACGCGGTCTGCGCGCCGTCGCGCACGGTGCTGATGACCGGACGCAATCCGGGCCAGGCGACGGCCCGCGATAACGGCGATGTCGGCGACCGCGAGCAGTTCCCGCTGCCTGCCGGCATCACGACTTTACCCGCGACGCTCAAGCAGGCCGGCTACGCGACCGGGGCCTTCGGCAAATGGGGCATGGGGAGTTTCGATTCGACGGGCAGCCCTCTCAAGCAGGGCTTCGACCGCTTCCTCGGCGTGACGAGCCAGTGGGTCGCGCATAGCCACTACCCTCCCTTCATCCAGGATAATGGCGTCAAGGTTCCGCTCGATAACGGACCCGACGGCGTACCAGGACATGGCGTGTTCCCCGCCGATGCCGACCCGCAGGACCCCAAGGCCTACGCGCCTTTCATCGGCAAGGACTTCCTCAGCGAGCGTACGATCAAGGGAGCCGAGGCCTTCATCTCCGCCCATAAGGACAAGCCGTTCTTCCTCTACTACGCCTCCCCGCTCCCCCACGTGGCCCTCCAGGTGCCCGCCGAAGAGCTGAAGCAATATGAGGGCGTCATCAAGGAAGCCGCTCCCTATGCACCGCAGAAAGGCGGCTACAGCCCCAACCGCACCCCTCGCACGACCTACGCCGCGATGATCTCGCGCCTCGACAAGGAAGTCGGTCGCATCCTCGCCGCGCTCGAGCAGGCCGGGGTGGCGGACAATACCATCATCGTCTTCTCCGGCGACAACGGCGCGACGCACGACGCCGGTGGCGCCGATACGAAATACTTCGCCTCATCCGGCGGCCTGCGCGGCGCCAAAGGCTCGCTCCACGAAGGTGGACTGCGCGAACCGACCGTGGTCCGCTGGCCCGCCGGCATCAAGGCCGGCACGCGCTCACAGCGGATCTCCGGCTTCGAAGACTGGTTGGCCACCTTCGCCGACCTCGCGGGCGTGAAGTTGGAACGCACCGCCGGCCTGAGCAGCGAAAGCCTCCTCCCGGCGCTGAAAGGCACGGACGGCGTGCGCGCCGCCCCGCTCTATCGCGAGTTCCCCGGCTACGGCTCGCAGCAGGCCATCTGGGATGGCAAGTGGAAGGCGATCCGCACCGACATGGCCAAGAAAGCCCAGGCCAAGAAGCCGATCGTGACCCAGCTCTACGACCTAGACGCCGACCCGAACGAGACGACGGACCTCGCCGCGAAATTCCCCGAAGTAGTGAAGGAACTAGAAGCCAAGATGACCGCCGCGCGCGTTCCGAACGCGGACTTCCCCCTCCCCGGCGTCGACCCGCTGCCCGCCAATGCCGGCAAGGGAAAGAAGAAGGCCGCGAAGAAGTAAGGTAGGGCTGACCCCCCTTGGTCAGCCGCGGTTGAGCGAGGGCGCTCAACCCTACCCAAGGCAGGTATCAGCGGTTAGCGGTTGAGAACAC
>Ga0208597_1000056_pt1 | contig 38224 bp, 34 predicted proteins | sample LakMenEpi05May12_FD_150673 | JGI IMG/M metagenome (GOLD analysis project Ga0208597, IMG submission 150673) | Freshwater microbial communities from Lake Mendota, WI - 05MAY2012 deep hole epilimnion (SPAdes) | ecosystem: Environmental > Aquatic > Freshwater > Lake > Epilimnion/Euphotic zone ...
AAACCAGAATTAGCAATAAATGACGCATACTATATTTTAAAAGCCTAAATTTAGTGCGAAATTAATTACCCGCATGAAAATTGAGCTTTGGTCTGTTGGCAAACCCCACGAATCGTATGCAAAAATGGGCATCGAAGACTTTTCAAAGCGCATCAATAATTACTATCCAGCCAGCTGGCATATTATTAGCCCACCTAAAAATGCGGGTAGCTTATCAGAAGCCGCTTTAAAAAAAGCAGAGGCCACAACGATACTCCAACAATTAGACGCTTCCGATTTTTTGGTTTTACTTGACGAAAGAGGACAAACTTTTACATCGCCTAAACTTGCCAGTTTTATTCAACAAAGAGCCAACGAGAGCACCCGTAAAATCGTTTTTTTAATTGGCGGTGCTTTTGGCGTTGATGAAACTGTTTTTACGAGGGCTAACTTTTGCTGGAGTTTGTCGCCACTTATATTTCCGCACATGTTGGTAAGGCTTATTTTAGCAGAACAAGTGTACCGTGCTTGCACCATTTTAAGAAACGAAAAATACCACCACAATTAATTTATGTATACCATAACACTCACTCTTTTAGTTATTACGGTTGCACTATCATTATTTGGCTTTGCCAATAAAAAAGTGATCAATGATTTTATTTTTTATCCGCCTGCAATCAATAAAGACAATGAGTGGTGGCGATTTATTACCAATGGTTTTATACACGCCGACCTTGGACATTTAGCTTTTAACATGTTTTCGTTTTACATGTTTGGTGATTTTGTAGAAAAATATTTTATTGTACTATTTAATGAAAAAGGCAAGGCACTTTATTTAGCCATGTACCTAACAGCGCTTATCGTTTGCCTCATTCCTACTTACATCATGCAGCGTAACAATAAGCATTACAGAAGCCTTGGCGCCTCCGGCGCCGTATCGGCAGTAGTATTTGCTGGGGTGTTTTTAGACCCTACTATTAAAATTGGACTCTTTATTATTCCACCCATCATACCCGGTTTTATATTTGGCCCCCTTTATTTACTCATGACCATTTATATGTCTAAAAGAGGTGGTGACAATATCAACCACTCGGCACACTTTTGGGGTTCTGTTTGGGGTGTTGGCTTTTTAATACTTGCCTGTAAAATATTTCCTGGCTTTGACCCTATTCAAAATTTTGTAAGCCAGGTAAGCGCTTATTTGCACTTATAAAACGGAAGGTAAAAAGCTAAGTTTTACTGCAGTACTTGTAGCTGGCGTTAATTTAAACCTGTTGTCGATACGGTAACCTATCACCCATGCAATTCGATTACCTGATACAAGTACCCATACTTTTTCTTTGGCCGTTTTAGAAAGCTTGAGGTCAATAAAAAACTTACTGAGTTTCTTTTTCTTTTGCATACCTAACGGATAAAAATAATCGCCGGTTGCTGCGGGTCTTAAAATTAGAGGGAACTGCAATCCAGCAACATCCAACATACAGCTATTGTTATCAGAGGCTTCGGGCACCAGAGCCGCAGAATTTTGTAACCTTATTGTACCACTCGGAAAATGAACAGAAGTATCATTTTGATCCACCACTACCACACTTGTGTTGGTTGCCGTTTCAAGCGGCGCCAAAATCATCCAGTTTCTATTTTTAATTAAGCGGTGTGTATTAGAAAGTAAAACCGCACCATTGTGAGCGCTTAACATTTTTATGGCCTCTGGAACTTGAGCTGCCGTAAAACCATAGGGATACAACATTTCAAAAGTAATGGTATCTAATGGCTTTGCTTTTTGCCACATAAGTACTGGAATATGAATTTCATGACCATTAATAAATTGAAGCTTGCTTACAATTTTTTGCATGGCTGCTTTATACACTTCCGACACTTCGCGCAAATGCTTGATGGTATGTAAAATATTTTGTTCCGACTGCGGATATACTTCCTGAACAGCTGGTAATACCTGATGTCTAAAAAAATTGCGCGCATATTTATCACTAGCATTAGAACTATCCTCTACAAATGCTATGGCTGCCTCAGTTGCGTAATCGATTATTTCTTGCTTGTGAAAAACAAGAATTGGGCGCAGTAAGCGCTCTTTTACTTTATAGGGCTCAATACCCGTTAAACCAGCAATACCAGTACCTCTGCAAAAATGCATGAATACCGTTTCAATATTATCATTGGCATGATGTGCAGTAATTACAATGGTATTAAAAGTAGCAAACCAAGTATAACGCAAATCTCTGGCCGCCTCCTGTATAGATATTTTATTTTCAGCAGCATAGGTATTTGTGTCAAAATGCTTACAAGAAAAAGGGACATCTAATGTAACTGCTAGGTTCTTTACAAAGTCCTCATCTCTATCACTCTCCGCTCCTCTTAATTTAAAATTACAATGCGCAATTTCAAAATTAATACCAGCGCCTTTTAATAAGTGAGCAAGCACAACGCTATCAGCGCCACCACTAACAGCAAGCACAAAATGGCCATCCTTACTAAATTGAGGAAAGGTTTGAGCCCAGTGTTTATTAAACCTTGCTTGAAAGTGCATATGCTATGCTCCTTTTTTTACTTCTTTAGCCCATGTATCTTTTAAACCTACGGTTCTATTAAATACAAGTTTTGATGGCGTACTTTCTTTGTCGGCACAAAAATATCCTTTGCGTAAAAATTGAAACCCTACACCCATGCTGTCTTGTAACAAAGCAGGCTCAGCGTATGCATGCGGCACTACCGTTAAAGATTCTTTATTGATATAATCTTTAAAATCTCCTTCTGCACCCGCAACATCTTCTACATTAAATAAACGGTCATACAAACGAACTTCGGCAGGAATCGCATGTGCTGCACTTACCCAGTGTAGTGTTCCTTTTACGATGATACCAGATGTATCTGACCCACTCTTACTTTCAGGAATATATGAGCAGTGAAGTTCTGTTACATTGCCATCTGCGTCTTTTACAAAATCGTCACACTTAATAATGTATGCACTTTTTAAACGTACCATTTGACCAGGTGCAAGTCTAAAATATTTTTTAGACGGCTCTTCCATAAAGTCGTCACGTTCTACAAAAATTTCTTTACTAAACGGCACTTCTCTTGTACCGCCATTTGGATCTTCTGGATTATTTTCTGAATGAAGGATTTCACCCTCACCGGTATAGTTGGTGATAATTACTTTTAGTGGATCAAAAACCACCATGCGGCGCACGGCTGTTTTATTTAAATCTTCACGCACACAAAATTCAAGTAAACTAATATCAATTAAGTTATCACGTTTTGCAATACCAATACGGTCACAAAACTCTCTGATAGCCGCTGCTGGATAACCTCTTCGGCGCATACCTGAAATGGTAGACATACGAGGATCATCCCAACCCGTTACATGATTTTCTTGTACTAGTTGTAATAATTTACGCTTACTCATAACCGTATAGGTCATATTTAAACGTGCAAACTCGTATTGCTTAGAAGGAAAAATTGATAATTTTTCTATAAACCAGTTGTAGAGTTCTCTGTGCGGAATAAACTCTAGTGTACACACAGAATGCGTAATATTTTCGATCGCATCACTTTGTCCATGCGCAAAATCGTACATCGGATAAATGCACCATTTGTTACCGGTGCGGTGGTGGTGCGCATGTTTAATGCGGTAAATGATAGGGTCACGCATATGCATGTTATTACTTGCTAAATCAATTTTAGCACGTAATACTTTTTCGCCATCGGCGTATTTGCCAAGGCGCATATCTTCAAAAATTTCCAAATTTTCGGCTACGGTTCTGCTCCTAAAAGCATTTGCAGTTCCCGCCTGTGTTGGCGTTCCTTTTTGTGCTGCAATTTCATCGGAGCTACTATCGTCTACATAGGCAAGGTCCATTTCAATTAAACGAACTGCAAAACCATGTATTTGATCAAAATAATTAGAAGCATATAATTCTTCGGCCCAATTAAAGCCAAGCCACTTTACATCGTTTTTAATACTCTCTACATATTCGGTTTCTTCAGTAACCGGGTTGGTATCATCAAAACGCAAATTGGTAGATCCGCCATATTTTTTAGCTAGGCCAAAATTCAAACAAATACTTTTAGCATGGCCAATATGTAAATAGCCATTTGGCTCTGGAGGAAAACGCGTAACAATATACTGGTATTTGCCAGCTGCTAAATCTGCCTCTACAATTTCTTCAATAAAATTTAAGCTCTGTTCTTCAGACATGTATCAGTTTTTACCCTACAAAGTTACGCTAAAATCTACGCTATAAGGCGTATGATGCTATAATTTGGGTAGCCGTAACCATATCGGGGTGCATGAGCCTATCTGCGGCCACAAAAGACACCTGTTCGCGTAATGTAGCCACTAGTTTTTCGATGGGTTCGGAGCTTTTGGCAGGCCTTCTAAAATCAAGTGCTTGCGCCGCACTTAATAATTCTATGGCGAGTACTTTTTCTACATTATCAATAACGCGTAAACATTTTGTTGCCGCGTTGGCCCCCATACTTACATGGTCTTCTTGGTTATTAGACGACGAAATACTATCCACCGAAGCTGGGGTACAAAGTTGTTTATTTTCACTCACAATGCCAGCTGCAGTGTACTGCGGAATCATAAATCCAGAATTCAGTCCGGGATCCTTTACTAAAAATAAAGGCAGCTCACGCTGACCACTTAATAACTGATAGGTTCTACGCTCCGAAATGTTAGCTAACTCACTCATAGCAATGGCTAAATAATCGAGTGCAATAGCAAGTGGTTGTCCATGAAAATTTCCACCACTCACAATTAAATCTTCGTCCGGGAAAATATTAGGGTTATCCGTTACCGAATTTATTTCACGCATAAAAACATCAAGCACATGATTAAATGCGCCAATGGTGGCACCATGCACTTGAGGTATACATCTAAACGAATATGGATCCTGAATTTGTTTATTGGTTGATTCGGCAATGCTGCTACCTGCTAAATATTCACGCATTTTTTTAGCCGTAATCACCTGCCCTTCATGTGCACGAATGCTATGTATTTGTGGACTTAGCGGCTCTGTGGTACAATTAAAAGCATCAAAAGAAAGTGCCGCAACTAGGTGTGCCATTTCAATTAAATGCTCGGCTTTTTGTAAACAGTACATACCATACGCACTCATAAATTGGGTACCATTAATGAGTGCTAATCCTTCTTTGCTTTGTAGTTTAATGGGGCTCCATTTATAGCGCTCCATAATGGAAGCTGTTTGGTGTGTAACGCCATCTATAGTTACTTCACCAAGTCCTAAAAGGGGTAAACTTAAATGACTGAGGGGCGACAAATCACCAGATGCACCAAGCGACCCTTGGGTATAAATAACAGGTAGTACCCTATTATTGTACATTTCTAGCAACCGTTTTACGGTATCAATTTGAACCCCACTATGCCCATAACTCAACGATTTAATTTTAAGCATGAGCATAAGTTTAACAATGGGCTCCGGCACCTGCTCCCCCAATCCACAAGCATGTGAAACAATTAAATTATACTGTAGTTGTTCTATTTGAGAATCGTCGATCGTAATGTTTTGTAAAAAACCAAAGCCCGTATTAATGCCGTAATAATTTTTGTCTTTTTGGGCCATTTTTTGATCCAAATAAGCACGGCAAGCTGTTATTTTATCATGCGCATCAAATGTGATAGACACATCCTGATTATGTGCTAAAAGGTTTTTAACCTGGCTAAAATGAAGCCATTTTTGATCCAATGGCAGGTAATTATAACTCACAAGTAGGCGTTTGATGCAAAGTAATGACTTTTAGAAAAACGAGGCTAACTTATTAGGATGTAACCTTATTTGATTGAATTCTTTTGAAATTATGGCCATTTTTTCTTTATTTTGCGCCACTCTAATATGGACCGGTAGCTCAGCTGGATAGAGCAACTGCCTTCTAAGCAGTAGGTCATTGGTTCGAATCCAATCCGGTTCACAAAGCCCCAAACACCTATTTTTGGGGCTTTTTCATGCCATTTACACCCCAATTCCCATTTATTTTCCCGACATTTACAAGGTATGCGATCCGCCCGTACCTACTTCTTATTGAGTTGTTTATCTCTATTCATAGGGATATTTGAGGTATTAGGACAAGGCTGCCCACCCAATATTGGCTTTGAAACCGGGAATTTGGGTAGCTGGGACGCTTTTGATGGATCTATTGCCCGTTCCAATGGAGCCTTAAATATGACACTTGGAAGCGCGCAAGATGGCAAACATACGATCATTACCAATTTTCCTGGCACTACCGCCAAAGACTATTACGGCGGCTTCCCTACAAGCTGTCCAAATGGTAGCGGTTACTCGTTAAAACTTGGTAATGACCAAACTCAAGCAGAAGCACAAGGGGTTTCCTATACTTTCACCGTTCCCTCCACCGAAGGTGATTATAGTATTATATATAATTATGCTGTTGTATTTGAAAACCCCGCTGGCCATCAAGATTGGGAGCAACCAAAATTTATGGTTAAGGTGTTTAATGTCACCGATAATAAATATGAAACCTGTGGTGCTTTCGAATTTATTTCGGCTCCCAACTTACCGGGCTTTAAAGAATCAACCGTAAAAAGAACGGTGTTTTACAAAGAGTGGGCACCTATTACTTTAAAACTTCCAGGATATCAGGGTAAAACCTTGCGACTAGAATTTACAACCAACGATTGTTCGAGAGGTGGTCATTTTGGGTATGCTTATTTAGATGTGAATGATAACTGCACAACGCCGGTTACAGGCAATGTTTTTTGTACCAATATTACTGGACTCAATTTAACAGCACCTTATGGCTTTGCAGATTATAAATGGTACACAGATGATTTTTCAAAACTTCTTGGAACAGATGTTGTACTTACTATTTCGCCAGCACCTCCCCCAAAAACTAGATTAGCCCTCGTTATTACGCCCTACCCCAATCAAGGTTGTTTAGATACTTTATATACCACAATTGTAAAATCTTTGGACCCCTATGTTTTTAAATTAGCAGACAGTGTTGTTGCATGTCAAAATAAAGGCGCCGATGTTACAGATAGTATTGTAACAGCAGGCAGTAGCCCCGGATTAAAATTAAGTTACTTTAACAGCCCTACTAGTGGTGATTTTGTTGCTTCGCCAAAAGCAATTGGAAAATCGGGTTTGATTTATGTAAAAGCAACCAATAGTGCGGGTTGCGCCGACACCAAACCATTACAAGTAACAGTGCATCCAAATCCAACATTATTTATCAAGCAACCCGCTGCTGCCTGTATTCCAGAAACAATAAATATTACAGATACCAATTACACAAGTGGCAATGACCCTAATTTAAAATACACGTATTGGCAGGATGCACTTGCAAAAACACCTGTAATCAATCCTACAAAAATTGCACAAACCGGCAACTACTTTGTTTTAGGTACCAGCCAATTTGGATGTAGTAACATCGTACCCATCAACACGAGTATTAGCGCCCCACCAAATACATCTGTTACCAATTATACGGCCTGCGGCAGCATTCCACTCGATAGTATAACACCAACCAAAGGAACTGACCCTAGTGCTAGCTTTAATTACTTTTTTGATAGTACTGCTTTACAATCTATGCCAGGCAATCACCGGTTTACAAGCAGCTCCAATTATTTTATCAAATTTACCGCACCAGCAGGATGTAGTGTTATCAAAAAAGCGAGTGTTACTATTAATAATTATCCCAATTTTATAGTTACACAACCAGCCCCTGTAAAAATTCCAGTCACAATAGATATTACGACTATTCCACCACCCTCTAGTAATTGGGTGTACAGTTATTGGCAAGACTCTTTGTGCACCACTCCATTACTCCAACCAAAAAGAGTATTAGCAACCGGAAAATATTTTATTAAAGCCACCACACCTATTGGATGCGCGCAGGTGCAAACAATTAATGCAGTTGTTAATGACGCAGATATCAATCCACCCAATGCATTTTCGCCCAATAGTGATGGCATCAATGATACATGGAGTATTCCCCTATTAGATTATTACCCCAATTGCACAGTTAGTGTATTTAACAGAACCGGTCAACAAGTATTTAGCTCCAGCGGTTATAGTAAAAATTGGGATGGCAAATCAAAAAATAAAACAACCTTACCTTTAGGTGTATATTATTACGTCATTAAATTATCAGGCAAACATCAAGCATTTGCCGGCAGTGTTAGTATTTTTTACTAAATCATTATGGAAGTAAAAATTGAAGCATCTTGGAAAGAAGTATTAAGCAACGTTTTTAAATCATCGTACTTTTTACAAACAGCGGCACATATAAAAACAGAACTTGCTACTGGCGCAAAAATATTTCCAGCAGGCAACAATATATTTAACGCATTTAATCAAACCACTTTTGAAAATGTAAAAGTGGTAATATTAGGCCAAGACCCTTACCACGGAAGCGGTCAGGCTATGGGTCTCAGCTTTTCTGTACCAAAGGGCGTAAAACCACCACCCTCACTCGTTAATATTTTTAAAGAATTAAAATCTGATATTGGGTTACCCATACCAACAAATGGAGATCTAACCCCCTGGGCTAAACAAGGTGTCCTTTTATTAAATGCGGTACTTACGGTCCGAGAAAATGAGCCCGCTAGTCATGCAAAAATTGGATGGATGCATTTTACAGACGCCGTGATTAAAAAAATATCAGATGAAAAAAAAGGGATTGTGTTTTTATTGTGGGGTAAGTTTGCTGAACAAAAACAAATCCTAATTGATGAAACCAAACACTTTGTTTTAAAAGCAGCGCACCCATCACCTTTTAGTGCAGACAAAGGATTTTTTGGTTGTAAACATTTTAGCAAAACAAATGAACTACTTGCAAAACAAGGACTTCAAGTCATTGACTGGCATATTTAAATTAAGAACATGAGTGAACCGATACATAAAATATCAACAATACAATTAATTGCTGGAAGAGTTTTGGCAGTATGGGCGATTATCATATTTATACATTCCATGTTTGTGGCTATCTTTTTTTTACTACCCTGCTTTTTTTTAGCGGAACCACATGTTGCCATACTGCACAGAAAAGTAACACAGGCTTGGATGCGATTTTTCTTATTTTTTATTGGCTGCCGCATAAAAATTAAAGGCGCTCATCATTTTGTAAAAGGAGAAAACTATGTCTTGGTATGCAACCACAACTCACTAATGGATGTTCCGGTGAGTACCCCCTTTATGCCAAGGGCCAACAAAACAATTGCAAAAGTTAGTTTTTCTAAGGTACCCGTTTTTGGTTGGGTGTATAAATTTGGTAGCGTTTTAGTAGACCGTAGAAGTGACCAAAGCCGAAGACAAAGTTATGAAGAGATGAAAGCCGTTTTAGCCGTAGGTCTAGATATGCTCATTTATCCCGAAGGCACGAGAAATAGAACCGGTGATCCACTCAAAAGTTTTTATGACGGCGCCTTTAGATTAGCTGTAGATACGCAAAAGCGTATCATCCCTACCATTCTATTTAATTCAAAAAACATATTACCACCTAGCCCTAGCTTTTGTTTAATGCCCGGTAAAATTGAAATGCATTTTTTGCCCCCCGTAAATGTTGTAGGTAAAACAAGTAAGGAAGTAAAGGAGGAAGTATATGACCTGATGTGGAACTATTACGCCAAAAACCAGCAGTTATTAGAAGGAAGAATTTGAGAATACCCTGCTTCTATTAATTTTTAAATCACGCAGGATACCTGATTTAGGATTTACGGTAATATTAAATGATCTGAAAATACCCACTGGCATAACGTTAATGGACATTTGCCAGCAGTGCATTTCGCGAGAAATAAACATACTAAATTGTTGAAGACCTCCCATTGAAACGTCGTAATAACCGGTACCACCTACTTTCCATTTTTCAGTTAAACTAAAATCACCATTAAAGTTTAAACTTGAAAAAGTTCTTGTTTCAAATCCACTATAATCTGGCTTGATTTGTTTTGCAAAGGATAATGAATAAGAGAAAGACAATGTCCATGGAATATTAAAATCTGTAAACTCGGCAGGGTTTGATTTTGCAAATTGCAACTGACGCTGTTGCTCATCGGGGGTTAAAAAAGGATCGATGGGAATTTCTCTATCTTTTTCTGTTTTGCCATCTTTTGACTTACTTGAAAATGAAGTAGAAATAGCGATACTACCACTTGTGATGCGTCCAAATTTGAAAGCTTTGGGATCAAAAGCATAGGTTTTTAAACGGTAGCCCTTGCTGTCCACATCGTAAGGATCAAGTGTGGCACTTGCATTGATATTTACTTTTTCAAAGAGGGTGCTTCTTGCATATAAATTAAAGGTTCCTAGTTTAAAACTATCTGCTAGCATATTATAGGAAGAAGAAATACCAAAACCTTCTATGAGTTTTACTTTTTTGTCTTTGGCAGTAGAGTCCGATTTGTCACGCACTTTCATTTCCAATAAATTGTCTATACCAAAACCAATGCCACCAAAACGGCCTTCCGAAAATGAACCAATAACACCTCCATCATATTGTGAAAAACGATACCTTCTGCCGGTAGTATCAATTTGTGTACTATAATGGTATGCAGCAGCCATGTCGGGTTGATAATTTACAGATACGCTAGGTCTTATTTCATGACGAATCCCTTTGATATTACTGTTTTTGCCAAAGGTATAGGTACCAAAAATTCGAGTGGCTGCACTAATACCAAAACTCATTTGACGTGCCGTATAAAGTCCTCTATATTTAACCGTATCCACTTTTTTATTGGCCGTATTCCAACTTCGTATAAACCGTTGACCATACCAGCGCTCTTCGTAAGAGATACTAGGACTAATGGTTACAGGCCCAAGTGCAGGAAGTGACATAGAAATTGGAATGTTATGAACAGCACCCCACTGTGCCGTATCTAAGAGTCTTTTAAAATTAAACGCCGTATCGTAAAATGACAATTGATTTTGCACATTACCACTATACCCAATACCAATTTTTTCATACCATTTTCCGGAACCTATTTGCTCTTTAGATTGAAAAGGATATAAGGTTACCACGTTAAAGTTTACAGTTGGGAGTTGTAAATTAACGAGGCGTAAATTATTGTTTTGGTTGTGGTTGGCGTTTACCGATAAATTGTATTTGCCTCTCCAATCTTTAGAATAACTGATAGAAGAACTTAATTGGTTCTGAAAGTTTTGCATGGGGTTGTTAAGCAGCAATCTATTAAACCTGGAGCTACCAAAATTTACATTGGCAGAAAAACTACTTCCTGGCCTTGCCCTATTATCCCTACTATGACTCCAGTTGAGCATAAAGGATTTGTTTTGGTTAAACTCGTCTCCGGTTCCACCAAACCTATTTAAGCTCTTGGTATTTTGAAGGGTAAGGTTAAATCCACCCGTAAAAGCATATCGCTTGATGTATTTTGAGTTCAGGTTTACATTCCATCCTCCGTAAGAATAAATGTTGGCTCTTGTTGTAAAATCGAGATAATCATTAATGACTTTATAATAACCGAGGCCTTCGAGACCCAAACCAAAATCTTCGGAAGCTGTAAAAGCTGGTGCCAAAATTCCAGAGTGCCTTCCTCTGTTTAATGGGAAAATACCAAAAGGAATACCTACAGGCATGGGTACACCTTCAAATTCTGGAAATGTAGGACCAGAAATACCTAATTTATTATTGATGATTTTCATCCGGCCCGTTCTAAAGGCAAAGTGAGGGGTATCTAAATTACAGGTTGTAAAACGAGCTTTTCTAGCATAAACAACGCTATCACTCATTTTTTTAAGGCTCAATGCATTCACAAAAATTTCCCCTTCCTGAAAAAAAGTATTTTTTGTTAAGCCCTTACCCGTTTCCATATTAAATGAAATGGTATCACTAATGGATTTCATTTCACCTTGGATAAAAACGGGTTTACTATCTAATTTACCAGTAGAATCGGTACTTCCGTATGCTTTTACCATTTTAGACTGCTGGTTATAACGTATGGTAGCAGCCTCAATTTTAAGATCCTGGTAATTGGTTTTGGCTTTACCGTATAGCAAAAACTCCCTGGTATCTACTATTAAAACCCCCGAATCTGAGGCGTTATAATCGATGGGGGCATCGATAGAGTCTTTTGACAATATGAGGGTATCGATGGTTTTAACAAGAGAATCTGTCTTTTTTGGAAGGGTATCTACCTTATTTACAAGGGTATCGCTAAAAAAAGGGGCAGTTTGCCTTAAAAAGGCCCTTGATTCCCACTGAAATGTTAATAAAAGCAAAACTATGCCCATAACAATAGCGGGAGCGGTTTTTACGTTAATTTTACGTCGTTTGCTTCTATTCACTAGGCAAAAATAGTGTATGAAAGGTGTAAAATGACTTATATCTAAAATCCTTTAACGAATTGATATGAAGATTAGAAGAATTATTGTCATACTGTGTTCATTTTTAATGTCTATACAGGCTTTTGCATTGCCAAATCCAACACCTAGCAAAACGCCGGCACCCATTCAAAAACAAGCCCTCAAAAGAATCATTATTGATGCCGGACACGGTGGTTCAGACATTGGAGCTAGAGGTAGGTATTCTACCGAAAAAGATATTTCACTGGCTATTTCCTTAAAACTAGAAGCACAATTAAAACAAGCACTGCCAGATGTTGAAATATTAATGACCCGTAAAACCGACGTTTTTAATTCTGTCATCGAAAAGGCCGATATAGCTAACCGCTTAAAGGGTGATTTATTTATTTGTATCCACGTAAATTCGGCGGGATCGAGAACCATCAAAGAAGTGGTAGGCTATAAAACAATTTCTGTAAAGGGTAAAAAAGGGAAGAAAGTAAAAAAAAGAGTGCCACAATATAAAGTGACGCGTTTGCCAAGCACTGCGATAGGTACCGAAACTTTTATTTTTGGCGTTGACAAATCTGATGAACGCGTAGCTGCCGCTGGTGAAAGTGTAGATGAATACCTAGATAGTGTTTCATTAAAAATACTCGAAGCCCGCAAACAAACAGACGCCAACGACCCTACCAAACAAATGCTAGCCAGCATTATGGCACAGCAATACTTTCAGCGTAGCGCAAAATTAGCCTTAACCATTGAAGAGGAATTTCAAAAAGTGGGACGCGTTAGTAGACAAGCGCAACAGCGTAAAAAAGGCATTTGGGTATTACAAGCTGTTAGTATGCCAGCAGTACTGGTAGAAACTGGCTTTATATCAAACCCCGACGAAGAAGACTACCTTAATAGTGAGTTAGGTCAATTAGAAATATGTGATGTAATTACTAAATCGGTGCGGGTTTATAAAAAATCACTAGAGAATCAGATAGGCGTAGGCGGTCAATAAACCTTAATTTTGTTACATGAAGATTTCGAACGAATCAAAAGTTGGAGCCCTAACCGCTATTTCTATTACGGTTTTAATATTAGGCTTTAATTTTTTAAAGGGTAAAACATTATTTAAAACAGGTAATTACATTTTTGCCAAATACGAAGACACCAAGGGTCTCATGGTGTCAAATCCTGTTTATGTAAATGGTTTTCAAGTAGGAAGTGTTATTGATATCGAAAACACCGACTTTAATTTGCATTCTATACTTGTAACAATCAAGTTAAATGAAAATTATAAAATTCCAGTAAACTCGGTAGCTAGCATTAAAGACAATCCACTTGGCACGCCAAGCATTGTAATTAAACTAGGTAATAATACTCGTTTTTTAAACCCACAAGACACCATTGCTACTAGAAATGCGATTGGCCTTTTTGATGATGCCATGAACAAATTAGAGCCCGTTACAGATCAAATCAAAGTAACGGTTCAATCACTTGATAGTGTGTTAAAAAATATCAACCGCATTTTTGATCCTAACACAAAAAATAATTTACAAGAAGCGATTGCTAATATCAATACAACAACTGCTAGTTTAATAGTATCGGCCGCAGCGATAGAACAAATGTTAGACAAACAATCAGGCGCCATCACAAGTTCTGTAAATAATATCAACAGTGTTACCAAAAATTTAGCAGACCATAACAAAGAAGTTGCTGCTACACTTTCTAATCTAGAAAAAACAACCAATAAATTAGCCGCCGCAGATATTAATGGAACCATTGGTAATTTAAAAATAGCTATCGATAATTTAAATGTGCTTGTTAAAAAAGCAGCCAGTGACGAAGGAAGTTTAGGTAAACTCATCAACGACAAAACACTCTACAACAACCTAAATAATAGTTTAAAGAGTGCAAATACTTTAATTGATGATCTGCGTGTACACCCAAAAAGATATGTTCAGTTTTCTGTTTTTGGTAAAAAAGAAAAAAGCGGTCCACTCCTAGCTCCCATTATAGACACTGCTAGTTCCAACAAACAATAATGGCTGCTTTACTTAAACTATACTTTACAATTTGCTTTGTGCTGCTTGCCATTATTGCGCATGCCCAACCCGGAAAAAGAGTAACGCCATTGGCTGCTAAAGATACCAGCAAACCAAAAATAATTACACAGGAAAACTTTTTATACATTTTAGCTGCCGACAAGCAGTACTTGCAAAAGTCCGATACCAATCAGCTGGTTTCTTATGCGGGTCATGTCAAGGTGAGACAAGGAAAAACACTTTTTTACGCAGACAGTGCCATCATCAACCCTGTTTTAAATACCCTAGAATCATTTGGAAATGTGCATATCAATGACGCAGACAGCGTGCATATTTATTCGCAGTATTTGAGGTATATGGGTATCGAAAAAAAGGCGCTACTCACAAAAAAAGTAAGGTTAACAGATAAAAAAAGCACCCTCACCACCGAAAACCTAACCTACGACGTTAACCTAAAACTAGGCACTTACTTATATGGAGGCAAAGTGGTTAATAAAAAAACAACCCTTACCAGTACCGAAGGAAATTACTACGGCGATACCAAGGATATTTATTTTTATAAAAATGTATTACTCGTTCAACCAGATGGCACGATTAAAACAGATAGCCTTCAATACAATACCACTACCGAAGTATCTACATTTATTAGCCCTACTGTAATTAAAGATAAAAATGGCCTTACCATTAAAACGCGTGAAGGTTTTTATGATATCAAAAAGAAAATTGCCAATTTATACAAACGTTCGATCATTGAAGATTCTACTTTTAGTATAACCGCCGACGAAATTGCCATTGATAGCCTCAACGGACTCAGTGAATTTAGAGGCAATGCCGTTTACAGAAGTAAAGACAAAGAGCAGGGTTTTGATATGATTGCCAATAATATTAAAACCAACAATAAAAGGAGTACGATATTGGCAACTCAAATTCCACTCCTTATTATTAAACAGGGAATTGATAGTGTATTTATCACTGCAGACACTTTATTTAGTGGGCGTGTTATTGATTTACTAAAAACAAAAAAGGTTCCAAACGTTAGGCCTGTGCTTGTAGATACTAGCAATAAAAAGCTGGTGCTAAAAGATACAATTAAAGTGGCAACTACAAAACCTAGCCTTAAAAAAGGGGGTTCAAAAACGGCCGTTGATTCAGTTAAAATAAAATTAGATCCTCCCGTAGACAGTACTTTAAAATATTTTGAAGCCTACAATCATGTAAAAATATTTTCCGACTCATTGCAAGCCGTTGGTGATAGTTTATTTTTTTCGGGGCAAGACTCGGTGTTTAGATTATTTGATAACCCTATTTTATGGGCACAAGAAAACCAAATTAGTGGAGACACTATTTATTTATTCTTAAAAAATAAAAAGCCAGAGCGCTTGTATGTTTTTGAAAACGCATTAAGCATTAGTAAGGTAGATAGCAGCAACTATTTTAACCAAGTAAGAGGTAATAGCATCAACGCATTATTTGACAGCACAGGTCAAGTACATTTTTTAACAGCCAAAGGAAGTGCCGAAAATATTTATTACGCACAGGACGAACAAAACCGTTTTGTAGGCGTCAATAAAAACAGTTCCGACCTCATAGAAATTAGTTTTTTAGAAGGGAAACCCAAGCGAGTAAAATTTATAAATAACCTAGAAGGCGGTCTTCTACCCATGCGCGGTAAAACCAATCATGATGAGCTAAAACTAAAAAGCTTTAACTGGCAAGACAAGCTCAGGCCAAAAAGTAAGTTTGATATTTTAACCGGAAATTAAATGCCTACAAAATTGTATAACCGGTTATTTGTAAATCCACTCACCGTATTTTTTGGGGATGCCAAAGCTATTGGGATTACACTTGTTGTAACCACTACCCTTTCATTGTGGTTATCCAATGGCACAGCATTTGCAGCCGCTTATACCTCTTTTTGGCAACGCCCAATTACTGCTGGCTTTATTACACAGTTACATTTACCTGATTCACCTTTAGCGCTTATCAATGATTTACTCATGTCTGTATTTTTTTTGTTAGCAGGCATGGAAATAAAAAGAGAGTTTACCAAAGGGGAGCTTTCTAGTATTAAGCAGGCATCGCTTCCCATAGTAGGTGCTATTGGCGGCATGATTGTTCCAGCAATTGTATTTGCACTATTCAATAAAGGTACTTCTAATATGAGTGGGTGGGCAATCCCATCTGCTACGGATATCGCCTTTACGCTTGGCATTGCCGCTCTATTAGGAAAGCGCGTACCAAATTCGATAAAAATTTTTTTAACAGCCCTTGCTATTATTGATGACCTAGGCGCCATAGTAATTATTGCATTTTTTTATGGCGGCACTATTAACTTCTTTTTTTTATTATGGGTTATTGCAGCGTGCATAACACTTTGGTTACTCAATAAAAAATATAAAACACTTACAATACTTCATGGTTTTGTAGGTATCATACTCTGGTACTTCATGCACCGTGCGGGAATACACGCCACTGTTGCGGGTGTCGTATTTGCATTTTTAATGCCTATTAACAGCCTTGCCAAATGGGAACTGAGGCTTAACAAACCCGTTTACTTTTTTATTGTTCCTCTTTTTGCATTAGCCAATACCGCCATACAAATACCGGTACAAAATTTGGAGATGCTGACCACTACCTTAAGCTTAGGGATTATGGCTGGCCTTGTAATTGGCAAGCCGCTAGGTATTACACTTGCTTGTTACTTGTTTATAAAAAACAAAAAAGCCGTACTACCAGCAAATGCAAGTTGGAAAATATTCATCAGTGCTACTTTTTTAGCAGGCATTGGATTTACCATGAGCATTTTTATTGCAACACTTGCATTTTCTAGTAGCATTTTACAAGATCAGGCAAAAGTTGCGGTGCTATGCGCATCATTGGTAGCGTCTATTCTTGGCTCTCTTTTTCTAGCATCAAATAAGCCTTAATAAAGCCTTCTATTTCTCCATCCATCACAGGACCCACATTACCTACTTCATAATCGGTACGGTGATCCTTAATCATTTTATAGGGATGAAATACATAGCTCCTAATTTGACTTCCCCACTCTATCTTTTTCTTGTTGGCATTAGTAGCATTCAGGGCTTCTTGGCGTTTGCGTAGCTCTTCTTCGTATAATCTACTCTTTAGCATCTTTAATGCAAGCTCTCTATTTTCACCTTGGGTTCTAGCCTGCTGGCACTCTACTATAAAACCACTAGGTCCATGTTTTAAACGAACGGCGGTTTCTACTTTATTTACGTTTTGACCACCACTACCACCACTTCTGTAAAACGCCCATTCTAAATCGGCAGGGTTAACGGTAATTTCTATGGTGTCATCAATTAGTGGATATACATATACAGAGGCAAAAGAGGTATGCCTTCTGGCATTGCTATCAAATGGAGAAATGCGCACGAGACGATGCACCCCACTTTCTGCTTTTAAAAACCCGTAGGCAAAGTCCCCTTCAAATTGTAGGGTTGCACTTTTTATACCGGCGCCATCACCAGCCTGAAAATCTATTTCGGTTACTTTCCATCCTTGCTTTTCGCCATACATGCGGTACATGCGAAGTAACATTTCGGCCCAGTCTTGGCTTTCTGTTCCACCAGCACCCGGATTAATTTGTAAAACGGCCGTGAGCTCGTCTTCGGGTTTATTGAGCGTACTTTTAAATTCGGCTTCTTCTATTTGCTCAAGAGCGGTACCATGCGCCTCTTTGGTTTCTTCTTCGGTGGCATCACCAGATTTCCAAAATTCGAATAGTGTTGCAAAATCTTCTACACTACTTTCTACTTGTTTGAAAAGCTTTAACCAATATTCGTTTACTTTAATTTCTTTCATGATGCCAGTAGCTCTGGTGTTGTCATCCCAGAAGCCAGGCGAAAGCGAAAGTTGCTTGTCTGTATCTACTTTATATATGCGGTTCTCAACGTCAAAGAAACCTCCTCAAAACCGTCACTCGGTCTCTCATATACTTAATCTGCTCTTGTGTCATATCAAAACAATTAATTCAAAATAAAAAAAACCATAAGCCTCGTAAGCCGGATTCTGTTTCTAAACCATCATTTATCTAGTTGTATTATTACTAATACAATCTTGCTGCCTACCCTGGAACCCTTCCAATAAATTGGAATCAAACGAGCCGCTTTCAAAGATTCCTATACATGGCATTACAACACCCAAGGTTTACCCTCCTTTGCTGTTACCAACAAAAGCTGTGAGCTCTTACCTCACATTTTCACCTGTGTCCGCTTTTTGCAAAACGGAAGTAATTTTCTGTGGCACTATCTCGCATTTATATGCTACCATATAAACGGCCGGCGCTTAACCGGTGGGTTGCCCTATGCTGTCCGGACTTTCCTAAGTGCCTAAGCACCTCGATGGTTCGGGCTTATGGAACTGCAAAGATAACCTTTATTTAAAGAATATCTCTGTGGCACCATACCCAAAGCGCGCATCGTATTGATTGATAAAGTGTTTGACCTCTCTTTTGGTCTTTAAAATGCTATGTAGTTCGTCTCTTAATACCCCTTCACCCACCCCATGAATCACAATAAAAGAAGGCAAGCGGTGCGCTACAGCTAGGTCGTACCATTTGTCAAACTCACTTAATTGAATACCCATAATTTCGGTATTGGTTAAATGCAAAAAACTATTGGTGAGCTTTTCGATGTGAAGGTCTATTACTGTTCGGGGCGCCGGTAAATTTTCTTTAATTTTTTTAGCATCATACACTTTAAAACCGGCCGCAGCTAATTTAGATACATCAAAAGTTTCTACCACTGCCTCGTCTGGGTAGGCATCAAACAACAAATACGTAAGTGTAGGCTCGTTGTTTTCTTTTAATTTTTCGATGGCATTAAATACCTGCTTAGGTTTTAATTTAAGCATGGTTTCATAATGCGCTGCTTTGTATTTTACTTTTTGAAGTAAAGAAAAGTCTACACTAAAATTAGGTGTATCGTTGATGGCTTCAAACGCTAGGTCATGTAAATAAAAATCGTGAAAAGGTTGAATGGTGGCGTCTAATTCAAAATTTAAACTAGAAGACAAATACTGCTTGTAATGAAATCCATATGCAGTGGCCATGTTATTCACCAAATGCACTTTAAACGAAACAACAATTTCATCGTTAAAATCGTCGAGTCCAAATTTGGGAATAAGGGTTAACCAAACGCCCGTTTCTTCTTTTACAGCCGTAGGCTTTGGTTTTTCGGTTGGAATATTATCAATAAACTGTTTAAGCGGCTTTTGATCCTGCACCAATTTTTTTTCTGTGAAGCGCTTAAAATAGGGAAAATCAATTTGATCCATGTAAGCCGGAAACTTTACGCCACGCACTTCAATCATCACCATTTTATCGTTGATAAAATCAACCACTTTTCCTTCTTCGTTGCTATGCAACACCAATATGTCGTCACCAATCTGATATTTCATTACTGCGCAAGTTTACTTCTACGTCTACTATAAAAGAAGTAAATGGTTAAACCAATGCCCATCCATATAAAAAACCACATCCAGCTAATGGCCGGTATTTCAATCATTAAATAGAGGCAGCAAAGTGCACCTACTACTGGTATCACCGAATATTTTCTTACAAAACTTAATACGCCGGTTACAACTGCTATAAAAATAAAGAGTAAAAATAAAATTTCTTGAAACCCTTCGTTGGCATAATTAGCAAACGCTTCCGAAATGCGGTTCATTGAAAAATAAACAAACACAGCAACAATAGCAGGAATAATAAACTGTCCATTTAAATAAGGAAGCCTAAATGCACTACTACCCGCTTCTTTAGCCATACGCGGAAGTACGAGTACACCAAAACAAACCAGCACAAAGGCAAAGAGTGTTCCAATACTAGTTAAATCGGTCATGGTAGAACTTGATACAAACAGTGAAGGAATCCCTACTAAAAATCCAGTAACAATGGTTGCAAAAGAAGGCGTACCAAATTTAGGATGCACTTGCGCAAACTTTTTAGGTAAGAGTCCATCCCTACTCATGCTCATCCAAATACGAGGTTGTCCTAATTGAAAAACAAGAAGTACACTTGTTGTTGCCACAACAGCACTCACCGAAATCAAGTACCCAATTTTATTGAGGTGGAGTTTTTGGAACACATAAGCGAGTGGATCGTCTACTTTTAATTCAGTGTAGTTAACCATGCCGGTTAATACCAGCGCAATTAAAATATAAAGAACCGTACAAATAATTAATGAGTAAATCATACCGCGTGGTAAATCACGTTGCGGATTTTTACATTCCTCTGCGGTGGTTGAAATGGCATCAAAACCAATGTAGGCATAAAACACAGCAGATACACCTGCTAGTACACCTGTAAATCCATTGGGTAAAAACGGATCCCAGTTATTGGTGTCTACATAAAAGAAGCCCATAACAATTACAAAAATAATCACCGCAATTTTAAAGATCACCATGTAATTGGTTGTTTTCTTACTCTCTTTAATACCTACATACGCAAGTGCTGTAATTAGCATTACAATTACAAAAGCAGGTATATTGATAATAAATTTTATACCGGCTATAACGGGTGCATTCACAATAGCATCATAACCCGTTTTTGCATGTCTACCCAGGCTTTCAAGTGTTGCGCCATCAGCTAATGCTTTTACCGCTTCGTCATAACCACTTTGTGCGTTGGCCGTATTGGTAGAAAGCCATCCTGGTAAATGAATATTAAATCCTTCTAGTAAATTATTAAAATATCCACTCCAACTAATAGCAACTACAATATTACCAATAGCATATTCAAGTATTAGTGCCCAACCAATAATCCATGCCACTACTTCACCAAATGAAACATAAGCATAGGTGTAAGCACTACCTGCAATAGGCACCCTACTTGCAAACTCGGCGTAACAAAGGGCACTAAATCCGCAGGTGATAGCTGTAATAACAAATAATAGGGATATACCCGGACCGCCATTAAATGCAGCCGTACCAATGGTTGAAAATATACCTGCCCCAATTACGGCAGCAATACCCATAAAAGTTAAATCCTTAACGCCTAATATTTTTTTAAGTCCCGAGTCATGCCCGTCTGCTGCTGCAGCATCGGCATTGATTTTTGCAATTGATTTTTTTCTAAATAAAGAATTTGACATGCGCTAAAAATTGCGTTTAGTATGCGTAATAAAATGTAAAATTAATTTTCACGTTGCATTAAATAATTGGCAAGTGCTAATAGTGCCGACTTTCGAGTACTGGTAACAGCAATATCTTCTAAATTAGCAAGTGCCATTTGCAAATATTTTTCTTTGAGTTCGATAGCCCAAGCATCTACATTACAAGCCTTAAATAATTCCAGCACCTGTGGTACTTTATCCGGACCAGTACTAGCTAGTAGCGTATCAAGCTTTGCGCGCTGATCAGGTGTTGCCACTTCTAAAGCGTGCAGTAGTAAAAAGGTTTTTTTATTTTGTCTGATATCGCCGCCTACTTCTTTACCAAATTTTTCAGGATCGCCAAAAGCGTCTAAATAATCGTCTTGAATTTGAAAAGCAATACCTAGGTTTTTTCCAAACTCATACAAGTGTTTGCAATTATTTGGCGTGGCACCTCCTAATATGGCCCCCATTTCTAAACTAGCCGCAAGTAGCACCGAAGTTTTAAGGGTAATCATATGTATGTATGCGTCCAGTGTTACCGATGGCATTTTTTCAAAATCCATATCCAGTTGCTGACCTTCGCACACTTCTCTTGCTGTTGTATTAAAGAGGCTTAATATTTTAGGTAAATAGGCGGGGTTAATGTTTTGTAATTTTTCGTAGGCTCTAATGAGCATGACATCGCCTGTTAAGAGCGCGGTATTGTCGCCATATTTTGTATGGACTGTTTGCATGCCGCGCCTTAACGAAGCAGCATCCATCATATCGTCATGAATGAGGGTAAAATTGTGAAATAACTCAATGGCTGTGGCAAGTGACCAGGCGTCTTCGCTGATCTCACTAAAAAGCTCATTACCGAGCACACATAAAATGGGTCTAATTCTTTTACCGCCAATACTTAAAAAATATTCGCCAGGTTCATACAGGCTTGCAGGGGCCGCCGGAAATTGTGCCACCCCAAAACGGGTTCCAAACTCGGCTACCAATTCTTTAAAATCATGCATACTACAAACCTAAATAATTATTAAAGAGCAACCTTAACTATTCTTTCAGTAATTGATAATTATTTTTGTAGGGTATTTTCAAACCCCCTTTATGAAAAAACTACTTTTTACCGCAAGCCTTTTAATAGCCGCTTTTGCCGCGGGCGCCCAATCTACAAAACCTATGCTTCAATCGATTGGCGTTAAAGTATACCCCGGGGCCATTACCTATAAGCAGTATGTAAATGAGTCTATCGCCAAAGAATTACTCGCGTATTTTAACGAAGACGGCTTTAGATTAACGGGTTTATATGAAAAGCATATGCCCATAGCCAATGCAGAGGGCCTACAGTGGTATGTGGGCGGCGGTGGACACTTTGGCCTTTGGAATAACAGTTGGAGGCTCAGAAACCCGCCTAGCACGGCTGTATTTGCCATTGGCGTAGATGGTGTATTAGGTCTAGACTATAAGATACCAAACGCGCCCCTAGCTGTTAGTTTTGATTGGCAGCCCTCATTTAACCTAGTGGGACATACCTATTTTGAAGGCGGTTGGGGTGGATTAGCTGTTCGTTACACCTTTAAATAGGCTGTCTACAAATTCGTGCTTATCAAAAATGATAAGGTCATCAATTTTTTCGCCTACCCCAATATATTTTACCGGAATTTTGAATTGATTGGCAATGGCAAGCACCACGCCGCCTTTAGCGGTACCATCAAGTTTGGTAATGGATAAAGCGGTTACCTCGGTGGTTGCCGTAAACTGCTTGGCCTGCTCTAAGGCATTTTGACCTGTAGAACCATCTAATACGAGCATTACTTCGTGTGGAGCGCCGGGTATCACCTTTTGAATCACACGCTTAATTTTACCTAGCTCATCCATCAGATGAAGCTTGTTGTGCAAACGACCGGCTGTGTCAATAATCACCACATCGGCATTTTTAGAAACGGCACTGGTTACCGTATCAAAAGCAACGGCACTAGGATCGGCTCCCATGGTTTGCTTAACAATGGGTACACCCACCCGTTCACTCCAAATGGTTAGCTGCTCGGTGGCTGCAGCTCTAAAGGTATCTGCGGCACCTAGTACAACCTGGTTACCTGCCTTTTTATAGTTGTTGGCGAGTTTACCAATGGTGGTGGTTTTTCCCACGCCATTAACGCCCACTACTAAAATAACATAGGGCTTTTTACCTACCGGAATGGTAAAGTCTTTGTATTCAGGTTCAGGGGCATCTACAAGTATTGCTTCAATTTCTTGTTGCAATAGAGCGTTTAACTCGCTTGTATTCAGGTATTTATCTTGCTTAACTCTTTTTTCTACTCTTTCAATAATTTGAATGGTGGTTTCCATTCCTACGTCGGCACCAATGAGCGCTTCTTCGAGGTTATCTAGTACTTCGTCATCAACGGTGCTCTTGCCCGCAATGGCTTTTGTGATTTTAGCAAAGAAGCCTTCCTTGGTTTGTTGCAAACCCTGGTCTAAACTCTCCTTCTCTTTGATTCCAAAAAGCTTTCCTAAAAATCCCATAGTAGTAATTTGACTTGTAAAAATACAAAAAGCCTTCCCGATGAGGAGAAAGCTTTATGAATGAGTTTAAGTATTGAAACTATTTCTCTTTTAAGAAATCGTTCACCTTGTCTTTGTGAACAATGTTTTCTTTAAAAGTATAGGCACCAGTTTTAGGGCTTCTTACAGCCTTAATTACTTTAGTCCAGTTTTTAGCTTCTGCAGAAGCCTTAAGATCTTTTACTTTCGCGTTTTTCGATGCAGCTTTTGCCATGACTATTTAATTTCTTTATGAACAGTTACTTTTTTCATGATTGGGTTAAATTTCTTTAACTCCATACGCTCAGGCGTATTCTTCTTGTTTTTTACAGTGATATAACGGCTTGTACCAGCAAGACCTGTAGCCTTGTGCTCTGTACACTCCAAAATAACCTGTACTCTATTGCCTTTTCTTGCCATTGTATTGGTCGTTTACTTTGTTATTGTAAATTAGATTTTAGCGCCTTTTAATCTCATTTCTTTGATTACTGATGCTAAACCATTTTTATTGATCGTTCTTAATGCATCGGTAGAAACCTTTAGGTAAACCCAACGGTCTTCTTCAGCAAAAAAGAAACGCTTTTTCTGTAAATTAGGTAAGAAACGACGCTTTGTTTTGATGTTAGAGTGTGAAACACTATTTCCAACAATCGGCTTTTTACCTGTAACTTGACATACTCTTGCCATGACGCTATTTTTTTTCGGGACGGCAAAGGTAAGGAAATGCTTCAAATTACCAATACGAAAATCCCTTTTTTTAAATAATTTATCTGTTGCGGGCTATTTACACCCTATTTTATTCATTTTCAGCTACTTAGCTATACATCTCTGCCCTCAATTCCTGCACGCGTTTGTCTTCCATATACTCGTCAAAAGTCATTAATCGATCAATAATACCTTTTGGCGTTAACTCAATGATACGTGTTGCCACAGTTTGCATAAACGTATGATCGTGAGAAGTTAAGAGCACAACACCCGGGAAACTAATACATCCTTCGTTGAAACTTTGGATACTTTCTAGGTCGAGGTGATTGGTAGGTTGATCCAAAATGATAAGGTTTGGATTTTGAAGCATCATACGGCTTACCATACAACGCACTTTTTCTCCTCCACTTAATACATTGGTTTTTTTCATGATATCGTCTCCGCTAAACAACATTTTACCTAAAAATCCTCTGATAAAAGGTTCGTCGGCGTCTGTTACGTGCGCAGGTACAAATTGTCTTAACCAGTCCATTAAGTTTAATCCCTCGGTAAAAAATTCTCCATTTTCTACGGGTAAATAGGCTTTGGTGATGGTGGTACCCCACTCAAATTTACCTGCATCCGGAACCGTAATTTCGTTGATGGCATCAAAGAAATGCGTTACCGCAGATGGATCCTTACTTATAAAAGCAATTTTCTCGTTCTTGTTAACGCTAAAAGTTACTTTATCAAATAGGGTTCTGCCATCCACTGTTTTTTTCAAATTCTCCACGTTCAAAATCTGATTTCCAACTTCACGAAGTGGTTGGAAAATGATACCTGGATATTTACGGTTAGACGGTTCAATTTCTTCGATGGTTAATTTTTCCAAAGCCTTTTTTCTAGAAGTTGCTTGCTTACTTTTAGAAGCATTTGCAGAGAATCGGGCAATGAAATCGATAAGCGCTTGACGCTTCTCTTCTACCTTTTTATTTTTATCATTTACTTGTCTACTCATTAATTGAGAAGACTCGTACCAGAAAGTATAGTTACCTGTAAAGGTTTTTATTTTTGCACGATCAACGTCTGCAACGTGCGTACACACAGTGTCTAAGAAGTGTCTGTCGTGACTTACAACGAGTACAATATTTTCGTATTCTGCTAAAAAGTTTTCTAACCAACCAATGGTTTCAATGTCTAGTCCGTTGGTAGGCTCATCGAGTAATAAGATATCCGGGTTACCAAATAATGCTTGCGCTAATAACACACGCACTTTCATATTAGACGGAATATCTTGCATAGCACTTGCATGCATATCATCTTTTATACCAAGGCTACTTAATAATGTTGCGGCGTCACTTTCTGCTGTGTAACCACCCATTTCACCAAACTCTGCTTCAAGTTCCCCTGCACGTAAACCATCTTCTTCAGAAAAATCTGCTTTGGCATAAATCGCTTCACGCTCGTGCATCACTTCCCACATTTTTTTGTGGCCCATGAGCACGGTATTTAAAACCGTACAGGTATCAAATTCAAATTGGTTTTGCTTTAAAAAGCTCATACGCTCACCTGGCGTAATATCTACGGTTCCTTTGTTGGGTTCAATTTCTCCACTAAGGATTTTTAAAAACGTAGACTTACCGGCACCATTGGCACCAATAACGCCATAACAATTCCCTTTGATGAAATTGATATTTACTTCGTCAAAAAGTACGCGCTTACCATAAGCGAGGGTAATATTTCTAGCACTAATCATAGGATGAATCAGGGTTTGAGGGCGCAAAATTACAATTAATGCTGCAATAAATCCGCTAAAATAAATGGGTAATATATAGAGTCAAACTATAGCCTGGCGTTTTACGCCCAAACAGCCCGCGCACTAGGGCTCGCGTCCAAACTTGTAAACTGGCCCGCAAAATACTGATAATAAGCCGTTATGGCAATCATACCGGCGTTGTCTGTGCAATATTCGAATGGAGGTACAAAAGGTTCCCATTTGTACTTTTTACCAGCTTCCACAAGTGCGTTTCGTAGGCCACTATTAGCGCTTACGCCACCCGCAATACATACCTGTTTAACGCCTGTTTGCACCACCGCTTTCTGAAGCTTTTTAATTAGAATGGTTACAATTGCATGCTGCACGGAGGCGCATAAATCGTTTAGGTTGGCTTCAATAAAACCAGGCTCCTGCTTTTGCAAAAAATATAAGATGGAGGTTTTTAATCCACTAAAACTAAAATTGAGTTCCGGAATTTGAGGTTCTGCAAATTTAAATGCGAGCGGATTACCGGATTTTGCATACTTATCAATTAACGGCCCACCAGGGTATGGAAGCCCTAATAATTTTGCAGATTTATCAAAGGCCTCGCCTGCTGCGTCATCAATTGTTTCACCAATAATTTTGAGATTAGTGGGGCTACTCGCAAGTACAATTTGTGTGTGCCCACCACTTACGGTTAAACATAAAAATGGAAAACTTGGACGGTGTTCAGGAATTAAATTTGCCAGCACGTGCGCCTGCATATGATGCACCGCAATGAGTGGTTTTTGTAAACTAAGTGCCAATGATTTTGCAAACTGCGCGCCTACCAGCAAACTTCCAATTAAACCGGGGGCCTGCGTAAACGCAATGGCATCAAGCTTTTGAAGGCGCTCTGCACTTGTTGTAATTTCTGGAAATGCTTTTTGTAATGCCGTATCAACTACGGGAACAATATTTTGCATGTGTGCCCTACTCGCAAGTTCTGGCACCACACCACCAAAGGTTTCATGCACCGTTTGGTTGGCAATAAAGTTGGATAAAATAGCCCCATCTACACATACTGATGCAGATGTTTCGTCACAAGAAGATTCGATGGCTAAAATGGTTACCGACATTACTAATGGGTTCTAATTATTTGGTTCTAATGGCAACCACCGGATCCATTTTAGCAGCAATAGATGCTGGAATAATACCCGATACAATGCCCAAAATAATACAAATGCTTAGCGCCAAAAATACAATATTAGGTGCGATAAATATGGGGAACGGCAGCACAGCAGTTAGCCCCATCGCAAGAAGCCATACCAGTATTAAACCAAAGAGTCCACCTAAAATACATAGGAACGCGCTCTCCAATAAAAATTCAGTTAAAATGGTACGGCGTTTTGCGCCGAGGGCCTTTTTAAGCCCAATTTGACTGGTTCTTTCACGAACGGTCACAAACATAATATTGGCAACTCCAAATGCTCCTACAATTAAACTAAGGCCTGCAATGGCCCATCCGCCTGCGGTTACTTTTCCAAAAAATCCGCCCACTACTTCACTAAACTGTGCCACATCGTTACAAGAAAAATCATCCTCCTCACTAGGGCTTAACCTACGTAGCTGGCGCATTACGCCACGTAACTCTTCGGCAAGTGCTGCAGATGAAACACCCGGCTTACCCTGCACCATTATATAAGGGCTGGAATTATCTGGATTATACACCCCTGAAAAATACCTGTACGAGGTGATTATACACTCATCAAAATTAAATCCATCAACTAAACTTTGACCTTGCTTTTTAATGACACCTACAATATATAAATGCTTTCCGTTGTAAGTAATTTGTTTACCCACTGCTTTTTGTGCACCACCATATAATTCTTCGGCCACCAAATTTCCTATGACCGTAGAAGTGGAACCTCTTAAAAATTCAGATTCGTTCAAATAGCGTCCAGCAGCGATATCCAGGGTTTGGATGCTGTTAAAATCTTCGGTAATACCATAGATACTTACACCACTTAAAATACTATTTAAATAACTTACGTTTACGTTAGAGGAACAAAAAAATGAAGTATTTGCAGCGAGGTCACATTTTGCTTTTACAAAACGCATTTCTTCAATTTTTGGCACTGGACGCTTGATATATTTCCACCAAGGATAATCGGGTCCGCCTGCATAACTCCACTTATCAATGTAAATAGTGTTGTTACCAAAAGCTTTAATATCGTTTTGAACTTTGCGTTCTAAACTATCTACTGTTGCTAGTACACCAATGATGCAAAAAATACCAATGGTAATTCCAAACAAAGAAAGGAAGGTCCTGAGCTTATTTACCCTCAGCTCTTGGATGGCCATCCTAAAACTATTCCATAATATCCCTAGTAGCTTAAACATGGGCCAAAAATACAGTTCTTAACGGTTTATAGGGGCTCTTTTTATGTAAACGGCGATTATACTGTTTAAAGATGTGTATTAGTCCTGCGAAAAAAGTTGCTCGATTAGAGAAAGGCATCGTTTCCTGTGCTATTTTTGCACCGATTTTAAAAACACAAAACGTTCATTATGACCTGGAAACAAGTCTTTACATCATCGGTTGGTAAAAAATTGGTGATGGGTTTTACTGGAATATTTCTAGTGCTCTTTTTAATTGTGCATGTGGGGCTTAATGCTTGTATTTGGGCAGCTGCCTATGATCCTAACGATCAGGGGCAAATGTTTAACAAAGTGGCACACTTTATGGGTAGCAATGTGCTTCCAAGAATTTTAGAAATTGGTCTTTTTGCTGGTTTCTTCTTGCACATTTTTCAGGGTTATTTATTAACGCTAGAAAATCGTAAAAAAAGAAGTACAGGATATGCTGTTGCATACGCTGATGGTAGTAAATGGTATAGCAGAAGTATGGCCATACTAGGTACGCTCCTACTTATGTTTTTAGTGATGCACATTTATCATTTTTGGACGCCGAGTAGACTTGGTGGTATTGGAACTGTTCAAGCACTTGCCGAAGTAGAATACAATGGTGTAATGCACCACAACTTATATGCCGAAATGAGAAACGTATTTGTAGGTAACACACTAATCGTTGCGCTCTATGTATTAGCGTGTGGCTCACTTGCGTATCATTTATTACACGGATTTCAAAGTGCTTTTAAAACGATTGGTATCCACAACAAAAAAATTAGTGGTTTAATTAACAGTGTGGGCGTTGGATTTTCCATCATCGTGCCTTTATTATTTGCACTGATGCCACTCAGTTTTTATTTTGGTTGGATCAAATAATTATCACTCAATTTAAATTTCTAAGCATATGCTTAATTCAAAAATACCTGCCGGAAACCTCGAAAAAAAATGGGAAGATTACAAGGGACATTGCAAACTTGTTAACCCGGCTAATAAACGTAAACTAGAAGTGATTGTAGTAGGTACTGGTTTAGCTGGTGCTTCTGCTGCTGCATCTTTAGGTGAACTTGGTTATAAGGTAAAAGCGTTTTGTTTTCAGGACTCTCCTCGCCGTGCGCACTCAATTGCAGCGCAAGGTGGTATCAACGCCGCTAAAAACTATCAGAATGATGGTGACAGTGTATTTAGATTATTCTACGATACCATTAAAGGTGGAGACTACCGTGCGCGTGAAGGAAACGTTCACCGCCTTGCCGAAGTGAGTGTTAATATTATTGATCAGTGCGTTGCACAAGGTGTTCCTTTTGCACGTGAATATGGTGGACTATTAAGCAACCGTTCTTTTGGCGGTACGCAGGTTCAACGTACGTTTTATGCGGCGGGCCAAACAGGTCAGCAATTACTAATTGGTGCGTACCAAGCTTTAGAGCGTCAGGTGGCACTTGGTAATGTAAAAATGTACAGCCGTCACGAAATGCTAGAAGTCGTAAAAATTGATGGTAAAGCAAGAGGTATTATTGCACGTGATTTAGTGTCTGGTAATTTAGAAAAGCATTTTGGTCACGCTGTATTATTATGTACGGGGGGATATGGTAACGTGTTTTATTTATCTACTAATGCAATGGGCTCGAATGTTACTGCCGCTTGGAAGGCACACCGTCAAGGTGCTTTGTTTAGCAACCCATGCTTTACACAAATTCACCCAACCTGTATTCCAGTTAGTGGAGACCATCAGTCTAAATTAACACTCATGTCTGAATCACTCAGAAATGACGGACGTATTTGGGTGCCTAAAAATTTAAATGAAACACGCAAAGCGGTAGATATTCCTGAAGAAGAAAGAGATTATTATTTAGAGCGCAGATACCCTGCATTTGGTAACCTTGTACCACGTGACGTGGCATCAAGAGCTGCCAAAGAAAGATGTGATGCTGGTTATGGTGTGGGTACTTCTAAGCAAGCTGTTTACTTAGATTATGCTGCAGCTATTTTACGTTATGGTAAAATTGAAGCAGGTAAGCAAGGTTTAGAAAATGTAAGCCAAGAGCAAATCATTGCCATGGGTAAAGAGGTTGTGAAAGAAAAATATGGCAACCTATTTGACATGTATGCAAAAATCACTGGTGAAGATCCATACGAAGTTCCAATGCGTATTTACCCAGCTGTTCACTACACCATGGGTGGACTTTGGGTAGACTACGAATTACAAACTACGGTTCCTGGTTTATATGCTTTAGGTGAAGCTAACTTTAGTGAACACGGTGCTAACCGCCTTGGTGCAAGTGCACTTATGCAAGGTTTAGCAGATGGATACTTTGTAATTCCTTACACAATTGGTAATTATTTAGCGGATGAAATTTATAGCACAGGACTTGATACCAACCACCCTGCATTTGAAGAAGCTCAAAAAGCGGTGCTTACAAGAATTGAGCAGTTAATGAATATTAAAGGAACGCAAACTGTAGAGAGCTTCCATAAACGTTTAGGAAAAATTATTTGGGATAAGTGCGGAATGGCACGTAACGCAGAAGGCTTAAAGCAAGCGATTGCAGAAGTGCAAGCGCTTAAAAAAGAATTCTGGTCTGACGTAAGAATTCCTGGAGAAATTAATGAGATGAACCCAGAGCTTGATAAAGCCAACCGCGTTGCCGACTTTATTGAACTAGGTGAACTTATGTGTGTAGACGCCTTAAACCGTAACGAAAGTTGTGGTGGTCACTTTAGAGAAGAATACCAAACAGAAGATGGTGAAGCATTAAGAGACGATGAAAACTTTATGTATGTAGCTTCTTGGGAGTTTAAAGGTGAGCACAACTGGGAATTACACAAAGAAGAATTAAAGTACGAAGTGATTAAACCTTCACAACGTAACTACAAATAATCATTAGTAAACGATCTATCAACTTTTCAATTTTCTTGAAATGGAACATTACAACATGAATCTGAACCTCAAAGTTTGGAGACAACAAAATAAAAACACAAAAGGTACTTTTAAAATGTACCGCGTAGAAAATATTTCTTCTGAAATGAGTTTCTTAGAAATGTTTGACGTACTTAACGAACAATTAATCAAAGACGGAGAAAATCCGGTTGCTTTTGACCATGATTGTAGAGAAGGTATTTGTGGTTCATGCTCTATGTATATTAATGGTAAACCACATGGTCCTTGGCAAGCAAATACAACTTGTCAATTACACATGCGTGCCTTTAAAGATGGAGACACGATTGTTGTAGAACCATGGAGAGCAGATGCTTTTCCAGTAATCAAAGATTTGATGGTAGACCGTTCTGCATTTGATAGAATCATTCAGGCTGGTGGTTATATTAGCGTTAACACCGGTAATGCAGTAGATGGTAACACCTTACCTATCGAAAAGCAAAAAGCAGACGACGCTTTTGCAGCAGCTATGTGTATTGGATGTGGTGCTTGTGTAGCAGCTTGTAAAAACAGTTCTGCCATGCTATTTTTAAGTGCAAAAGTTTCTCACCTCGCTTTATTACCACAAGGTGCGCCTGAGCGTAGCACAAGGGTACAAAACATGGTGGCTCAAATGGATAAAGAAGGTTTTGGATCATGTACCAACACAGGTGCTTGTGAAGCTACTTGCCCTAAAGAAATTTCCATCACAAATATTGCGCGCTTAAATAGTGAATACATAGCTGCAAGCTTTGCAGACTAAGCATCTATTAGATGTCTAACAACTATTTTTCGTTCAAACAATTTACAGTTTGGCAATCGGACTGCGCTTTAAAGGTATGTACCGACGCCTGCCTATTTGGCGCCTGGGTTGCAGCACATGTAAAAGATGATGCACCTTCTAGCATTTTAGATATTGGCACGGGCACTGGACTATTAAGTTTACTACTCGCACAAAAAATACCAGCAGCAAAAATAGACGCTGTCGAAATTGATGCTGCCGCAGCCGCGCAAGCTTCGAGTAATGCATTAGCGACAGGTTGGAATATTAAAGTGCACAACAGTGCTATCGAAAATTTTAGCGGCGCTCGTTACCAGCATATTATTTCCAACCCTCCTTTTTTTAGCAACGATTTAAAAAGTGATGATGCACTCCGTAATACGGCCATGCACAGCACCACACTAACCTTAGCATCCCTTTTTACTTGTGTTGTTAAACTACTTGAAAAAGATGGAAGCTTTTCGGTGCTTATCCCCTATGCCAGAGCCAACGAACTTGAAAAATTAGCCGCGCAATTTGGACTAAGTATTTTTAAAAAAGCACTGGTACATCAAACACCCGCACACGACCCTTTTAGGGCCATGTATATATTAACTAGTGCTGTATCAAGCCCTGCTGTAGTAGAACAAATTATTATTAAAGAAAATGAACAGTACAGTGCTGGTTTTGCTACCTACTTAAAAGATTATTACCTGTTTTTATAAAGGAGTTGTAATTTTAATGTCTATGAATCATTTTGAACTTTTTGACATACCAGTTAGTTTTTTCCCTGACACAGCTGTGGTATCCAAAAAGTATTTGATGCTCCAAAAAAAGTTTCACCCTGATTTTTTTGCAAATAGTTCCGAAGCTGAACAAGCAGAAGCACTGGCATTATCATCGGCAGCTAATAAAGCATTAAGGGTATTAAAAGATCAGGCTTTACTTATCCCCTATGTTTTAGAAATCAATGAGGTACTTGTACCCGACGAAAAATACCAGCTCCCTCCTAGTTTTTTAATGGAAGTAATGGATTTAAACGAGCAGGTTATGGAAGTAGAAGATGACTTCCAAAAGGCTCCGCTACTTGTACAACTTAAACAATTAGAAGATGACATTTTTGAACCTATTAAAGGGTTGTTGGAAAGCTATCAAGTGGGTGTTACCCCAAAAGAAGCGTTGTTGCAGGTAAAAGACTATTATTTTAAAAAGAAATACCTAGACCGTATAGCGGATCAACTCCGATAAGCCCTATTTGTTTGGGTTTATGGTGGTTTCTTTTGGCAAAAAACACAGAATCTTGTAATATTGCACCCCGCCTAATACAAAGGCCCAGATGGCGGAACTGGTAGACGCGCTAGACTCAAAATCTGGTTATCGCAAGGTAGTGCAGGTTCGATTCCTGTTCTGGGCACATAATTAGATTTAAGGCGATTCTTAACAGAATCGCCTTTTTCTTTTTCGGCGCAAAGGCTTACCAGTAAAGGGATTTCGTTAAATATTAGGTTTACTTTAGAAGTTCGAACTACCCCATTTTGCTTGTTATACATAATACCCTCCGGAAACACCATCTTTTGCAAGTGCTGTTTCTTCTCGTAATCTGCTGAAATCCATGCCTGGCTTAGGTTTTGTGAAATCGCCAAACAATTTTTAACTACTTTTTCTATGTTCGAACTACTCAGTGTGGCAGAATCAATTCCTTTACTTAATACTCCGATCTCGCTTCGGAGCTGCTCGGCGTGTTTATTATAAATATCTTCCGTTATTTGATCGCTTATGTACTTTAACTCCGCTTTTTCAAGCAAGCCTTGCTTTTCGGCAATTTTCTTTTTTAATAGCGTTTTATCGCTAGCCTTTCCACTTAACCTACTTTTTAGCTCACTCGTTAAAATGGCTTCAAACTTCTTCTTTAAAGTAGGGTTGTATTCGTATTTAGAAAGAAGATTTACAAACAGACCATTTAACAGCTTTGAACTTACATTAACCGGAATTGCTGCATCTTTTGTTTTATAGTACCAATTCCCCCTTGCTGTATACCCAGTAAATGGCTTTCCACTTACTTCATCTTTTACAAATATCTTGAGTGGAACCTCATCATGTCTAAATACTTTTGCAACACCAACAAATGGGTTATTATTTAAAACATCTTGTGCTGCTAGAAAGGTTTTTAAATCAATTAATTTAGGATGCTTACCTTCTATTAATTTGCCTCCCACAAGGCTCCCAGTAACATATCCTGCATAAAAAGGATTGCTAAATACATTCCGAAAGTTCTTTGTAGATATCTCTACACCTCTTTGAATCAAATAATCCACTATTTCATAATAAAAGTATTTTCTTTCGGTAAGCATTTGATACCCTTTCCTAAGGTGTTTGCCTGATTCTGTAATTACATACTCATGAAAGCATGCCCTATGCTTTGGCTTAAGATTAAGGTATCCGAGTGGCGTTTGGTAAGGCCAGTAACCTTTTAACATAACCTCTTTCGTATTAATTATGGTTCTGTCACTTTTTAACCGATTATCGAAATTATTTAGGAGATGAAAAAAGTTTTCTTGTAATCTACCAATAGCAGTAGATGTATCTATATCCTGAGTTACAGATTTTACAGTTACACCTTGTCTACTTAACTCTTCACTTATGTGTGATGCTGCAGCCCCAGTTCTGGAAAACCGGTCATAGTTAAACACTATGATGTAAGAAATATTTTTGTGCTTTTTTACATATTCAATCATTCGTAAAAACTCCTTACGACCGTCTGTCTTAGCACTTTCGTAAGAACCACCAAAGTATTCTTTAATTTGAATACTATTGGTTTTTGCGTAGTTATTACAATATTTAAGTTGAACCTCCAGGCTACCGTTATTTTCGGCTTGTTCTTGGCTGCTAACTCTTGTGTATACTACCGCATCAGCACCTCTAACTTTAGAGATGCTTTTGTACTTTCGGGTAGACAGTGCTTCAAGCTCTGCTTGAAGTGCATTATTGCTGATTTTCTTTTTCATAAGGCTGATCGAAATAAATATCGATTATTAAATTAGCAAATTGTTTAAGTAATTCTTCTTCCGTTAATTCATTTATTAATTTTTCATACTCATTACTGGGTTTCATTTTTCCTCAGTTGAGGCCTCGCCATTTCAAATGGAGGAGACCCAATTACTATACTGAGCCGTAGCAAACGGATCTTTAAAAATATTTTGTTTCAGTTTTTGTAAATGAAAGTGAAGTTCCTGTTCTTGTTTTTAGTTGGATAGTAGAATAATTCTTTAATCCAAGTATACGCATAACTTCTTTTGCTTTGTCACCGTTCATCAAACCTGTCTTATCATATTCAATTTTGGTAACTTTACGGGCATCCCTATCATACACTATAGTAACCCTTTCAATATTGTTGTTTCGCAGCTCTTTTACCAGTCGCAATTCATCTTCACTAAACAACTTTAACTGATTTATGAAGTTGACTTTTTCTTCATCAATAAATAACTCAGCTATGAAATGGGAAATTGGAATATAAATATGCGGTCTTGATTTATCTACTTCCATATCATTATCCCCCAGCATAACGTATGTTTCATCTTGATAAATTATTATGCCGGCTTCTGTCCCGCTTTCAATACACCTAGATACCATTTGATAGAAATAACTAATTTCAGTTCGAAGTATAATATTTATATATGGGTCATTCAGGGCTTGTTCACAAAGATTTAATCGTAAAGTTTCCTGTTCATCAAGATACCTAATCTTACTAAGGCTCTTTAAAAAAGCAATATTGTCAATTAGTGTATTTTTTCCTAGGTCTTCTTCATATGCCTTGATAAATTGATCATAATAAATTTTTTGCATCAGCTTTATTGAACAACCAAAATCTCGCATCGACTCCAGCACTTTTAGCCACAGATACTCAATAAAACTAATTTCAGCCCATTTACCCTCAGCAACGAATGAAATGAGACCATTCATCTTCCAGTAGTGAAATGTTTTGGACTTAAAGTCGGTATCTCTTAGCTTTATATTCCTCTCCAAAAGGCTACCTCGAAGCGAGACACCTTCAAGATCATTTTTTTGGATTTTGCTTAGTTTAATTTTTTTCATACATCTAAATTACTAACTTGTGGTATATTTAACAAATAAAATATCCCGAATATGAAGAAAAAAGATCAATTTCCAGAAAAAAAAGCAAAAACCTACCATCTGGGCCGCGTTTGCCAAAATTGCGGTGAACCCATCGCAGATCAGGATAGAGCTACAAAAACACACTGCTCTCGATGGAGAGACGAGTATGGCGTTATTCACGACTGTAAGAGACAAAAACATGCTTTAAAAACACAACCCTTTGATGACATCCTACTAGATTTTTCGTCAGTACAAAGAGAAACCAAGCGACAAATCGAAAAGATTTTAGCTGATCATGGCAATGAAGTGTCTACTGAGGTTTTTAACGCATACAATGTTAAACTAGGTGAGAATCTAAACTTTGGTTATCACTCTGGCCTTCTTTATGCCGAATTTCTTGGATTCAGAATTATATCTAACCCAAAATTGAACACACATAAAATTATAAAAAATGACTAACTATGAATACATGGCATTAGGCCGCAAACTTTCCAAAGCAGATGACAGAAACAATACAGTGTTAGGCCTCATCATAACAAGCTTAGTATTAGGGGGATGTTTATACATGCAGTACAGATCCTTAAAAGATTTAAAAGGTGAATATATTAGGTCTAAACAAAAGATTGATGACCTAAGCTTTCGAAATAATCGACAAAGGGAGATTATTGACGAACTTCATAGAACCAAACAAGAATTAATGGAACAGTTGTCTCAAACAGACCTCAAAACCTCATAATTAGGCCTTTAAAACAAAGGAATATACCGTTCCGGAATGGTTTTTTCCGTTCTGGAACGGTATTTACTATTCGGGAACGTACTTTATCGTTCTAGGACATTCACGAGTGTTCTCGTAAGAAAAATAGAAAGTCCAAACAACCATTTCTGAGAGAATGTTCTATATCCCAATTATCACTACAAATGCTATAAATGGCTAACCATAATGTTTTGGTAAACCCCTCGTAGAAATTAGGGAAGACGGTGAAATGAAGCCAGCAGTCCTGTTTTTAAAAAGACGTTTGGAACGAAGTGAAAAACGGTAATCCTTGATTTTCATTTAGCCAGTATTGTACTACATTCTAACCAAATGTGGAGGGATATAAGTGGATTCTATACTTTGGTTACGGTAGTTAAAAAATTTCTTAAGATTAAAAAACAATACTCATAATCAGGGTATCCAACTTCATGCCCTGATATCCACACAGCTATAAGAGAAGATGATAAAAGATAGCTGTATTAAATATATAAAAATTCCCTAAAAAGTAACATCCGCGCATTTCTAATAAGTACTTTTGTATTTTAAAACATGATTGAATGAAATCACTATTCTGCATATGCTTTACGCTTTTTTTTTCCTTTTCTTCCATACATGCCCAATCTAATTTAAAATTAAATATCAAAAATGCGGAAACCAAAGAGCCGCTTACAGGGGCTAGTGTAAAAATTATAGCACTCAATAAAACAGCTATCGCTGATAGTTCAGGTTCTGTAGTATTCAAACAAATTTTAGCCGGTACTTATTCCATAGTTATTTCCTATACAGGTTTTGTTGAAAAGGAAATAACCATAACAGCACCACAAACATCAGATACAATTTTTGAAGTGTTTCTCGAAGAAACCGAAGAAGAGCAAGAAGAAGTTGTTGTAACTG
>Ga0208597_1000058_pt1 | contig 38086 bp, 27 predicted proteins | sample LakMenEpi05May12_FD_150673 | JGI IMG/M metagenome (GOLD analysis project Ga0208597, IMG submission 150673) | Freshwater microbial communities from Lake Mendota, WI - 05MAY2012 deep hole epilimnion (SPAdes) | ecosystem: Environmental > Aquatic > Freshwater > Lake > Epilimnion/Euphotic zone ...
GGCACCGTGTTTGAGCTGCCGTTGCGCCCCTACCCTGATCTCGTTTCTCTTTCCGAGCTTCCCCTCACCAATTACAATAACCTCCGCGCGCAAAATCTCACGGGCTTTGATCACAAAAAACTGCAAGCCATCACCATCACCCCCGCCAAGGCCTCGCCAATTCTGTTGTCTCTTCCGCCGCGCGGATCATGGAGGATTCAGCTCGATGAGGCTACGAGCGCGACACTCAACGAAGTTACTCACTACAAATTCATCAAAACCATCACCGAGACCAAGGTCGCAGGTTTCCTCACCGATAATGCTTTTCTCACCGATGAAGCAAAGGATTTGGAAACCTACGGCTTAAAATCTCCGCTTGTCTCGATTCAGTTCCGTTTCAAGGATCAGTCGAACATTTTACTGCGCATCGGCAAGACCAATGAGGGCGTCTTCACGGCCCATCTCAATCATCCCGAGACTCTACATACCATCGTCAAATTGCCCGATGATTTCATCGCCCGCTTGCCCTTGCGCATCAAACAATGGAAAGACACACGACTGCTCGCGATCGCCTCCATCGACTTCATCAATCTGGAGCGCAACCTGATCAATCAACCTAAGCTGAAACTCAATTTCAACTACCGCGATGAAGCTTGGGAAAGTTTTCTCAACGACGAAAACACCACAGGCAAGCTCAATGTCGCGCGGGCGAACAAGTTGCTAGAAACCCTCGGTGATCTGCGCGTGAATTCTTGGCTCAACTCGGATGATCAAGAAGCTCTCAACGCGCTCGCCACACCTGCTCTCAAAATCAACATTCTCAAACACAAGCTCAATGAATTCGGCGAGCACGATGGCTACCAAACGCACATTCTCGAAGTCACACCTGTCAGCACTACTGGCCAGAGTGAGTTTTTCTACGGACGCCTTAGCGGAGAAGATGATCTATTTTTGTTAGATCGCAAAACGGCACTCTTGCTCGCGCTGGATCTCTTCAAGGAAACACTGTGAGCATATCTCAGGCATCGCCATACAGCGCCTCGACCATCGCCGTGCTTCGCGCACCTGGCATCACACTTAGTGCCATTTGATTCATCACATAGGCAAAGCTGATGCCGTCATCGGGATCGCCAAACGCGTGACAACCACCCGCACCCGGATGGCCGAATGCGGAAAGGTGCGGGCCATAGAGTTGTCTCATTTTTTTACCTGCGGCATTCACTGGGTCTTTCTGGCAGCCACAAGTGAATGCCGTTTGCTGCAAGAGCACTAAGTCTGGGCCTTGAACCTGCAATTCACCCAGCGCACTCTGTATCGCGGGACTTAGCGGGCTTTCGATCGCGCCAATCGCTGCTTGGTAAAATTCCGCCAAGCCTTTCGCCGAAGCCAATCCGCCCATCGCCGGAAAGCCTGCCGCCCACGCCTTACTATCGTTCATTTCTTGGACTGCATGCAATCCGCTAGGAGATAGAAAAGCGCGACGCGTCATGGTTCCAGCAGTCATGAACTCCTTGTAAAAACCTTGCTCTGTATCGCCCTTTTCTGCTCTACCCGGAACCAAGCTAGCAACCCGTGACCATTCACTCTCCGGCAAGCCAATCCAAAAATCCCAACCCATCGGCCCTGCGATTTGCTGCGCCCAAACTTCCCCTAACGGTTTTCCAACAATCCGCCGCACACATTCATCCACCAAAAAACCAAAGGTGCGCGGGTGGTATCCATGCCGACCATCACCCGGCAACCAGGCCGGGACTTGCGCTTCGATTGCCGCGATCACCGAGGCATGATCCCACACACTTGAGCCTTGATCCAATGCTGCCAAACCACACTGATGGGACAGCAAGTGAGCAAAACTCGCCGCTGCGATCGGAAACGCTGGCCACACCTCGCGCACAAGATTTTTTTCACTCATGCCCCGCATTTCCAACACATGCAATAAGGTCGCAGCAGCGGCTGCTTTCGTCGCGGAATACACAGGAGCCAAGGTTTGCTCGGTCCATGCCTGTGTTTTTTCGCGATCCGCAAATCCATCGGCCATCGAGAAAACCTGCTGCCCACGCCAATAGATGCTTACCGAGGCACCGAGTTCTTTTTCCTCATAAAAATTGCGCTCAAATACGCGAGCCACGGCGGCCAGGGCTGCGGGTGAAATACTCATCGCGCCGACTATCCAACGTTGCGCAGAAAAAACAATTCTTTTCAGAAATGCAATTTTGCCGCAATCTCCGCGCGTGCACCAGGTATCCGTAGATTTAGCTGATCGTTCCTACTCCGTTCTCGTCGCCGAGGGAATCCTCTCGCAAGCAGGTTCTTTGATTCTCCAAGCTGGGCTATCTGGCAAAGCAGCGATCATCAGTGATAGCAACGTCGTACCGATTTATGCAACAGCCTTACAAGATGCTCTTAACGTTGCTGGCATCACATCCACCGTTCATGAGTTTCCCGCAGGTGAGGCATCCAAGTCACTCATCGTCGCCAATCAGCTTTGCAGCTCACTCGCTGCCGCAGGACACGATCGTAAATCATTTGTCATCGCCCTCGGCGGTGGCGTCGTCGGCGATCTCGCCGGTTTTGTCGCTTCCATGTTCTATCGCGGCATCCCCTTCGTGCAAATCCCCACCACCATTGTTTCATTAGTCGATTCATCGGTCGGGGGGAAAACCGGTGTCAACATTCCAGAAGGCAAAAATCTCGTCGGAGCCTTTCATCAACCACGACTCGTCCTCGTCGATCCTCACATGCTGCGCAGCCTCCACCCTCGCGAGTTCTATGAAGGCTTTGCTGAGGCGATCAAACACGCCGCCATTCGCGATGCGGATATGCTAGATGACCTCGCGGCGCTCGATCCCGAATCGCGCGATGTCCCCGCCGCTCTCATTGCCCGCAACATCGCAATCAAGGCCCGCGTCGTCGAGGCCGATGAGTATGAGACACTTGGCATCCGCGCCTTGCTCAACTTCGGCCACACCATTGGCCACGGCATTGAAGCCAGTCTCCCGTATGGAGAAATGCTGCACGGTGAAGCCATTTCGTTAGGCATAAGAGCAGCCCTATTTCTCTCGGTGTCTCACTCGACTCTTTCGCAGGCAGAAGCAGATCGCATTCTCGATTTGTTAGAGAAATTCCATCTTCCGCTGGTGCTTTCACCTCAAATCGCCACCCAGACGATCATGGATAAACTCTCGCGCGACAAAAAATTCGCTTCCGGACAAATCCGTTTCGTGCTCCTTGATCGTGCCGGCAGCGCCCATGTCTCCTCAATAGTACAGGCCTCAGATCTGCTCCATGCAATCGAACACCTGCGCTCACCACGATGCTAATTGTTTAGACAAATCCCACCCTGTGTATCGTTGCTAGTGCAACTTTCTCATTGCGATCAAACACATTTGCTCATGAATCAATTCCTCAAATCCTGCATTCTTTTTCTTGCGGCCGTCACTACCTGCTTTTCGCAAAGCACGAACGATATCCAACCTGCACTGGACGCCGTCTATCCTGCACTTGTGCGGATTCACGTCGTCTCCGAGAACGGCGGCGATGGTCGGATGCAGAAAAATCGTGGCTCAGGTTCTGGAACTATCATTCATGAAAATGGCTACATTTTGACCAATCACCACGTGGCTGGTCGCGCCACACGCATCACGGTGCGCCTCGCAGACCGCCAAGAATGCCGTGCCATTCTCGTCGGCACCGATCCCCTTTCCGATCTCGCCATTCTCAAAATTGATCGCAATGACCTTCGCGATCCCGTGTCGAAGCTGCCCGTCGCCCGTTTCGGAGACTCCGACTCACTCAAAGTCGGAGACATAGTGCTTGCCATGGGCAGCCCCGCTGGACTTTCTCAATCCGTCACCAAAGGTGTCGTCGCCAATACCGAGATGATCGCTCCGGGCGGCGGCGGACTCTCTCTTGATGGCGAAGTCGTCGGTGAACTCGTCCGCTGGATCGGTCACGATGCGGTGATTTTCCCTGGTAATTCCGGCGGCCCACTCGTCAATCTCAAGGGTGAAATCATCGGAGTCAATGAAGTAGGCATCGGCTCCATTGGCGGAGCGATCCCCTCCAATCTCGCTAAAAACATCGCCGACATTCTCATCAAAGAGGGGCAAGTCAAACGCAGCAGCATAGGATTGTCTGTGCAGCCATTGCTCAAGACTGACAAGAGCGCTAGTGGCATCCTTGTCGCAGGAACCATCGCCGACTCGCCCGCAGCCAAGGCCGGCTTGCAGGCTGGCGATTTGATTACCCAGATCAACGATAAGTCCATCCCCGCCGCGCGCGCCCCCGAAGACATCCCTTTGTTCAACCGCATCATTCTTGAATCTCCCATCGGCAGCGCGCTGCAACTCATCGGCTCACGCGAGGGCAAGGAAATGAAATGGACTGTCACCACCGAAGCTCGCGAACCGATGCAGCCCCGCGAAAAAGAATTGCTGCACTGGGGCATTACTGCGCGAGATTTCACCAAGCTTCAAGCCAAGCAACAGCATCGCGACAACAACGATGCTGCCATCATTCACAGCATCCGCGCCGGAGGCCCTGCAGCCGCCGCTAAGCCTGCACCCGTTGCGGGTGATCTCATCGTCAAGGTCAATGACACCCCGATCAAAAATATTACCGACCTCGAAAAAATCACTGCACAAATCACCAAAGATGCCACCGAGCCCGTGCCCACTCTCGTTACTTACGAACGCGATGGCGATAGCTACCTGACCATCATCAGAGTCGGTCCCGAGGAAAATGATGCCGATGCCGCCATCGCCCGCAAGGCATGGATGGGAGTCTCTACCCAAGTCATTTCGATAGAACTCGCTGAAGCTCTTGGCATCCCCGGCCAAAAAGGCATGCGCGTCACCCGCGTCTATCCCGATAGCAATGCCGAAAAAGCAGGCATCAAAAATGGCGACCTCTTGCTCAAGCTCGATGGCGAAATCATCAATGCCTCACGCCCCGAGGATGCAGATGTTTTCAGCGAAGCCATCCGTCAAATGAGCGCCACCGCCGAGGTTACCTTAGAGCTGAAGCGAGACAAAGAACTGCTCAGCATCAAAGTTCCCTTGGAGCGCGCTCCAACAGGCAACTCTGAGCTGGAAGAGTACCTCAGCGAAACCCTCGAATTCCAAGCTCGCGACATCGGTGCCGACGACCGCGCCAAAGTGCGTGATGATAACGCCAAGACCGGTGTCCTCATCTCCAGCGTCACCAATGCTGGATGGGCCGCTTTGGCTGGTTTGCAAAACAACGACATCTTGCAAAAAATTGATGGCAAAGCGATCAGCTCGATTGCCGAACTCAAAGCCAGCATTGAGAAAATCAACGAGGCGAAACCCTCACACATCACCTTTTTCGTCCGTCGCGGCATTACCACGCGTATGATCGAACTCGAACCAACTTGGTAATCCCTATCCATTCATAGCACAACCATCATGAAATCCCTGATCCTACTCACCGCCCTCAGCATGCCCCTTTTCGCCGCTAGCGGCGCCCTTAAGACCAAGGCCACCGAGTTAAGCAAAGCTCATCAAGATTCAACGCTTTTCATCAGCGCGGTTGTTACCATCGAGCTCACCGCTGGCAGCAATCCTACCCAGAAGGAAGAGAAGAAAGTCGAAGTACTCGGCACCGTTCTCAATGCCGAAGGCTTGATCGTTGCCCCACTCAGCACCATTGATTTAGCCGCTGCTATGGATGGCCGCACCGTCAACACACCGCAAGGCCCCATCAAAATCTCGGCAAAATCCGATGTCAAAGAGGTGAAGATTTTGATGCCTGATGGAACCGAGACCGATGCCAAAATTGCACTCAAAGACACCGACCTCGACCTCGTCTTCCTCAAGCCTGAGAAACCAGCTAGCAACTTCAAACCAGTCCCTCTCGCAGACACGGCACCGATGAATTTGCTCGACGATATCATCGTCATTGGCCGCATGAGCAAAGAGCTCAATCGTGAACCTATGGCTGCCACCGGCGAAATCATTTCCGTCATCAAGAAGCCTCGCTTGTTCGGAAAAATCAGCGCGCCAGCCACTGGCATGCCTGTCTTCAATGACCAAGGCAAATTCCTCGGCATTGGAATCAACCGTTTGACCTCCAAGTCTTCTGGTGAAAACAACGTCGCCAGCACCAGTGTGCTCCTGCCCGCAGCCGATATCGCCGATAGCGCATCGCAGGTGAAGTAATCTTAGATCGGAAAATTGCTGGCATTCCCAGCTCAAGCTCCAAGCAGCACCAGCGGAGAAAAAAGCTCGGCTATTACTGTTTTTTTCTCGGTGCTTGGAGCAAAAAGCATCAATGATCGCCCTTTTTGCTCGATCTCCCGACCTTTTTGCTCGATCTGTCGCCCTCGTTGCTCGATGCTTCGCCCTCGTTGCTCGATCTTCCAAGAAAATTACACACTAGAATTTGTTTTTTACCTAGCGAGGAGAATACACTGGAGAGCAGGTCTGGAGAGAGGGAAAAGGGCAGAGCGCTTGCACAAAGGCAGAGGATGGAGCTTACGGGATTTTTTTTGGGGGGTCATGCGGTCTTAAGTTTTTTTTTCATCGGCATCTTTACAACCCTTAGCGGACTGCAAGTTATTCCCCACGCAAGCTACGGCAACTGCACTCCGAGCGCCATCAACCAAAAGACAACAATCCCGCCTCAAATGGCAGCCTAACCCCAAGGGTCACCGATTGAGTGAAGCCTCGTTTCTAGTCCACCTCACATGCGGCGCAAGTAGTCTGGGACTTGCTCTCGCTGCATGGCGGGTGGAATCTTCGCGCTCGCATAAGTAATAACGGCACCAACTCCTGCAGCATGTGAGCCTGACATCCGTGGTGCGATTTCGTATTCAGTGAAATAGAATTTTTCCCGTGCTCTGCGAATCCATCCAGTGATGATGCCTACGATGATGACACCCAGTATCAGACAAATAGGCAGTTGCCATTCCTTGAACCACGTTGTGGCTGCGCGCGCCGCTAGCTCTTGCTCATTAATTTCGTCTTTTTCTAGCACCATGACGGGAGCAATGACACCTGAGATAAAAGCTTTTTCCATCCAGTAAATGCGGATCGACATCTGCACGCAAAAGCCATCGAGCTGGTCAACGGGTTGGCTTTTAACCACCGCTTGATTGATCGAACTTTGCAATGCGCGCATGCGTTCTCCCTCGCCCACGGAACGCATTAACTCGGGTGTCAAGTAAAGTTCCGAGCGTTCTGGCGCCCCCATGTAATAAAATACAATCACAGCAGGCCGGCCGCCATCGAACTGTTGAGCAAATAATGAATCCATCTGAATATTCGCTGGGATGGTTTGCTGTTCATCAAAGACATATACGTAGAAATCAAGATTCGAGTCACTTGCATGATACTTCAGAAAACTCAAGCGGTCGCGGAATTCTTGACGGCTCATCAGTTTTTGCGGATCAACTAAATACGACTTCGGTTTCTGCCCAAAGTATTTCGCGAGATCTTCATCTAGAATCTCTGTGGGCGGCACTACGTTGAGGCTTTCCGGACCTGGCGCCGGAAGCTCTAACACATCGGGTGGCGGAGGGGGCACAGCTTCCTCCTCTTGCAGGCGAAATAGTGCATCCGAGATTAAGCATTCACCTCGCATCACTCGGGCGGCATCTTCCTCTGACCACTGTGGTAGCGGATCGTGCTCCTCAGCTTCTTCGGCCGCATTGAGAAACAGAGCGAGAAAAATCAGCACGAGGCATAAAAATTTATGGATTGCTCTCATTTGCATTCCTCCTCCCTCGCCGTGCTCGTTGCGGCATCCTGCTTGTGCGTGGCGTTGTGGACATGTCCTGAGCGTATTCTCTTCACCAAGTCCCCCATCTGCGGTGGCTGCGTGACTTTTCGCTCGAAATTCTCAAGGCCTTTGCGCGTCGCACGGCTTTTTTTCTTCAGAATTTTCTCAAGCGTTTTCAGCAAGGCCACGATGCCCTGATCGGGTCGGCGATCTAACCAATACGGATGCGCCTTACTCAGGCATTGAAAAGTATCATCCTCATCAAGGTAGGGATCAAGCAAGTATCCATAAGTGATTCCCGCCGCCTTACCCTCGACATCCATCACTAACAAAATCCCCGCAGCATTGAGTCGATGCCGCGCGAAATCCTCAAAAACTCCGCGATTGAGCAACCAGAATCCAAATTCACGCAAGTTGGTAGTCTCACGAAGTACACACGTATAAACCGCGAAAAACAACTGCGGAAAACGTTTACTGAAGCGTTCGATCGCTTCTTGCACCACGACCCTTTCCGCCTTACGCATGAGACCAGCAGAATCTGTCAGCGTGCGAACGAGAACTTCGCCTGAGCCAAATTCGGCATCAGCGGTGGACATGCTAAACCCACAATGAGGGCACGACTCGGCTCCGCGGTGGATTTTTTGTACACATCTCGGACACTTCATTTGCTCTGCCGTAGCGTGAAACAATTCCTTGATGAGGTCAAAAAAAATGTCATCACAACAGAAAAATTCGCGACACTTAGGGCTTGTGGTAATATTCTAGGAGCCCATCCACCACAGCATCAGCATACTCGCGGAAGATGGACTTGCGCGGTTTGCCTGCCACCACCGGCATGCCTTGGTAGTCACCGGCCTGCACACGCTCGTAAACTTCGTGAGAATTCATAACGTAGGGTTCAAAGAAAATGACGGGACAATTGTAAATGCGATTGGCTAACAAATTCCGTGCATAGAGATATGGGTGATTCGCTACTTGGCGCGCGCGAGTCGAATTCGGCTCATAGGGATAAGGCGGCAATCCTGTTTGCGCGGCGAAAACATCTGCCATCACCGCTCCGAGCGCAGCTTCCTCATGAATGGTGCGCTGCAAGATTTTGCGCAGCATTTCAAAACGTTGATCATCGTAGCCGATTTCTTCATCAGTATAGGCGCCATTGAGCAGGATGTGTAAGTGGTTTTCATCCACCAATGTCGGCAGTGCTGGATCACCCCAAGCTACGGCATTGAAATGCAAGCACAAGACCACATCGGGGCGAATTTTTTCATTTACCATCTTCGCACGAGCGCGAATCTCGGAGGTGCGATAGAATAAACTCTCGGCCGCTTTTGTGGTACGAAAGCCTCCCGTGAGCATCGGATCGTTCTGCTTAGCAACATCCATCAAGGTCTCAGGACGATCAGAGGTAAGTGGTTGGGTGGATTCGCGCACCAAAGAAACTTGCGCACCGAGCGCTGCCAATCGCGGCTTGATCAGATTCGCAACGCGCAGAGTCATGTCACCCTCAGTGACCGGCATACCATCTCCGATCTTGAACCAGCGCTCTTCCATTTGTGCCCACTCACCGCCGATGTGACCCGCGTCAATGGCTATGTGCAAGCCGGCAAGAGGTTTCTCGTTTGATTGATCCACAAAAGCCCTTAATTCAGTTCCGCTGCGCCAATCGCGTTGAATCGGTTTCTCCTCAGAAGCAGGCGCAAAGTTAAGACGATAGTAATCACCTGCCACCCGCGATTGCTTCAGGATCAGTGCATGGTCATCCTGAACGTCGATGTATTGCATCCACGACTGACTTACGGTGAAATATCGCGTCAGATCCTCCAGAAACATCTCGCGAGTGATCGTTTGTTGATAGACATCAAGCTGGCTCCAGTCAGGCGCTGGGCCCAGTGGTGAAAGCCGCCATTTCGGAGATTCTGCGCTGAGTTCACTGCCGTTTGGATGGGGCTCAGGACCGTCCTTTTTTTTCAACTGTTCCAACCAGAACGCAACGACCATGGCCACCAAAATCAAAGTGATGAGAGTTACGACGGTTCTTTTGTTCGGTTCGTCTTTCATGCTAAGAGAATTGTCTTTCCCTCCGCAAACTACACGATCATGCACAAAGATCAATGCTAGGAAAAATATATCGTAGAACTCATTCCCCCGCGCAAATTCACCTCATCCATGAGAAAAATGGAGAAACTTGATACAAATGCACAGATTTCCGAAATAAAATCATTGACTCCTTCGTTATATGAGGTGTCGATCAACGACTTTTCTCGCCATGAATAAACCAACGTTTCTCTTCCTTCCTTTCGCATCATTCTTGTTCTCCTCCTGCGGCGGCAACAATAACGAAAACTACGATACCGCTCCGACTCCAGGTTACACATTACCTACGGAAACACCAGCTACTGCAGCCCCTACCTACGAAGCAGCTGCTTACGAGGAAAACACAGCCATTCCTGCCGAGGTAGTCGAAGGTGGAGCAGTGGTACCCGCTGTGCCCACAGATCCCGCAACAGCCACCAATCCAGCTGGCGTGCGCGAGCACTATGTAGCACCCGGCGACAGTTTATGGAAGATCAGCAATACCTACAAAGTGCCCATTGAGTCGATCAAAGCTGCCAACCAAATGACCACCGATACTGTAGTGCTTGGGAAAAAATTGATCATTCCCGCACAATAACTATCAGATCTCGCAGCCCTGCGGCGCTACATTCATCGAGGGCGGCACGATTCACCGTTGCCGCCTTTTCTTTATCGTTGATCTCGAACTTCCCATCCCGCCACAAAATTCATTGATGAAAACGAAAATCCTTCCGATGGCTCTCGTGTGTTCCTGCTTCCTTTCGCTCGGTTCCTATGCTCAGCAAGCGGACCAAGAGCAAAACGATTCCGTGGATACCGATGCAGCGATGCCCTATGACGATCTCATCCCTGAACCTCCGCCAGTGAAACTTCCTCCGCGCGAAGCCGCGCTCGATGCGTTGATGTCGATCCCCCCGAGCAGCGAGGAATTGAAGGCCGCCATTGTTGAGGCGCAAAAACAAGGAATCCCTGAGCAAACCATCACCGAAGCAAGGTTCATTTTTCATGTCGAGCACAAGGATGAGCAAGCGCTTATCGACTTGCTACCGCTCTGGCAGCAGCTAGAAAAAACATTCTCTCTCGATGAATCGGAAATTTTCGCCACTCGCGAGGATTTTCTCGCAGTGATCGAGTTCACACGCGCCTTGCAAGCCCTCAAGGCCAAAGATCGAGTCAACTTCAAAAAAGCCATTACAGAGGCCCTTTGGCTCAGCCCTAACCAGGCCAGCGCCTTCACGCCATACATCGAGAAAATGCGCATTGACGAGCACATCGAGAAGACCCAAATCGATCTCGGTGGTAAGCTGAGCGAAATCAATGACGGCGAGCCTGCGGAGCTGAAAACCATCCTTGGTAACAAACCAGCGCTGCTACTGCATTTCTGGTCACCGTGGAGCCCCGATTGCGAGACATCGCAGGCAAGTCTCAGCGAATTATTCCCATTTCTCAAAGAAACAAATATAGCTCTCGCATCAGTCCTCATCGATGGCCGCACTGAGATTCTTGCCGAGGCACGAGAATTTCTCAAGGGGCAAGACAAACCGCTCTCAGCTCCACAATTGATTGATCGGGTGAAAAATAGCTTCGCCTCGCAGTTGCGCGTCACCGATATGCCGACAGTGATTTTACTAAGTCCCGATGGTAAAATCCTTTATCACGGACGCTCAGAGTCCCCTTTGCTACGGGAAAAAATTAGCTCTCTCCACGCGAAAAAACCGTGATCCTCAAGCATCTTCCTCACGGCCCATCTCTCGATTTATTTCTCCTTTACTGATCTCACAAAAACATTCATCATCACGCCATGAAAATCATTCTCCTCAGCGCCTTGTATCTGTTCTTCGGGGTCACTCTGACGAGCGCACAGCAAGAAAACATTGAGGAACCCGGCGTCGATGAGTCCGGTGTTGAGTTTTCACCCGATGCCATTCCTGCGACCCCCGAGGATTTACTCGATGACGAACACGTGCGCGAAGAGCTCGCAGTCAATGATTTCACAGCCCCCTCCATCGCAAAGGTTTTTGATTCTTTGCAGGCTCTAGCCCCCCTGCCCACCGATGAAATCGAGCGCAAAATCCCCGAGCGCATGCCGCTGGATCGCGCCGATCTCGCTGTAGAAATTGGATTCCTTATCGCTGATGGCTTCCTCATCGTGCAAGCTGGTGATCTCACCAAAGTCGAAAACCTCGCCAAAGAACTCTCGCGCTACGGCAAGGCACTCGGCGCAGGAGATCGCGTATCACGCCACGTGGCCGCGTTGCTCGAGAATGCCCGCAAAAATGACTCAGCCCAACTCAAACTCGAACTCTCCGCAACGCAAAAAGACGTCGAGAGCGAGCTTGTCGCGCTGCGCGATACTGACCTAGCGCATCTGATTTCTCTCGGTGGATGGCTGCGCGCGCTCCATGTGGCAGCAGGTGCTGTCGATGCCCAGTACAGCCGTGCGCGCGCCAAGGAAATTATGCGCGAAGACATTGCCGACTATTATACAGAAATTCTCGGAACCCTGCATCCGCGCATCTGTGAGCGCCCGAACTTTGTCCAAATGCGCGAAATTTTGTCAGGACTGCGCAATGACATGATCTACGACAAGGAGAACCCCATCACTGCGGAGCGCGTCAAGCAAATCCATACCAAATCCACGACACTCCTTGGACTCGCCGCCAAACGCGTCGATCAATAATTCCCCCTTACACCAATCAGTAAAAGATTCCCATATTCTATGAAGCATATCGCTCTACGCAGCTTGCTAATCACGGCCTCCTTCAGCGCCTTACCTCTCACATTTTCACCCCTCGCAGCTGAGCCCGTAGTGGTTGCTGGCACGGGTGCTCGTGTCGTTAATGGCATCGCCGCCACCGTAAATGGACTGGTTGTGACCCAGAAAGAAGTCGCGATTTTGATGGCCCCCATCGTAGGCCAATTGACTGCCCAGTTTCCGCGTCGTGGCTCTGAATTCGAAAAAAAAGTCAAAGAAGCGCACGACAAGATTCTCGATGAATTGATCGACCGTGAGCTAGTGATGAGCGAGTTCAAGCACATCGGCGGCAAACTCCGTCCCGAAGCAATCAATGAGGAAATCGACCGCCAGATCAACACGGATTACAATGGCAATAAAACCAAATTTCGTGATGAGCTTAGCAAAGCTCGTTTGACCATGGCCAGCTACCGTGAAATGACTGAACGCAAAATGATCGTTCAAGCCATGCGCGCCTCAAAGTTCAACGACGTAGCGCCGCCATTGCCCCATGAAATTCAGCAGGAATACAATACCGTCAAGCTCAGCTTGCGCGACATCAATGGTGACAAAATTACCTTCCAAAAAATCTACATCCCCGCAGTAGACCCCAAAAGCCCCGGCTCTACTCCAGATACTCAGCTCGCGCTCGCGGAGGATCTCGTCAAGCAAATCAAAGAAGGCGGCTCATTAGAAGAACTCGCCAAAAAACATTCGCGCGATGCTTACGCAGAAAAAGGAGGCCGCCAAGATTTGGTGCCTCGCACCGACCTCGCCCCCGAGTTTGCCAACTTGATCATGGACCCGCCCGAGGGCACGATCATTGGCCCGTTGATGGACCCGCGTGGTCTCACGATTGTCAAAGTCATTAGTAAATCCTACGGACCCGTTCCCCCTCTGAGCAAAGTACACGCTCAAATCGAGCAACGTGTCTCGCGTCAAAAAACAGCTGAGCGCTATGACCGCTGGATCAAAAACCTTCGCGCCAAAGCATTGATCTCGAAAAAGAACTAAGCGAACTAAGCTGCGATGTTACTCATGGCTTCACTCAGCGTGAAGCCGTTTTCATTTTCCCAATACACCTATGAATTCACTCCCAAAAATTGGCATCCGCCCCACCATTGATGGACGTCTTGGCGGCGTCCGCGAGTCCCTCGAAACGCAAACCATGGACATGGCGCTCTCAGCAGCCGCTTTGATCTCATCGTCCTTGCGCCATCGCGATGGATCTGCTGTCGAATGCGTCATTGCCGATACCTGCATCGGAGGAGTCGCTGAGGCAGCTGCTTGCGCGGAAAAATTTCGCAAAGAAGGAGTCGGCGTCTCTCTAACCGTCACTCCCTGCTGGTGTTATGGTTCGGAAACCATGGACATGGACCCCGGCATTCCGAAAGCCGTTTGGGGCTTCAATGGCACCGAACGTCCCGGCGCGGTTTATCTCGCGGCTGTCTTGGCTGGCCATACCCAAAAAGGCTTACCCGCCTTCGGCATTTATGGTCGTGATGTGCAAGACTCCGATGACCAAAACATTCCTGCCGATGTGCAGGAAAAAATCCTCCGTTTCTGCCGGGCGGGACTTGCTGTTGCCACGATGCGCGGAAAATCCTACCTCGCTATGGGTGGTGTCTCAATGGGCATCGCTGGTTCGATCGTCGATCAAGCATTTTTCGAAAAATACCTCGGCATGCGCGTTGAGACCATCGACATGACCGAGTTCCTGCGTCGCATCGATCACAACATTTTCGATCAAGAGGAATACGCCAAAGCCCTCGCTTGGGTGCGCGATCATTGCCCAGAAGGCAAAGATTACAACTCGCCCGAAACCACACGCTCGCGCATGCAGCTCGATAGCGAATGGGAAATTTCTGTCAAAATGGCACTCATCGCCCGCGACATGATGGTTGGTAACCATCGCCTTACTGAAATGGGCTATGCTGAAGAAGGACAAGGCCACAATGCCATCGCCGCAGGCTTCCAAGGACAACGCCAGTGGACGGATTATCGCCCGAATGGGGACTTTCTCGAAGCGATTCTCACGACCTCTTTTGACTGGAATGGCAAACGCGCCCCCTACATGGTGGCTACAGAAAACGACTGTTTGAATGGTATTTCGATGCTTTTTGGCCACCTTCTCACCAATACCGCACAGATTTTTGCTGACGTCCGCACTTATTGGTCGCCAGCTGCCGTCAAACGCGTCACCGGCTATGAACTCAGCGGCGTCGCAGAAAATGGCCTGCTGCATTTGATCAATTCGGGGCCTGCCACACTTGACGGCACCGGTCAGCAGTCACGCGATGGACAACCCGTGATGAAACCGCATTGGGAAATTACTGATGCTGAGGTGGATGCATGCCTTCAGGCAACTACTTGGCATCCCTCGATCACCGAGTATTTTCCCGGTGGCGGATGGTCCACACGCTATCTCACGAAAGGTGGTATGCCTGTGACTATGTGCCGACTCAATTTAGTCGCTGGTCTCGGCCCTGCTTTGCAAATTGCCGAAGGATGGTCTGTGGATCTTCCCGAAGAAGTCCACAACGTTCTCGACGAGCGCACCAATCCCACCTGGCCGACGACGTGGTTTGCTCCGCGCCTCACTGGTCAGGGCGCATTCCGTGACACCTACACGGTCATGAACAATTGGGGAGCCAATCATGGCTCGATCAGCTACGGCCACATCGGCGCCGATTTGATCGCGCTAGCCTCCATGCTGCGCATCCCTGTTTATATGCACAACGTCAGCGAGGAATCGATTTTCCGACCCAGTGCTTGGTCAGCTTTCGGCACAGCCCAAGCAGAATCCGCAGACTTCCGCGCCTGCCAGACCTACGGCCCGCTGTATTGAGCCTTGCGAAAAAAAATACTGACGTGCAGGAATGAAAGTTCCCGCGCGCGCTCTGCGTAGCATGTCCATGGAACATCCCCACAATATTCCCATCCTCATTCTTCATCGTATGCGTCATTTCTTCGCCCTGTTAGCATTACTCATCGGCTGTCAAACCACTCAAGCGTCCCCCGTTTGGGAGGCTAAAGAAAACGAATTGGTAGCTTTATTAGGTGATACCTTTTGGGAGCGTGACTACCACGGAGCTGCCATCGAAACCGCGCTCACGGTAGCCACCGCCGGAAAGAAAGTGCGCTTCCGCAATCTTGGCTGGAGTGGTGATACACCGCGTTGTGAGAGCCGCAGCTATTTCGGCCCTCCGCGCGAGGGATTTGATCGGCTCAAGCAGCAACTTGCCGAGATCAAACCGACCACGGTGATGATTTGCTACGGTGCGGTGGATTCTTTTACAGGGGAAGCAGGTCTCGCGTCGTTTCTCCAAGCCTACCGTGAGATGTTGCAGATGATTCGCGAGACCACACAAGCGAACATTGTGCTTTTTTCGCCACCGCCAGCCAGTCGTGACACCAAGCGTTGGCCATCCCTCGCCGCGCAATCCGCTCAACGCGAAATGTATGCACGAGCCATCGAAAAACTGGCCACTGAGGAAAAACTCGCCTTTGCGGACCTCCACGCCTTGATGAAAGACCAAGCCTGGTCCACCGTCAATGGAGTGACTTTCACTCAGCAAGATTACAAACAAATCGCTCCACTTGTGGTGCGCTCGTTAGGTCTCTCGATCGATCCAGCCACTCTTGCGCAGCCATCATTGCGCGAGACAATCATCGCGAAAAATCAGCTATTTTTTCAGCGCTGGCGACCCCAAAACGAGATTTACCTCTTCGGCTCGCGCAAGCACGAGCAGGGCAACAACGGCGTGGAGATCCCCCAGTTTGACCCACTCATCGCCGAAAAAGAAGCGCTCATCTTCAGTAGCTTTGCGAACCCAAACACACCTGACCAATGAAATTCTTCCTCGCTCTTCTTTTGATTCCTAGCAGCCTGTGGGCGCAACGCAATCTCACACAAATTCCCTCGACGAATCCCAACGATCAACTGGCGAGCTTTAAGGTCGCGGATGGATTTGAGATATCCCTTTTCGCCTCAGAGCCGATGGTTCACAAGCCAATTCAGATGGCATGGGATGCTCGCGGTCGATTGTGGGTCGCAAGCAGTGCCATTTACCCGCAAATCAGGCCGGGGCAGACACAAAACGATCAAATTCTCGTGCTCGAGGACACCGATGAAGACGGCAAGGCCGACAAGCGCACCGTTTTCTATGAGGGGCTTTTCATTCCTACTGGCATCTGGCCGCAGGACGGTGGCGCTTACGTGGCAAATTCCACCGAGTTGTGGTTCATTCATGATCGCGATCAAGACGGCAAAGGAGAATCCCACGAAGTGCTGCTCAGCGGCTTTGGCACCGAGGATACACACCACATTCTTCATGGCATCAAGGGTGGGCCGGATGGAAATTTGTATTTCAACCAAAGCGTTTACATCCACAGTCACATCGAGACTCCTTTCGGCGTGCGTCGTCTGATGGGCAGCGGTATTTGGCAATTTCAGCCACAGACCGGCAGACTAGAAGTGTTCACTCTTGGTCAGATCAATCCCTGGGGCCACGTATTTGACAATTGGGGTCAGAGCTTCACTACCGATGGCGCTTACGGCGAAGGCATCAATTACGCATTTCCTGGTGCTACTTTCCGCTGCCTCCCCGATCAGTTGCCACGCATCCTCAAGGGCATGAACCCGGGGCAACCGAAGCAATGCGGATTGGAAGTCATTAGCGGTCGACATTTTCCCGATGAATGGCAGGGCAACATGATTACTTGCGATTTCCGCGGTCATCGCGTCAATCGCTTTTCCCTAGGTGATGAAAAAAGCGGTTACCGCTCGCAGCAACTTGCCGATCTGGTAAGCTCATCCCACGGTTCGTTTCGGCCTGTCGATGTGAATATGGGACCAGATGGAGCACTGTATTTGGCCGATTGGTATAACCCGATCATCCAGCATGGAGAGGTGGATTTTCGTGACCCAAGGCGCGACCAAGTCCACGGACGCATTTGGCGCATCACTGCCAAAAATCGCCCACTCAGCCCGCGCGTGAATTTTGCGAAGCTTTCTGTTGATGACTTATTCAAACAACTACAAGCTCCCGAGCAATCGACTCGCTACTGGGCCAAACAAGAAATCAAGTCTCGCAAATTGCCCAACCTCAAGGAAGCGGTTGCTAGTCTCATGAAAAATGACGACCTGAGCGATACCCTGCGCTGCGAATACTTATGGGCCGCTCAGACCGCAGGCATCGAGGATTTCGTCTGGTTCCGCAGTCAATTCTGGGATCGCGCACAAGCTGCTGCCGACGGCAAACTCCGCGCGGCCATCGTCCGGACATTTCATCAACTGATTCGCAATCAAGGCACGATGGTTATGGGCGTCGATGACGCGAACCGCGATGCATTTTTCCTCACTCTCTGCCGCGATCCGCATCCACGCGTTCGTCTCGAAGCAGTGAATTTGATGCGCACCGTCGCGACGCCTCGCGCAATTGAGATCGCCACCACGGTGCTCGCACAGGAAATGGACGAAAATCTCGACTTCGCATTATGGCGCAGTTGCTATGAACAATCAAGCACCTGGCTTCCCGCCTTTCAATCTGGACAGATTTCCTTCACAGAGAACAGCCAAGGCCTACTCTTCGCGCTCAAAGCTGCGAACCAAAGTAACGCCGCCGCATTACTATTAGACGTAGTCGAGAAAAATCAACTCGCTCCCGAGCAACTCGCCGAACTCATGAAAATCATCGGCAGCACCATCGATCAAGCCAACCTCAATCGGTTGTTCATTTTAGCTCTCGATGCAAAACATTCCCCCGCCCTGCGTGCTCAAGCCCTGCAAGCGATGATGACAGCACAACAACAACGTGGACTCATCCCTGAGCAAACTGAGCGATTGATCCCATTGCTCGATGACTCCGCTACTGCCAACGCCGCCATCGAACTTGCAGGATTGTGGAAGATCGAAGCCGCACGAGCGAAGCTCGAATCTCTTGCCTCCTCCAGCAATTCCTCTAGCGATACTTCCCTGCTTAGCATTGCTCGCCTCGGTGGCCCTGCCTCGGAGGCATTTCTCAATCATCACCTCAAGCCCTCACTGTCACCAGAAAAACAAGCGAGCACTCTGCAAGCGATGATTTTACTCGACCCCGCAAAAGCCGCACCGCGCAGTGCTGATTTCCTCAGCACGCTCAAGGCCGAAAGCCCTGCTTCGGGTGCATTGATCCAAGCATTTCTCTCACTCAAAGAAGGCCCAGCCCTGCTCACCAACGCGCTAACAGGAAAAAAACTTCCGCCTGCTATCGCTTCTCAAGCCCTGCAAAAGGCCAGCGCCAGCGGTGGTGACACCAAGGCCCTCATCGATGCCATTACCGTGGCCGGCGGCCTAACGCCGATCACATCAATGACCGAGGCAGAAATGCGCACATGGATCGAAGAGATCAACAAATCGGGCAATGCGGCTCGTGGCGAGGCAATCTATCGTCGCATGGAATTGCAATGCATCGCCTGCCACGCCATCGGTCCTGTCGGTGGTATTGTTGGACCGAATCTTGTCAGCATTGGCTCCAGCGCGCCGATGGATTACATCATCGATAGCCTACTGGAACCTGCCAAGAAAATCAAAGAAGGCTATGCCACCGCGATGATCACCACCAAAGACGGAGCCACCCACACGGGATTCCTCGCCCGTGAGGACCAGCGTGAAGTGGTTTTGCGCGACAATGCCGGAAAAATGCAAACCATTCCCGCAGCACAGGTCAGCAAAAAAGAAGTGATCCCCGTCTCGCTGATGCCTGCCGGACTCACCCACTCCTTGCGTCGCGACGAACTCGCGGATCTAGTGAAATTTCTCACCGAACTCGGAAAAGACGGAGCTTACAAAGTCCAAGAAGACGGCACCCTCCGTCATTGGCAAAGTTTCCAAAATGAGACGCAATCTCTACCACTCACCACATGGGTGGACGGCAGCATCGAGCTCAAAGAAGTGCCTGTCATCCAACTGTTAGGCAAGCCCAAACGCAAACTTGAATCCGCCTTCGAGCTATCGAAGGATGGCACTGTGACGCTCGCCATCGAAGGCGCAGACAATGCTCGCATCGAACTCAATGGCCAAGAGCTTTTCGTTAAGGAAGGCAAAATCAGCCAGCCACTGAAAGCGGGCCGACACAGCGTGCGACTGCTCATTCCCGAGCCCTCAAACGCTCGCCCCCGTGTGCGCCTTTTAGATGCTACAGCCAAACCGATTCACGAATGATTGCGCCATGGTCCGAGCGAATGGAGCTTGCAGAAGAATGACAGAATCCAAAAAATTGCCTTGGCATTCCAGCGAATTTGCGCAAACTGCGCGCACATGAATGCAAAACCCATCATGACACTACTAGCGGGAGCTTTGCTTGCTTCTTGCGGAAAAACCACTAGCACAAGTGTCGCACTTCCAGCGGATCCTATCACCATGCAAGTCTACGGAAAATTACCCGACGGTCGTGAAGCGAAAATCTTCACGCTCACGAACAAAAACGGCGTCATCGCCAAAGTCACCGAATACGGCGCCATCCTTGTTTCGGTCGAAGTCCCAGATAAAAACGGCGTTGTCGCCGATGTCACCCACGGCTACGATACCCTCGATGGTTGGTTGACCAATACCAGCTACTTCGGCTCCACGGTCGGACGTTTTGGCAACCGCATTAAGGACGGGAAATTCACTCTCGATGGCAAGGAATACACTCTCGCTACGAACAATGATCCGGGCGGCATCCCCTGCCATCTGCACGGCGGCCTCAAAGGCTTCGATAAAGTTCTCTGGACCGGCAAGCAAGTCGATGGCGGTGTAGAATTTACCTATCTCTCCAAAGACGGCGAAGAAGGTTATCCGGGCAATCTCTCGGTCAAAGTAACCTACTCGCTCAATGACAGCAACGAGCTCAAGTGGGAAGCCGAAGCCACCACCGATGCGCCAACGGTTCTGAACGTTGTTCACCACAGCTACTGGAACCTTTCCGGCGATCCTACGGCCACGATCAACGATCACGTATTGCAACTCGAAGCCGATCATTATCTGCCCACGAATGCGGGCTTGATTCCTACTGGCGAAGTAGCACCTGTGTCTGGCACGCCGCTTGATTTCACCAAAGCCACCGCGATTGGCGAACGCGTCAATGCCGACTTTGAAGCCATCAAACTCGGCCTCGGCTACGACCATTGCTGGGTGCTACGCAAAGCCGATGGCGTGCGTCTCGCTGCTCGAGTCAAAGATCCAAAATCCGGTCGCGTGATGGAAGTCTCCACCAACCAACCTGCGATTCAGTTCTACGGTGGCAATTTTCTCGACGGCAAAGCGATTGGCAAAAAGGGCGTCGCTTACGCCCACCGCACCGCGTTTTGCTTGGAAACGGAAAATTATCCTGATGCTCCGAACAAGCCAAACTTTCCCACGGCTGTGCTCAAGCCCGGTGAGACATACAAGCACACCATGATCCACAAATTCAGCGCGGAGTAATTTTTTTGATCGAACCTATATGAATTCTCTCTTTTCATTACTCGCCGTCACGGGCTCGGAAACAAAAGCCATGGGCACGCTCGACATCGTGCTCTTCCTCGTTGCCGTTGTCGGCGTCATCGCTTTCGGCATCCGCCAAGGCAACAAAGAAACCGCAGGTGAATCTGATTCTGGTGGTGCCGCAGGCTACTTCCTCGCAGGCCGCGGACTGACATGGTGGCTAGTCGGATTTTCGCTGATCGCCGCAAACATTTCTACGGAACAATTCGTCGGCATGTCGGGACAAGCCGCTGACTGGCTCGGCATGGCCATCGCTTCCTACGAATGGATGGCAGCTGTGACCCTCGTCGTCACTGCGTTTGTTTTCCTACCAAAACTATTGCGCTGCGGCATTTACACCATTCCTGAGTTTCTCGAATACCGCTACGGTGTATTCTCGCGTTCAGTGATGGCTGTTAGCACGCTGATCATTCTTGTCGGTGTTCCCACCGCATCGGTGATCTATTCTGGTGCCAAAGTGGTATCCGTGTTCTTCCACGACATTTCCGTCGCGGGTCTGGACCTCGGATCGATCACAGTTGGCTGCTGGATTATTGGCGGTTCTGCCGCTGTTTATGTTTTTGTAGGTGGTCTCAAAGCATGCGCATGGACCGACCTGATCTGGGGTGCTGCACTAATTGTCGGAGGCGGTGTCGTGATGTGGTTAGCATTTGGAGCAATGAAAGATGCCGACCCAAATGAGCTCATCCTTACCAAAGTCAACAATTCTTCCGCTACCGTCGAGGACATCAAAAACGCTGGCGCATATGAACGCTTCGTTTTACTCAATGATGGCAAGGACGGCGAAGCCGTTGCTGTGGCTGGTGAAAACCTCGAGGGCGGCAAGCTGCACATGAAGCGCCCGATCACAGACCCTGCGATTCCATGGACTGCTCTCATGTTAGGACTGTGGATTCCTAACTTTTTCTATTGGGGACTCAATCAATACATCGTGCAACGGACTCTTGGATCCAAGTCTCTCGCCGAAGGTCAGAAGGGCATTATTTTTGCTGCTGCACTCAAACTGGTCATTCCTTTCATCGTCGTCATCCCTGGCATTCTTTGCTTCAACCTGTATCGCGGAGACCTCGCAGGGGAAGCTACAAAGAAAAACTCCCCCATGATCGAAGCTATCGCCAAAGGTGAAGCCACGGTCTATCCATTCGCTGAGAACTTTGCGAAAACGAATCCCGAGCAAGCTGCTACCGTTCTGGTCCACAATGCCAAGATCGCCGGTGTGCCCGTTCCCGCAACGGACAACTCACCCGCTGCTCTCGCCGCCGCGAACAATGACATTGTCAGCGCAAGTAGTGCCGCCAAGGGTAATAAGCTCGTAGGCTACGACTACGATGCCGCCTTCCCGATCTTGCTACGCAATCTCATGAAACCAGGCATCACTTGGTTTGTGCTCGCTGCAATCTTCGGTGCCGTTGTTTCCTCATTGGCATCCATGCTGAACTCTGCTGCAACTATCGCAACAATGGACATTTTCCAGAAGTTCAAGAAAGACGCGACGCAAGACCAATTGGTCAACGCAGGCAAAGGCTTCACCTTGTTGTTCGTGCTCATCGCTTGCATCATCGCCCCCTTCCTCGGCAATCCTGCGTTTGGCGGCATCTTCACGATCATCCAAGAGTTCCAAGGCTTCATCAGCCCCGGCATCCTCGCTGTGTTCCTCTTCGGATTCCTTGCTCCACGCACACCACGCTACTTCGGCTGGCTTGGCATCATCGTGAACATCGTTCTCTACGGAGCAATTAAATGGTTCGTAGGACCAGCACTCTGCAACAACGGCATGTGGTTTGCTTCCGAAATCACATTCCTTGACCGCATGAGCATCTGCTTCCTCGTGATTGTCCTGATCGGAGTGATTCTCAACTTCGTCAATCCACTTCAAACTCCAGCGAAGCTTCCCGTGTCGGAAACCATAGCACTCGAGTCTTCGAAGGTGGCCAAGATTGGTGGTGTCGCGGTGATCGCCGCCATGCTCGTCCTCTACTACATCTACTGGTAATTTCACCCGAACTTTCCCTGCCCTGCCTTTGCAAAAAGGCAGGGCATTTTCTTTTACAAGCACACTTTTCTGCGTTATCACTGCACCTCCCACATCGTCATGAAACGACTTCTCGCATTTATCTTTCTCAGCTCTTTCCTCCATGGCCAGCAGGCCGATTGGGAGAACCAAGCCATTTTCCGAATCAACAAGGAAGCTCCTCGCTCCACTTCGATGCCATTTCCCACCAAGGAAGCTGCCAATGGCAAACTTCGACTTGAATCCCCATGGTGCAAGCTCCTCAATGGTAATTGGAAATTTCATCATACGGGCAATCCTGCCACGCGTCCGCAAGGCTTCGAGGCAGTGACGTTCGATGACTCTTCATGGAAAGAAATCCCCGTACCTGCAAACTGGCAACTCCATGGCTACGGCGCACCACTTTATACGAATATCACCTATCCGTTTGCGAAAAATCCTCCTTTCGTGATGGGTGAACCGCCACAGTATTTCACCAATTTCCCTGTCGATAACCGCAACCAAGTGGGTTCCTATCGAACCAAGTTCACGCTACCCGCCGAGTGGAAAGGACGTCGTACCGCCATCGTTTTTGGCGGCGTCGATTCGGCATTTTATCTTTGGCTCAATGGCAAAAAAGTCGGCTATTCCGAAGACTCGCGCACCCCTGCCGAGTTCGATCTTACATCTTATCTCCAGGACGGCGAAAATGTGCTTGCCGTGGAAGTCTATCAGTATTCCGACGCTTCTTATCTCGAAGACCAGGACATGTTCCGCCTCTCAGGCATTTTCCGAGATGTCTATCTATGGTCATCCGCAGCGGTAGATCTCCGCGATTTCTGGATCAAAGCGGGATTGACCGACGATTACAAAAAAGGAACTTTGGAGTTCATCGCGGATGTGAGCAACAAGTCCGATGCCGAAGCCAAAGCCTCTGTTTCGTTAGAACTAACAGCACCCGATAACAGCAAAATCTCGGTGCCCAACATTGATCTCACAATACCTGCCAACAAAACTTCCGAGCAATCGGTGAAAGTCGATAGCATCGAAAACATCCAAGCATGGTCCGCAGAATTGCCGAACCTCTATGCGTATGAGATCACCGTCAAAGACGCAACTGGCAACGTCATCGCTGTGTACACGGGTAAAACTGGCTTCCGTCGCAATGAAATCAAGAACGGACAGTTTCTCCACAATGGCCAGCCGATTTTGATCAAAGGAGTAAACCGCCACGATCACCATCACCTCACTGGTCACTATGTGAAACGCGACGACATCAAGGCCGACTTGCTGCAGATGAAACGCGCAAACATCAATGCAGTGCGAACCGCACATTACCCTAACGATCCAGCACTCGTCGAACTTTGCGATGAACTCGGATTCTACGTCGTGGCCGAAGCGAACATCGAGTCACACGGAATGGGCTATGATGCGGCCTCACTTGCCAAAGATCCCAGCTGGTATGAAGCTCATCTGGATCGCATGAAAAACTTGTTAGAGCGCGATAAAAACCATCCATGCATCATCATGTGGTCGATGGGCAACGAAGCGGGCGATGGCGAAAATTTCGTCAAGATGTCCCAGTGGATCAAGCAACGCGACCCCTCACGCCCCGTACATTATGAGCGCGCGCAGCGTGCCGCACATGTCGATCTTTTTGCTCCGATGTATGCCAGTGTCACAGAGAGCGAAAAGTATTGCCGAGATGAAGAGAAAAAACCGATTTCTCAACAGCGTCCGATGATCCAGTGTGAATACAATCACACCATGGGCAATTCTAGCGGCAACCTCATCGACTACTGGAACCTTATGCGCAAAGAGCGTCTGCTGCAAGGTGGATTGATCTGGGATTGGAAAGATCAAGGCATTCTGAGCAGCAAGCACAAAATCACGGATTGCGAGGACCGCTCAGGCAACAAGCTCAATGTCAGCATGCTCGGGCTTATGGACGCGAAGGAGGGTCTCTACGCAGGTGGAACGATGGTCGAACATTGTGACGCGCTTAACATGGGTGGCTCACTTACCTTGATCGCCGAAGCTCGTCTCAACAACACCGGCGGTAGCATCGGTGGCCAGCCTCTGATCGCGAAAGGCGACACCTCATACTCGTTAAAAATTTCTGATACTGGCAAGCTGGAATTTTTCATCTACGGTGATGGAAAATGGCACAGTATCAGTGCTGATCTTCCAGCAAATGCCGCATCGCAATTCCATACGTATGCTGGCATCTACGATGGAAAAGCTCTATGCCTTGTGATCGACAAACAAGTCGTTGCTACTGCACCGTGCACGGCAAAGATCGCCGCCAATCGCTACGATCTCGGCATCGCGATCGACACCGAAGAAACCGCGCGCAAGCTTAACGGAGCCATCCGCCGCGCGATTGTTTATGGTCGAGCATTGTCCCCCGATCAAACGGCTGCCGCCCCAGAAGGCTCTGTCGTTTTGTTAGACTTTTTTAAAGACGCCGAGAAGCCCAAGACACAGAAATTTTTCGCTTATGGTGGAGATTTCAATGATCGCCCCACAGACCGATCCTTCTGCTGCAATGGACTTGTGCAGCCAAACCTTCGTCCCGCGCCTCACTTTGAAGAGGTCAAGACCATCTATCAAGAAATCCACACCACGGCTGTGGACATGACCAAGCCAGACTTGCAAATCAAGGTCTACAACGAATCCTTTTTCCGCTCGTTGAATTATGTCAGAGCCTCATGGAAACTACTGAAAAATGGATTGCCTGTTGGTCAAGGTGAACTTGCATTGCCCAACCTTGCGCCGCAAGCGTCTCAAACCATTACGGTAGGCACCAATCACACACCCGAAGAAGGTGCCGAGTATTTTTTCCGAGTTCGATACGATCATGCAGAGCCAACGGCATGGTATGATAAAGGTCAACCTGTGGCATGGAATGAATTCCTTTTGCCTTGGACCACACGTCAGCCAGCAAAAACACGCGAGGCAAAAGAGCCTGCTTCATTTACCGAGAGTGAACAGGAAATCACCGTCAAAAGTGGTCGTGTGACTGCCATCATCAGCAAAGCAAAAGGCGTTCTCAACTCGATCAAAGATCAGGAAGCCGAATGGTTGCGCAGCCCGTTGCACTTAAACTTCTGGCGCCCTACGACGAACAATGATGAAGGAGCAAAGCTTGATAACAATCTCAAGGTTTGGCAATATGCCGGTGTCCGTGCTACTGCAAAAAGTGTCAAGGTTATCAAAGAAGGAAGTGATGTTGTAGTCACGGCAGATATCAACATTCCCGCGGGAAAGAGCAGTGCTACAATTGTCTATCGTTTCACTGGAGCCGAGCAATGCTCGATTCACACGATCTTCCGTGCCGATCAATTGCCCACGATTCCACGCATTGGTTTCAGCGCCCATGTTTCCTCGCGCAATGGTTCACTCGAGTGGTATGGCAAAGGCCCTCACGAGAACTACATTGATCGCCAGACTGGCTCTTGGACTACACTGCATAGTGGCTACGTGCCAAATCTCTTTTTCCGCTACGTCGACCCGCAAGAATCAGGTCAACGCACGGGCATTCGCTGGGCGAAACTTGGTTCACCCGATTCACCTAAAGCCTTGCAGATCGATGCCCAGGGCACTGATTTGTTAGAGATTTCCTGTTATCCGTGTTCGGCGCAAGATGTGACTCTAGCGTCTCATCCATCTAGCCTTGCTCAGCGTGATTTTTTCACTCTCAACATCGACCATAAGCACTCGGGACTTGGCGGTACCGATTCATGGGGAGCCACCGCATTACCTCACTATCAACTTCACTCCAATCGAGAATATGAATGGTCGATGCTCATCAGCTTCGACCAAGTCCCAGTGATCATGCCCAAGGCCCCACTGCGTCGCCTCCCCGGCACACCGCCAGGCCTACCACCAGGCGCGCGTAATCCACTACCCATTCCCACTTTACCAGGTAATCCAAAAGCACCTGCGAACAATACACCGCCTCAGTAATCATTTCATTTGCTTACCCCATGTCAATTTCTGCTATCATCGTCGCAGCTGGTTCATCCCGCCGAATGGGGTTTGATAAACTCAGCGCCCTTCTCCTGGGTAAAGCTGTTTTGCTACGAACCGTCGAGGTCTTTTGTGCAGCGCCTAGTATTGATGAGGTTTTCGTCGTCTGCCCCAAAGAGCGTTTTGCTGATTTGTTAGAAAAAGATTTTCCGAAACCCGTTCATCAAGTGGAAGGCGGCACAGATCGACAAGACTCCGTAGAAAACGGCTTGCATGCATTGCCACAGGGAACAACCATCGTCGCTGTTCACGATGGCGCGCGGCCAATGCTCAGCGTCGATGCAATTGAAGAATGCATTCAATCGGCTCGACAAAACGGTGCTAGCACTTTGGCGCGACGTGTAACTGAAACATTAAAAAGATCCGATTCTGAAGGCTTTGTGCGCAGTGGAGTAGATCGTGATAATCTTTGGTTCATGGAGACACCGCAATGCTTTGAGGTGAACATTTTGCAGCGCGCATATATGCAAGTTCGTGAGAGAAATCAGCAAGTCACGGATGAGGTATCAGCAGTGGAGCTACTCGGTATTTCTACTCACATCGTCGAATCACGCAAGCCGAACATCAAAATCACGCTCCCTAGTGATTTGGATATGGCAGCGTATTTTCTCAATCAAGAAAACACTACGCTCTGATCCAACCTCATGCATCAACCTTATCATTGGCAACATCTCGCCAACGGCATGCGCCTCGCCACTGCCAGCATGCCCTATTCCGAGTGCGCAACTTTTGCCATCTACATCCCAGCTGGCTCGCGACACGATCCACCCAAGCAAGCGGGTTTGGCGCATTTCATGGAGCACATGGCATTCAAGGGCACAGCGAGAAGGTCAGCTCGTGAATTGACGATGCAACTGGAAAGCTCAGGAGCACAGGCGAACGCCTCGACTTCAGAGGATCACATCATTTACGATGCGCGCGGCGATGCCTCATCGTTACCGCTCCTTGCCGACATTCTCAGCGACATGGTATGGCACTCATCGTTGCCTCCACGTGAGATCGCACTTGAGCGTGATGTCATTCATGAGGAAATCACCATGTATGAAGAATCTCCCGGAGATCACATCAGCGATCTTATTTCTCAAGCACTGTGGGCTCCTGATCCGTTAGGTTTGCCGATCACTGGGACGCATAAGTCGCTCGATGCCATTACCCGCAATCATCTTTTTTCCTTCAGTCAAAAACATCACTTTCGCTCCGATATCGTGATCGCAGCTGCTGGCCCATATAGTCCTGCGGAATTCGCACAAATCATCGCACCCTACCTTCCGCAGGAAACCACAAAACCTCCAGCGAAAGCCAAACCATTTGTTGTGGGAAAAGCTTCAAAGCCTAACATCGTGCAACATCGCGAGACCGAGCAATTGCAACTTGCCATCGCCTATCACACAGCTGGTCGTCATAATCAAACCCGGCATGCCTTACGTTTGCTCTCAATCATCCTCGGTGAATCCACCAGCTCTCGATTGTTTCAGCGCTTGCGCGAGGAACAAGGATTTTGCTACCAGATCTCCTGTGATCTCGCCTTATTTGAAGATACAGGGTGCCTTGAAATCAGCGCCGGATTAGACCCCGAGTGCCGAGAGCAAGCGATACTGGCCATCAATGCAGAACTCGAGCAGCTCATCAAAGCAGGCCCTGATGAGGAAGAACTAGCCCGCGCCAAAAAGGTTGCGATCACAGCTAACAAGCTCGCCTTGGAATCCACAGGAGCCCACATGGCTTGGGCCGCAGAAGGCCTGATGTTTGATGAGGAAATTGTCAGCCCCCAAGTATCACGCGAGCGCTTACTTCCCGTAACAGCGGATGATGTGCGTCGCGTTGCTGCTCAGATTTTTATCCCTAGCAACCGAGCCACAGCTGAAATTCGCTCGCTATGAACTCGCTCAGCGATCTAGTTTACTTCGGTAAATCCTTCACCCAACCAGTTTCAACGATGGAGTCGATTAATACCTGTGATTCTTGGCTGCCCTCATTTTGATGGCGGACCCGCAAGATCATCGGGCGTGATCTTTCATCAGAAGCAAGCCGCAGCTGATTATCCAACTCGGAACCACGCTTCACATAGCCATGGAGCAAGGTCGATCCATCAATCGCGACCAAACGATATGACTGCCATTCTTTTTCCGCTTCTGTTGGGAAATCAAAATTATAATATGTCTCAGATTCTACTATCGCTCGAATCTCTACTGGCGTCGTAGAGCGATTCTCTAAAATACTTTCAAAGCTCATCTCGCACCATCCCACCCAAGATTCCCAATCGACACGAAATTCTTTTTCATCACGAATTAGATAAATTTGATGTTGATCATAATCAGCCGTTACGACAGTAGCTGAAAAAGAACTGCTCTCAGCGTTGAGCTCAATAGTGGATTGATCGATTGAGGAAAAGCCAAGAGTTGTGAATGGGTCTTCTTTGTAATACGCGGCCATTTTTTCTCTGAGACCGGGCGTATCGCGCGACCAGCGCATCATTTCGTCAGAGCTTTTCGCCATCAGAAACGACATGACAATTGACTCAATTTGCTGAATATCCTGCAAAGACTTATGCTGCGCGCGCGCCTTTTCTACGTCAACTGGAGTAATCACTTCTTGCATGGGCGGACTAGCAACTGCTGGTAAAACAAACACTTCTTGTGGCTTTTGTTCGCGCAAATTCGATACCACAATCCACACGAATGCCATAAGCACTGCACCAACGATAGGTCCAAGCCACCAAGGCATCCGCAACATGATAGCCTTTCTTTCTTGATGCGAAGGGCGCCGTTGCCAAGCATCCTCAGCTTCTTCACTGCGCTGCTTGATCTTGCGTTTTTTCCATTCGCCTGTGGGATTGGCTTTTTCAATCGAAGTCTTTTGAGCACTTTCCACGTTAGACTTGGCATCTCCATTCAACGCGGAAGATTTTTGAGCATCGATCAAAGCAACTTCATCCACTTCATGAGTAGTGGGATTCTCTAACACAACTACAGCGGATTGGCCGGGTGATTCATTCAGGGGATCTTCCACCGGTTTTAGGGCATCCTGATCAGTAGGCATGCGCAACATTCGATCGCAACGCGGACATACGATTCCCTTGCCAGTGTAATCAGCTGGCACACGGAAAATGGCCCGACAATCATTACAGACAAACGCATTCCAGCGACGAGTATCAGCTACTTGCCCCTTCAGAGGTCGTTGAGATTTTTTAGCAGACATGGAGAGTATTATTCTACTTCGATTTCCAATTTACCAGGCTGAGACATGGGCAACTGCGCTTCCTCATCTCCAAGATCAATGGCATCGTAAGTGCTTTGCATGCTTCGGAAAAAGGCTCCTTCTTCGGCTTCATGATCATCACGATTTTTTCCAGATGCAATTTCGGAAAGATATGGGTCATTGCCTAACAAAAGAGGCTCTTTGGCGCGTACAGGCACAGCGTCTAGGGTAGCCAGAGCGTTGTCATCATTCGATTGATGATTGTCAATCGTTGGCATGCCTCCCGAGTGTATGGGGCATGTAGGAATGCGCTCGGTACCACTGCGGAAAAATTCCTTAACCCTTGCATCGCGGAGTTTAGGCAACCCCGTCGTTGGATCGTCCACAGTTTCATAACAATACTGACTCGCACGCTGGCCACTGACCCGGCAGACATCAACCTCCACAATCGACGCTGGACGAGCAATCTCGCCGTGCAACAGTTCATCGGGTAACGTGTTCATTACCGCTTTCCATACAGGCATCGCCACATCCTTGCCAAATGCTCCTTCATAGAGTGATTTTGCCGATCCCTGCAAAAATCCGCACCACACTCCACACCCGATACGTTGCGTGTAGCCAAGGCTCCAGCAGCCTGAAAAATCATGCATCGTCCCAGTCTTAACGACTCCCGAGAATGCAGGTTTCATATCGCCCATGCTATCACTCAGATTTCCATTAGTTGTGACTCCTTGCAGCATGTTGTGCACTTGGTAAGCTGTGGCCTCCTCAAGTGCCTGCCCACGCTTCGGCTCTTGTGCCACCCGCTGCATCACGGCGTGGCCTGTACCGTCTTCGATTCGATCAACATACACTGTGCTCTGCGCACCGGTTTCACCTCCACGCGCAAAGCTACTCATAGCTGCAACGGCTTCAAGCATCGATGCAGACTCCCAACCTACCAACATACGAGGTAATTTCTCTTCATCAGGAATTTGGAAGCCAAAACGCCGAGCGCTTTCCGCGACTTTGTCCAGTCCAGCTTTCGAGCCAAATCGGATCATTGCTGCAATCTTGGACTTTTCCAGTGCTTTGCGCACGGGGATCTCGCCTTCGAAAAAAGGCTTTGGATTCTCTGCCCCCCACTCACCCAGAATGCCCTCGCGGCCACCTACCATGATCATTCGATTGTCCATTTGTTGGTCCTCGACCAATGTGGCAGGTGTCAGCCCATTGGAAAATCCTGCCGCTACCAAAAAGGGGAAAAATGCCGTACCTAACGGTTTTTTCCCCTCGGCGATGAAATCATACTGCGAGTGAGAATAATCGCGCCCACCGACATAAGCAAGCACCTCACCTGTTTCATGATCCATCATCAATACAGCACCTTGTAGATAGGATGGAGGCAGATTAGATTTTTTATAGTCGGAGTATTTTGCGTGCACATAGCCGGGCCGCGATTCAATGGCATTCAGGGTCGATTGAAGCGCAGCTAATGCCGCATCTTGTGCCTCCTTCAAAATCGTCGTGCGGATCGTAAACCCACCTTTCGCAAACGCATCCTCACCTATTGCATTACGCGCCTCTTCGGCTATGAGTTCATAGACGTGGCTCGTGCCGCGCTGTAATGGACGCGGGTTTAACTTCACCGGCATTGATTGATAACTCTCCAATTCAATATTGGTAATTATGCCCTCCTCTTTCATTCGCCACAAAACATGATCACGACCTTTTTTGTTAGCCTCTAGATTGTTCATCGGACTCAATTCAAAAGGATTACGAAGCACCGTAACAATCGACGCACATTCACACACAGTGAGATCTTTCGGCTCTTTGCCAAAGTATCCCAGCGCAGCTGAACGCAAGCCATAGTAACCACTACCGAGAAATGATCGATTGACAAAAAATCCGAGAATTTCATCCTTGCGATATCTCCTTTCAATGCGCTGCGCGAGAAACATCTCAACCATTTTGCGCTGGAAGCCTGATTCCTTACGGCGCTTGGCCTCCGCTTTTAAGCTATATGCATCTCGTGCTAACTGCTGCGTAAGTGTGCTAGCGCCCTGAGTGATTTCTCCTCGATTGGTAAGCAGCTTCTGCGCTGCGCGCGCGACACCAATATAGTCAACTCCATCGTGAGTATCAAATCTACTATCCTCTCCCGCTTTGAGAGCATTGATGAAATTTTGTGGAATCTCCTGAAATGCCATCATGCTCCGATTTTCGACAAAAATCCGCCCAATCTCGCGCCCATTGCGATCAAGGATAATACTCGGCACCTCAATGTCATTAATGCGTTCGAGATCATACGTCATCGCACGTTCCCGATAAGGCTTGCTATAAGCATTCCAGGCAATAAATGCAACAATACACATCAACAACGAAAGCCCAAAAAGACCGGCCCAAAACCCTTTTCGCTTGTAGAATCGGGGTTTTCGTCGCTTGCTTCTCCAACTGCTGCTGCTTGCTGCCATGTGTCGACCCATGAACTATCCTAAAATTGCTCAAAACGCAACCTTCGGCTTAAGGAAAATCATCCATGAGCTCGCACCGCTTTCGTTCGATAAATACATGGATCTTTGCCTCTACCACCCAGAATTCGGCTACTACGCACAGGAACCTTCCCAAGTCGGAAAAGACGGTGACTTTTTTACCAGCGTGAGCTGTGGTCCCTTGTTCGGACAAATCATCGCCGATGTTATCGCTCGATGGTGGGAAAACAGTCAGATCTCAGGCCCATGGCGCATCATCGAGATCGGCCCTAACAGCGCAGCTTTAGCCATCGATGTGTTAGATACCCTCGCACGCGATCATCCTAACGCGTGGCATGAGTTAGAATTTTGCACCATCGACCCCCTTCCCTTGCCTCGCGCTTTTCAAGAGAAAATGCTCGCATCTTACGGACCAAAAGTTCGCTGTCTCGAAAACGTAGCCTCGCTTGCAGCGCTGCCAACCTTCGTTTACGCCAATGAAGTACTCGATGCATTTCCATGTCGCCTCATCGAAAAAACGGCAGACGACTGGAAAGAAGTCACCATTCACTCAGTAGCGCAGGATGCTACCCTAGAAGAAAACCTAACAGATCTCTTTGCGACTATTCCATCCATTTTGCGAAACGAATATCCACTTGGCTACCGCACCGAGATCCGCGATTCCACTCTCTTGTTCTGGCAAAACCTTCGATCATGCATCAGCTTCGGAGAATTACTGTGGTTCGACTACGGCTTTGCAGAGCCCGAATACTATGCCGCCGAGCGCACGCGTGGCACCTTGCGCGTCTACCAACAACACCAAGCATCCGAAAATCCGTTAGATAAACTAGGCCTATGCGACATCACAGCGCACGTCAATTTCACGGCCGTAGCGCGTGAAGCAATTGCAACTGGATGCACACTCAAAGGCTTTGAGCCTCAAGAGTTTTTCCTCACCAAAAATGCTACGGATCGACTAACCAGGGGCGATCTCGATGCCAAGACACTCCGCAATTTCCAAACACTCACGCACCCAGCCCAGCTCGGTGGAAAATTCCACGCATTGCATTTCTCCATTGGCGATTCAGTGGAACATAACTCAACCGCGATGCGCCGACTCGATCTTGAATCTTAACAAACTCTTTACAATTTTCTTCTTCCTTCACATCAGATCTTAACAAAGCTGTGCGCATTATTTGCTTGGACATAAGATAACCGTCCGAACAAAACATCATGAAAAGCACAACTCTGATCCTCGCCCTCATCACCCTCGGATCTAACGCATGGGCCCAAGACAATGCACCTGCCGGTGATCAAGCGCACCCCCCTGTCCGCTTGCCCATTCTTTTCGCCACGCTCGATGCTGATGAAGATGGAGAAATCTCCGCCGCAGAAATGGCAGCAGCCGCCGAGGCTCTAATCGAGATCGATGCCAATGGTGACGGCAAGATCACTCCAGAAGAAGCGCTCCCACCGAAAAAAGAGCTCAATCCTTTCGCTCCAAAACCAATGCGCCGTCCACCACCAGTCGTTGAATCGCTCGACGTAGATCAAGACGGAAAACTTTCCGCAGACGAATTGGAAAACGCTACCGAATCCTTACTCCTGCTCGATGCCAATGGAGACGGCGAACTCACTGCTGACGAGATTTCCCCGCCTCCACCTGCTGATGGCCGTGATCAACCAGGTCCACCGCCTCCACACGGTAAAGGCAAGCATCAAGGCCCGCCTCGCGGAGAACCGCAACATTCTCAGTCGCGCTAAGCCCCTGATAATCGAAGAGAAAATATTTTCCCCATGAACCCAGCAGCCCTCGCCGCAAGGCGGGGGCTGTATCTTTTGTGTAGATGAGCACTCAACAATCATGGCACTATTACACGGATTCACCAGAAATTCTAAGCAATGCTTTTTGAACAGCGCATTGCCTCATCAATAAGTCCCCCCTCTTACACTTGCGCTACTTTTCAGGGCAAAATCACCGACCGAGCTTTCGTTTGCAATTTCTTCTCTGCAAGCTAGGATATTGCCGATGCAGTTGCTCATAGCGGGAAATGGATATCTTGGTACCGAAGTCGGAAATCGTGCGCTGGCGCAAGGCTGGCAGATCAATCGTTGCTCCCTTAGTGGACACGATCAAACCTACGCTTGTGACCTCGGGGATCCCGATTCTGTTCGCTTACTGGCAACATTAATTCCCCCGCCCGATGCCATCGTTCACTGCGCCAGTAGCGGCAAAGGAGGCTCTCCAGCATACCAACACGTGTATTATCAAGGCGTCAAAAATCTTCAGCAAGCATTTCCTCACAGCCTAATTCTTTTCACCTCCAGTTCCTCGGTCTACGGTCAGACAGATGGCTCTGTCGTCACCGAAACATCTTCAGCCGAACCCGATCGCGAGACCGGAAAAATCCTGCTCGCTACTGAAGAACTGACCACTTCCCATGGTGGCATCGTCTGTCGCCTATCAGGCATTTACGGGCCTGCACGCTCTGTCATTTTGCGAAAATTTCTCCAAGGCGATGCCATCATCGAAGAAGACGGTCGGCGCTATCTCAATCAAATTCATCGCGATGATGCCGCGCGTGCGATTCTTCATTTGCTAGGCCTCTCCCTAACAAAAAATCATTCCCATTCGATCTGTGGTGAAATTTTTAACACCTCGGATTCCCAATCCCTATCGCAGTTGGCAACCTACCAAGGTCTGGCAGATTTTTTCCAACGCCCCTTGCCGCCGAGCGGACCGCGCGACCTCGATCGCAAGCGTGGGTGGACGCACAAGCAGGTTTCTAACGAAAAACTGCGCACCACTGGATGGCAGCCTGACTATCCAAGCTTTCTCTCAGCTGTTCCCCACATTGCAGCATCCGTTCTCTGAATCCTATGAAATCCGTCATCGTATCACTCCTCACCATTTGCACTCTCCATGCCGCCCCCCTGCCCTTTCTGAGGGCTGACAACAACCAACTCGTCGATGACAAAAATCAGCCTGTCCTGCTCCGCGGCGTCAATCTCGGATCATGGTTGATCTTTGAGCCATGGATGAGCCCCATGGATGCCTCGGGCCTCAAAGATGACTACAGCGCACGCGAAGTCCTCGAAAAACGTTTCGGTTTCGCCAAGGCCGAAGAGCTCATTGGCGTCTATCAAGATCATTACATCACCAGCGCAGACCTCGATCACATCCGCGCCGCTGGTCTCAATTGCATCCGCTTGCCGTTCTGGTATCGAAATTTGCAAAAAGAAGACGGCACTTGGCTCGAAGATGGTTTCAAGCGCATCGATTGGTGCATCACCGAGGCAGGAAAACGTGGCATTTACACCATTCTCGATCTCCATGGAGCCCCCGGTGGGCAATCACCCGGCGAAAGTACGGGCCGCATTCGCAAGCCCGAACACAATAGCATGCAGGCCGATTTTTGGACCAATGAAGCCCAACTCCAACGCACAGAGGAAATCTGGAAACGCGTAGCCAGTCGCTACAAAGGTCGCTCAGAAGTTGTAGCCCTTGATCTTCTCAACGAACCATTCGGCGCACCATCGCGGTCCCGCTTGCATGAAGTCTATGATCGACTCTACAAAGCCGTGCGCGCCATCGATCCGAAGGTCATCATCAGTCTCGAAACCTGTTGGAGCGGCAACGAAAACAGCGTCGGCTATGGCTGGGGATGGAATGTATTACCCGATCCACGAGAAAAAAATTGGACACAAGTGCTCTATCAATTGCACAACTATGAATGGGATTGGAAAAGTGCCGAAAAACAAATTTCCAGCACCGACCGACAAATCAAAGACTGGCAAAATCATCAGCACTCGAAGGTCCCCGCTCTGATGGGCGAGTTCAACTGCATGGGGCATGAAGTCGCATGGAAGCACACCATTTCCGCATTTGAAAAACACGGCATCAGCTGGACGATGTGGAGCTACAAAGCAACTCACGGCAGCGGTGACGACAGCTGGGGCCTTTTCAACATGATCAAGCCTGCGCCACCCAAGCCAGATCTCCAGAAAGACGATGCCGAGACCATCGCCGCCAAGTGGAAGGCCTGGAGCACCGAAAAAGCCTTTGCCCCTAACCCCATGCTTCATCGAGTCTTTCAACAAATCATACCTCAACCATGAAAATCGCTACAGTCATGAGCACCCTCATCGCGGCATCAAGCCTATCATTTTCTGCAGAATCTCCCGTGCGCGTGCTCGTTTGGGATGAACGACAAGAGGAGCAGAAGCAGACCTATCACGGAAAATACCTTGGCGATACCATAGCAGCACATTTGCAACAACAAGAAGGCATTACCGTGCAATCGCTCGGATTAGATTCTTCTGAACAGGGATTATCCAACGCCACACTCGAACAAACAGACGTGTTGATTTACTGGTCGCACAAGAAAAATGCCGATCTCGATAACGCCCGCGCCGATGAGATCGTGCGTCGCGTGAAAGAAGGTCGGCTCTCTATCGTCGTGCTCCATTCCGCCCATTGGTCCAAACCATTCGTCAAGCTGATGCAGGCACGCGCGATCGACGATGCGAAAAAACAGTTAGGCCCCGACAAAGAGTTTTTAATCCGCTACGAGAACCCCATCGGCACGGTGCCGAAAATCAACGACCCACTGACCCCACGCCTCACGGGATCTGCTGAAAATCTCACACTGGAACTGCCGCTCTGTGTATTTCCCGCTTGGCGCGCCGATGGCGCAGCTTCGGAGATGATCACACGAAATCCTCAGCATCCGTTGGCAAAAGGAATCCCTGCCAAATGGAAAATTGCGAAGACGGAAATGTATGCCGAACCCTTTCATGTTCCGCAGCCCGATGAGGTAATTTTTGAAGAACACTGGGCCAAAGGCGAGCATTTCCGCAGCGGCTGCTTGTGGAATATTGGTAAAGGGCGCGTTTTCTACTTCCGCCCCGGACACGAAACATATCCCATTTTCCAGCAAGCGGAACCATTGCAAGTGCTCGAAAATGCAGCTCGATGGCTTGGCAAACCGTGATTATTTCAGACATCTAAAATAAAAAACATCAAATCATACGATTTTTGCTTGACCAATCCCATTTTTCCCGCTTTTCTTCGCGCCCCGCAACAGCAAATTTTATTTAGCCATGTCACGCATTTGTAGTATCAGAGGTTCTCATGTCCGCAGTGGTGGACGTATCCATCGTTCCGGTCTCGCCAAGAAAAAAGGCGGTATCGGTCGTCACGTCACCAAGGTTGTGAAACGCAAAGTTTCACCAAACCTTCAGGACAAGCGCATCTGGGTGCCCGAGTTCGGTCACTACGTCAAAATGCGTCTCTCCTGCAAAGCGATCAAGACCATCACCAAAAATGGTGCCTTGAATACGCTGATCAAAGCGGGCTTGATCTAAGCATTCTGCGTTGCTTA
>Ga0208597_1000061_pt1 | contig 37097 bp, 32 predicted proteins | sample LakMenEpi05May12_FD_150673 | JGI IMG/M metagenome (GOLD analysis project Ga0208597, IMG submission 150673) | Freshwater microbial communities from Lake Mendota, WI - 05MAY2012 deep hole epilimnion (SPAdes) | ecosystem: Environmental > Aquatic > Freshwater > Lake > Epilimnion/Euphotic zone ...
AGTTGCGCTCCATCTCTTTTAAATAACTGAACTTCTCCTCGGCCACCCTATTCTGTTCTCTTAATAATGCTATTTGTTGTAAATGCTTTTCTTTATCCAAGGTTTTATTCAACTCTAATTTGAGTGCATCATTCTCTTTAATCAATTTATGGAGTTCCTTTCTTTCCTTCTGCACCAACTGTAAATCCTGTTCTGTTCGATTCAATAATTTATCCAACTCAAAATGATGGGTGTCTACTAATTTCCTAGCTCGATTGATTAAATGTTTGGGTAAACCTATTCTTTCTGCAATGGCAAAAGTATATGAGCTACCTGGCTTGCCAATCACCAACTGATACAGGGGCTCTAATTTTACTTCATCAAATTGCATCGCACCATTCACAATTCCTTTATTGTGGTTGGCCATCACTTTTAAATTCAAATAATGTGTGGTCACAATACCCTGTGCATGTTTGTGCGATAACTCCTCTAAAATAACTTCGGCAAATGCACCTCCTAAATGCGGATCGGATCCACTACCTAACTCATCTATAAAAAATAAGGTCTTCCCATTCGCATTTTCTATAAAATACTTCATGTGCGTCAAATGACTGCTATAGGTACTTAATTCAAATGCTAAATTTTGTGTATCCCCTAATTGAATAAACAATTGCTTGTAAATACCCATTTGTGAATCGGGATGCACCGGCACCAATAAACCAGATTGTAACATCACTTGATTTAATCCCAATGTCTTCATGGAAACCGTCTTTCCCCCCGCATTAGGTCCACTGATAATTAAAATTCTAGCTTCGTCATCCAATTCTAAATTAACTGGGATTGTTTTTTTGCCAGATCCTTTATTATACATGTACAATAAAGGATGGTAAGCATTAATTAAATGGGATGTGGCTTTGTTTTCAACTACTGGCAAATGCGCATTCATGTCTATCGCCAACAATGCCTTGGCTTTGATAAAATCATATAGGCCTATCATTTGCAAATAACCCATCAACAAACTGGAGTAAGGAGCCAATTGTGATGTCAATTGTCTTAAGACCCTTTGCACCTCCTTGGTTTCATCCTGTTCTAAACTAAATAATTCATTATTGAGTTCAATGGTTTCCTCTGGCTCTATGAAAGCTGTTTTTCGACTATCACTTTCTCCATGTAAAAATCCTTTCACTTGTCGCTTATACTCAGAGAATACTGCTACTACACGTCGACCATTGCTAAAACTTTCATCAATATCTGCCGTATAGCCAGACTTTGCCAATCGACCCAATACTTTTTCAAATATGCGTCTTAGCTCCTGTCTTTTTTTATACAATTGCGCCCTAATCTTCACCAAATCTTCGGAGGCATTGTCTTTGACTAATCCTCTATCATCTATGACTTCATCAATAGAATCTATAATCGTTTTTTCAAAATAACTTTCTGATATGACTAAATACAAATGACTATATGCCGCTTGTCTTTCGGCATCAAACCATTTGAATAATTGCCCCATATGGTCCACCAATTTGCGCAAGAGTAACCACTGCTCTCCAGTAAGTTGTGCCCCTGGTATGCCCAATAGCTTCACATCTTTTCTGATATCTAAGATAAAATCACTTGGGAAATACTGATTGGCTTGCTTAATGAATTGATATTCCTGCGTTTGCCTTAAAGTAATTTGAATAAAATTTAAATGCGTGTGTATCCGAATCGCTTCCACCTGCTCCTTTCCTATAGTGGATTGACAGTAATTGAGTAAGATGGCCTTGATCTTATCAAATTCTAATTGGGAAAGGGCGTTGTCAGGATATACTCTCATGGGCTCAATAGCTGCAAATTTAGTTAAATAAACATTAACAGCATTAGAACAAATTGGTCTATGATTTGTTGTAATTTCAACTATACTATTTATATGAAAACAATCAAATACTTCGCAGTCGCATTATTAAGCATAATCTCGCTTTATGCCTGTGCTCAAAGCCCAAAAAAACAAGCAAAAATTCAAAAAGTAAATATGGAAAATACGCAAACAATCACATTAGGATCGGGCTGTTTTTGGTGCACCGAAGCCGTGTATCAACGTTTAGAAGGGGTGGTTAAAGTGACTAGTGGCTATAGTGGTGGCCATGTTGACAATCCTACTTATGAAGAAGTTTGTTTAAAGAATACAGGTCATGCCGAGGTTTGTCAGATTGTTTTTGACACCACTAAAATTAGCTTGGACGATATCCTTTCTGTTTTCTGGAAAACACATGACCCTACCACACCCAATCAGCAAGGCAATGATGTAGGTCCTCAATATAGATCGGCTGTCTTTTACCATAATGACCAACAAAAGGAATTAGCACTTAAGTACATAAAGGAATTAGATGCAAGCAAATCATGGGATAAGCCAATCATTACGGAAGTGACTGCATTCACTAAATTCTATTCTGCTGAGTCTTACCATCAGAACTACTATAATAATAATACCAACCAAGGCTATTGCAGGTATGTGATTGGGCCAAAATTGGAGAAATTCGAGAAAGTGTTTAAGGACAAGATGAAAAAAGAAGATGAATAAAATGAAAACAACCATACTACTATTTTTGACCTCTTTAATGAGTGCTTCTAGTTTCGCACAACCCCTCGTGAATGAGGCAGATGTCTTAAGAGGAAGTTTAAATGAAAATAGAGATTGGTTTGATATCAAAAGATATGTGATTGACGTTACGCCAAATTATGAAGCAAAATCAATTGTTGGTATTGTCAGCTGGAAAGCATTGGCAGTAAAACCTTCAAAGCAAATTCAAATAGATTTACAAACCCCAATGGTGATTGATAGTATTTTGTTATGGCCAAATGTCAATGACAGCGTGAATGCAATTCGTTTAGAATTTACAAGATCAAATAATATCACAATTGCGCAAATTGAAAAACAAATTCCAAAAGGAAAACAATTTGGTCTTACTATATTTTACCACGGTGTTCCAAAGGAGGCTATTCGACCACCTTGGGATGGAGGATGGATTTGGAAAAAAGATAGCAATGGACAACCATGGATGTCTGTGGCTTGTCAAGGTTTAGGCGCTTCGGTTTGGTATCCTTGTAAAGACCATCAATCCGATGAACCAGAAGAAGGCGCTCAATTAACCATTCAAGTGCCTAAGGATAAAAACTTAATTGCAATTGGCAATGGCAGAAAGGTTGGAGAGTCTAACCTTATCAATCTTAGTAATAACAATCGATTCAGTTGGCAGGTAACCAATCCAATCAACAATTACAATATCATCCCCTATATTGGAGATTATGTAGGATGGAAGGAAACTTACAAAGGCTTTAAAGGGAAATTAGATGTGAGCTATTGGGTGCTCAGGTCTGATTCTGCAAAAGCAGTTGAACAGTTTAAGCAGGTCCCTAAAATGTTGGAGGCTTTTGAATACTGGTTTGGCCCTTATCCTTTTTACGAGGATGGATATCAATTGGTGCAGAGCCCCCATTTAGGCATGGAACATCAGTCAGCAATCGCTTATGGGAATAAATATATGAATGGCTATTTAGGTCGTGATTTATCTGGATCTGGCTGGGGATTAAAATGGGATTATATTATTATACATGAAAGTGGACATGAGTGGTTTGCCAATAATATCAGTACAAAAGATATTGCAGATATGTGGGTGCATGAAGGTTTTACGAGTTATTCTGAAACCTTATTTACAGAATATTTCCATGGCAAGAAAGCAGGAGACGAATACAATTTTGGCTTACGTAAAAATATCAGCAATGATATTCCAGTCATTGGAAAATACGGCATGAATCAAGAAGGTAGCGGGGACATGTATCCAAAAGGTGCTAATTTATTACATACAATTCGTCACGCTATTAATAATGATAGTTTATTTAGAAATATTTTAATGGGATTGAATTCACAGTTTTATCATCAAACAGTAACGACTGAACAAGTTGAAAATTATATTTCTTTGCGCGCTAATTTTGGATTTCAAAAAGTATTTGATCAATACTTAAGAACCACCCAAATTCCTGTTTTCAGTTATAGTTATAATGTAAAAGAAAAAATATTGACCTACCAATTTAAGAACTGTGTCACTGGTTTTAATTTACCTCTACACTTTAATTATTTGGGTAAAAAATATAGTTTCATGCCCATGGACTATCAGCCTCAACAACGCTTAATTCAGGATCCAAATTTTAATCTACAAGATTTTGTAAAAACAATCGAAAGTCAATACTACCTTCGATTTGAGCAAGTGAATTAATTTAAAATAGTTTAATAAAACTATTGCTTAGGCACCCTGCCTAAACTGTACAAACGTTTTTGCCAATAAGGTTGTGATAAATCACTAATCGTTACTCCCTGGCTGGTAGAAGCATGTACAAATTTATTATTGGTCATGTAAATACCTACATGCGTAATAGAACGACTACCATCTGTTTTAAAGAAAATCAAATCCCCTTCTTTTAAGTCTGACCAATCAATTTTTTCACTTTGTGTATATTGTTCTGCAGCTGTTCTTTTTAAATTGGTATTGTAAATAGCGTTCATTACATCTAATGTAAAATAAGAACAGTCCACGCCCCTTTTACTTGAGCCACCATACTGATATGGTGTGCCCCACCACTCATCTATTTTTTGAAGTAAAGGGATATTATTCATTTCTTCTACGGCAATGTCCATTTGAATTGAATACTTTAATTGTAACCAATTGGATTTCTCCACATCGGTTAAATTATCTGGCATTCTATCTGCAAGTTCTGGTTTTGTTAAAACAGGTTCTGCTTCCAAGGCATCCGATGCTTTTTTTAAATAAATTCTTCCTGGCTTTACCGAAATATTATCTAAAAACTCAATGGTCTCATTAGTTTCATTGTTGGTTTCAGGGACAGCTACAACAGCGGGTAAAACTCTTTTGGGCTTTGCTACTAGCTTAGCTGTTTTTGCTTTAACAGACTGCGTAAACTTAGACATAGAAGTACAGCTTGTCAAAGTCGTCATCAAAACTAGGAACCCTAATATGGTAAATTTGCCTTTTTGCATCAGTGGAAAGATAAGTCAAGAACGGTAAAATTGCCTCAATCAAGCAGATTTTAACCCTTTTTTGTGGAAAATTAAGCCCCCTCAAGCCCTCCTTTTTTACGATATTTGTGCCTTATCCCGATATCCCAAATGCCCAAATTTTCACATTTACACGTTCACACGCAATATTCATTACTAGATGGTGCTGCATCCATTGATGGTTTGTATAAAAAAGCCATCAAGGACGAAATGCCTGCACTCGCCATCACCGATCACGGCAATATGTTTGGTGCATTTAATTTTGTAAGTCAGGCATGGAAAAATACGAAAGTCATTGGCAAAGACGACAATGGTAAAGACATTTTAGCACCCACTGTAAAACCAATTGTTGGTTGTGAATTTTATGTGGTGAAGGACAGGCATATTAAACAATTTACAAAGGAACATAAAGACGATCGTTTTCACCAAGTCTTATTAGCAAAGAATGCGGTGGGGTATCAAAACCTCATCAAACTTACATCATTAGGCTATATCGAAGGGATGTATAGTAAGTACCCAAGAATTGATAAAGAACTGATTGAAAAATACCATGAAGGGATTATTGCCACTACCTGTTGTATTGGTGCGCATGTACCTCAAGCCATTCTTAGAGATGGTGAAGATGCTGCAGAAAAAGAATTCAAGTGGTGGTTGGATTTATTTGGTGAAGATTATTATATCGAAATCCAAAGGCATCAAATACCAGAACAGGAGATCATCAACAATACCTTACTAAAGTTTTCAAAAAAGCATAAGGTAAGTGTGATTGCGACCAACGATAGCCATTATGTCAACGAAGACGATGCCAATGCGCATGATATTTTATTGTGTATCAACACAGGCGAAAAACAATCTACCCCAGGATTTGATGATTTTGTCAATGACGAACTTCAAGTAAAAAATAGAAGATTCAAGTTCCCTAACAATGAATTTTATTTCAAGACCCAATCCCAAATGATTGAGTTATTCAGTGATATCCCCGAATCCATTGACAATACCAATGCCATTGTAGATAAAGTGGAAGTCTTGAATTTAAAGAAAGACATCCTCCTACCCGCCTTCCCTATTCCAAAAAGTTTTCAGATTCATAAGGATGCCAACATGAATCAGTGGGAGTTCTTAAAACATATCACTTGGGAAGGTGCGCATAAAAGGTATGATGCCATTACTGCAGAAATTCAGGAGAGAATTGATTTTGAATTGTTCACCATTCAAACTATGGGTTTTGCTGGTTACTTCTTAATTGTAAGTGACTTTATTAAAGCAGGTCGTGAGATGGATGTATTTGTGGGCCCTGGTCGTGGATCTGCAGCAGGCTCTGTGGTAGCCTATTGTATTGGCATCACCAATATTGATCCAATTAAATACCAATTACTATTTGAGCGTTTCTTAAATCCAGATCGTAAGAGCATGCCCGATATTGATACGGACTTTGATGATGAAGGCCGTCAGAAAGTGATTGATTATGTAGTAGAAAAATATGGTAAGGAACAGGTGGCACAAATTATTACCTATGGTACAATGGCGGCAAAAAGTAGTATCAAGGATGTGGCTCGTGTGATGGATCTACCTTTATCCGAATCCAATTTATTAGCAAAATTAGTTCCAGATAAACCAGGCACCGAACTCAATCGTTGTTTGCATGCACCCATCACGGTAAAAGAAGGTGAAAAATCTTTAGCCGAAAGAGAAGGTTATCAGTCAGACGATATTGATAACATCAAAAAGTTAAGAGAGATATATTCGGGCAATGATTTAAGAGCTGCTGTATTGCATGAAGCAGAACGCTTGGAAGGTTCTATTCGTAACACGGGCATCCATGCTGCAGGTATCATCATTGCACCAAGTGATTTAACAGAGATCATGCCGGTTGCCACTGCAAAAGATTCTACTTTATGGGTGACGCAAATCGAAGGATCTGTCATTGAAGAAGCAGGCGTTATTAAAATGGACTTCTTGGGTTTAAAAACCCTTTCTATTTTAAAAACTGCATTGCAGCTTATCAAACAAAACCATGGTATCACCATCGACTTGGATACGATTCCATTAGATGATGAAAAAACTTTTCATTTATACCAAAGAGGAGAAACAAATGCCACTTTCCAATTTGAGAGCGTGGGTATGCAAAAATATTTGCGTGAATTAAAACCTGATAAATTTCCAGATCTAATTGCGATGAACGCCTTGTACCGACCAGGCCCCATGGCGTATATCCCAAATTTCGTTGAACGTAAACATGGTCGTGAAGCCATTCAATATGACTTGCCTATCATGGAAGAAATATTGGCCGACACCTATGGAATTACGGTCTACCAAGAGCAGGTGATGTTACTCAGTCAAAAGATTGCTGGATTTACCAAAGGAGATGCGGATGTACTTCGTAAAGCCATGGGTAAAAAACAAAAATCCGTGTTGGATAAAATGAAAGCACAGTTTGTAGAAGGGGCTGTGAAAAATGGACATGCCGAAAAAGCATTGGATAAAATTTGGACCGACTGGGAGGCATTTGCACAATACGCCTTTAATAAATCGCACTCTACTTGTTATGCTTATGTGGCGTATCAAACAACTTATCTAAAAGCACACTATCCCGGAGAATATATGTCTGCTGTGTTAAACCATGCAGGTAGTATCGATAAAATCACCTTCTTTATGGAAGAGTGTAAACGCATGGGTATAAAAGTATTGGGTCCAGATATCAATGAATCCTTACAAGGTTTCTCTGTCAATAAAAATGGAGAAATTCGTTTTGGATTAGGCGGATTAAAAGGCGTTGGCGAAGCTGCAATAGAAGCTATCATTATTGAGCGAGATAAAGGCGGACATTTTGAAACCATGGTTGATTTTATTAAAAGAGTATTGTCAAAAGCAGTGAATAAAAAATCATTAGAAAGTTTGGCCTACTCTGGTACTTTTGATTGCTTCCCTGAATACCATCGTGCACAATATTTTAATACCGGGGATGGGGATCGCACCAATGGCATGGAAAAATTAATTGCCTATGCACAAGCTATTCAATCTATGACCACTGGTAGCACCAATACCCTATTTGGTGATTTACCTTCGGCCATGCAAGTGCCTATTCCTAAATTAGCACTCTGTGAGGAATGGACTTTGACCGAGAAACTAGACCACGAAAAAGACATTACAGGTATGTTCATGAGTGGGCATCCTTTGGACCATTTTAATTTTGAATTAAAGCATTACGCCTTCACGCCTATCAATGAATACAACGAGGTAAAAGACAACTTGATTAGTTTCCCCAATAACCTAGGGAAAAATTTTAAACTCGCTGGTTTAGTGACAGAAGTACAACACCGAATCACTAAAACTGGTAAGAACTTTGGTTCATTTGCAATAGAAGACTTTACTGGCAAGACAGACTTTATATTATGGAGTGAGGATTATGTCAAATTCCAGAATTATTTAGAAGTAGGACAAAAGGTTTGTATCAACGGATCCTTTAGAAATAGATTCAATCAGCCTAATAACTTTGAATTTAAGCTGCAGACAATGTCACTTTTAGAAACAGTGAAGCAGCTACAAACCCGAACTGTGGAGTTGAGTTTACATCCAGCAAACCTAAGGGCCGATATGATTGAATTTTTTGAGAAGAACATCAAAGCAAATCCAGGAAGGACTTCCCTTAAAATTACATTTGTAGAACCAAGGGAGCAACTTGCTGCAAGTTTATTGACGATTGAGAAAGGCTTTTTGGTGAACGATGACTTTGTTCAGTTCCTAGACCTGAACCCAGAATTGAATGTTCAAGTGAAACTAGCCAACTAATTGTCCCCAACGAGGAATATTAAAGTGGAAAAGTCAAGATGGCAGATATTAAAGTTTGGAGCTAATTTTGTACTACTACAATTAAGAACAAGAAAAATATAAAAACACAATTATGGCATTAGAATTTACAGACGCGAACTTTCAACAAACAGTGATTGAGAGTGATAAATTAAGTGTAATCGATTTTTGGGCAGAATGGTGTGGACCATGTCGTGCTATTGGACCAGTGATCGAAGAATTAGCTGTTCAGTACGAAGGCAAAGTGAATATTGGCAAAGTGAATGTGGATGTGAATCCTACTTTAAGCATGAATTTTGGCATTACTTCAATTCCAGCGATCCTTTTTGTAAAAGGTGGCGAAGTGGTAGATAAGCAAATTGGTGCAGTTCCAAAGGCTGTTTTAGACAAAAAGATCCAATCTCACATGTAATTGAAATAAGGACTTTAAGGAAATCCTGCTCATTCAACTGAGTGGGATTTTTTATGTACTGTATTCAAAAAAATAACAATAAATTAATTACCTTCCTTTCCTAAATTAACCCAATGGATAGATTCCAAGGCCTGATAGGCATAGTATTGATTTTAATGATTGCTTTTTTATTTTCCAACAATAAAAAGAGAATCAACTATCGTTTAGTACTAAGTGGTTTAGCCCTTCAGTTAACCATAGGAGTTTTGATTTTAAAAATACCTGCCATTACCAAGTTCTTTCAAATTTTGGGTAAAGGCATGGGGAAGATAGAAGAATTTGCGCGTCAAGGTGCGGCGTTTGTATATGGTGGGGTTGCCGCGATGGGTCCTGCAGGTGCAACTGACTTTACCAATGGTGGATTTGTCTTTGCTTTCAACGTCACAGCAACCATTATTTTAGTATGTGTATTAGTAGCCTTATTCTATCATTTTGGTATCATGCAACGCATTATATCGGTGATTGCAAAGGCAATGAATTTTATTATGCGTGTGAGTGGCGCAGAAGCTTTAAGTAATGTAGCGAGTGCATTTGTTGGACAAGTAGAAGCGCAAGTGATGATACGTCCCTATTTACCCACTATGACCAAGAGTGAAATTTTAGCAAGTATGAGCGGAAGCTTAGCTTGTATTGCTGGTGGTATATTGGTGGTATATGCCAATATGGGCGCACAAGCTGGTATGGACTTAGCACCAAAATTAATCACTGCTAGTTTAATGGCCGCGCCAGGAGCCCTGGTGATTGCAAAAATTTTATTTCCTGAGACAGAAGCATCTCAAACCATGGGAAAAGTCACTTTAGAAGTAAAGAGCCAATATAGTAACACCATCGACGCCATTACACATGGAGCTGGTGATGGTTTTAAAATTGCCATGAACGTGATTGCCATGTTGATTGGATTTATTGCCTTAATCGCATTGGTAGACTGGAGCTTATTAAAAATTGGCCATCTTTTTAGCGCCAATCTAGATTTGAGCTTGAACTTTATTTTTAGCAAACTATTTTACCCAATGGCTTGGGCCATGGGTATCCCAAATGTAGATGTGCAGAATGCAGCGACCTTACTTGGTCAAAAATTAACCATCAATGAATTTGTTGCGTTTAAAAGTTTAACCAGCAAAGTCATCCCAATTGTAACAGAGAAAGGTTTGTTGATTGTGAGTATTGCCATTTGTGGTTTTGCCAATTTCAGCAGTGTAGGTATGTTAATTGGTGGTATTGGGGAATTAGCGCCAACACGCCGTAAAGACCTTGCCGAATTAGGCCTTAAAGCCTTACTAGCCGGAACCTTAGCTTCATACTTATCCGCAAGTATTGCAGGTATTTTAATTGGCTAAGATTTGTTTACCAGTAGCACAATCAAGGTTAAAGCTTAGCTTAAATATTGATAAAGAGTTTAAACATAAGATGGTAATCAAGCCCTTATTAAGTAACTTTGTGGCTTAATTTCATCGTTTATGAATAAGGCGCAAATTCAAGTGTTGGTAGATGCTCAAGAAGACCTTACATTAAAAGCAATTGGTCAAAAAATCTTACAAAATGAACGCATCAGTTTTGAAGATGGTGTCGCTTTATTCGAAAAATCATCCCTTCCCTATGTAGGTGCATTAGCCAACTGGAAAAGAAATGAATTGCATGGTGACCTCACTTATTTTAATCGCAATTTTCATATCGAACCTACCAATGTTTGTGTTTTCTCCTGTAAGTTTTGTTCTTATTCAAAACTATATGCGCATAAAGAGGAAGGATGGGAATTAACGATAGAACAAATGATGGATATCGTAAAATCCTATGATGGCAAACCAGTAACCGAAGTACATATTGTGGGAGGAGTACATCCTAAATTAACTTTAGCATTTTTCTTGGACTTAATGCGCGCTATAAAAGCACATCGTCCTGAATTACATATCAAAGCTTTTACGCCAGTTGAATTGGATTATATGTTCCGTAAAGCAAAAGTATCTATTCAAGAAGGAATGCGTTTAGCACATGAAGCAGGATTGGATTCTTTACCTGGTGGGGGTGCCGAAATTTTTCATCCGGATATTCGTACCATTATTTGTGATGATAAAGTGGATGCGAATGGATGGTTGGAAATTCACCAAACAGCACATGAACTTGGTATGCATAGCAATGCCACTTTATTGTATGGCCATATCGAAAAATACGAACACCGTATAGATCATATGGAACGCCTTAGACAATTACAAGATCAAACAAAAGGGTTCAATACATTTATTCCACTTAAGTTTCGTAATAAGGACAATGCAATGCATGATGTCCCTGAATCCACCATGCTCGAAGATTTAAAAATGTATGCCATCTCAAGATTGTACTTGGATAATTTCCCGCATGTCAAAGCATACTGGCCCATGTTAGGTCGACAAGTGGCTCAATTGACATTGAGTTATGGTGTGAATGATATTGATGGTACCATCGATGATACCACTAAGATTTACTCCATGGCTGGAAGCGAAGAACAGAATCCTGCAATGACGACTTTAGAATTGGTAAGACTTATCAAACAAGCAAAAAGAACCCCAATTGAAAGAGGTACTTTGTACAATGTGATCCAAGATTTTAGTTTGGTAGACGAAGCAGCGATTGAAGCTTAATTTAACATTCCGCTAAACCAATTGGAATTTGCATGGCCAATCCTCCGTCTGCAGTCTCTTTGTATTTTACGTTCATATCCAACGCTGTTTGCCACATCGTATGAATGACTTTGTCCAAACTTACCAAGGCATAATCTGGTTTACTTTGCAAAGCCAATTGCGCTGCAGTAATCGCTTTGATCGCACCCATCGTATTTCGTTCAATACATGGAATCTGAACCAATCCACCCACCGGATCACAGGTTAATCCTAGATGATGTTCCATAGCAATTTCTCCAGCCATTAATACTTGTCGTTGGTTACCGCCTAATAATTCTGTCAATCCTGCTGCAGCCATCGCAGATGAAACGCCAATCTCTGCCTGGCATCCACCCATTGCTGCAGAAATTGTCGCACCATTTTTAAATAAAATACCAATCGCATTGGCAGTCAATAAAAAACGATGAATGTCTTGTTGACTTCCTTTATTACAAAAATTAATCGCGTACATTAATACCGCAGGAATCACACCAGCAGCGCCATTGGTGGGTGCAGTGACTACCCTACCAAAACTTGCATTCTCTTCGTTCACGGCCAATGCAAAACAACTTACCCAATCTAATATATAAGTAAAGTCAGCACCGCCACTTTGTATTTGTTGCATCCACTGTTCAAGATGATTAGAATCTAAATTAGTTGCTGTATCGCCTTCAAGATTACTTTCAACACTAGACTTATTCGCTTGAATTTCCTTTTTTAATAATTTAGTATTCAAATCGTGCGCTCTTCTGTGCACTTGCAATCCACCTGGTAAAATGCCTTCCGCATGCACGCCTTTATAAATACAATCCAACATCGTCTTCCATAAACGATCCAGGCCTTCTTCTAATGCTTGTTCCGTATGTAATTGCTTTTCATTTTCTTTTACAATATCAGAAATAGGCAAACCCGTTTTGATACACCAATGAATTAAATCATTAGTTGAAAAAAAATTAAATGGCACTTCGATATTCGTTTCCTTTTTATCCTCAATTAAATGGCCTAACTCTAAGCCATCTTCTGATGCTTCTGTTTCTATGAATCCACCTCCAACCGAATAATAAGTAAAGGTTTTTACAGCATCTTTTAATTCAACCACAAATTGCATCGCATTAGGATGGTAGGGCAAACTTTTATCCTTTAAAAAAACTAAATGATTATTATAATCAAATTGGATTGAATGCACGCCATCTAATAAAATGGTTTGCTGTTCTTTGATGTTTTGCACTTTTTGCGCAATCAAACGCGTATCTGTTGTGACAGGATCTTCGCCTTGTAAGCCCATTAATATAGCTGTATCTGTTCCGTGTCCTTTCCCCGTTTTTGCCAATGAACCATAGAGGTAAACATGCAATGCATTGATATTTTTGACATCAGATACCGCACTAATCCTTTTTATCATATGCTTTGCGGCCAACCAAGGTCCTAGGGTGTGTGAACTTGAAGGTCCTACACCAATTTTAAACATATCAAACACAGAGATGAACTTTTCCATAAGTAAAACAAATTTAAGTGAGTTTACAGTAGATATGCACAATTAGGGCATAATTTAATGCTAAATGCAAGGTAAAAAGGATGGCTGTTTGATAATAATTTGCGAAATTCGAGTTACAAATAAAACTCCATGGAATTATCATCTCTTTTAAACAGATTTAGTGAACCAGAAACTTTAAAAATGGCCAAATTAGGTCGTGAATTAAGGGCATCAGGTGTTGATGTTATTGATCTAAGTTTAGGTGAGCCAGATTTTGATACACCACAGCATATTAAAGATGCAGCCATCAAAGCCATCAATGATAACTGGAGTCACTACACCCCAGTGGCAGGTTTTTTAGATTTAAGAGAAGCCGTTTGTACTAAATTAAAAAGAGATAATAATTTAGATTATACCCCTGAACAAATCATTACATCTACTGGTGCGAAGCAAAGTTTAGCCAATGCAATATTGGCTTTAGTAGATGAAGGTGAAGAAGTGATTATCCCAACACCTTATTGGGTAACTTATTCTGAATTGGTAAAAATTGCGCGAGGTAAAGTGGTTGAAATCAGAACCACAGTAGAAGCTGGATTCAAAGCAACACCTGCACAAATAGAAGCAGCAATTACTCCTAAGACAAAAGTATTCATGTTCTCCTCTCCTTGTAATCCTTCTGGTGCGGTATACAGCAAAGCAGAATTGGAAGCATTGGCGAACTTGTTTAAAAAATATCCTCAAATCACCATCTTATCGGATGAGATTTATGAATACATCAACTTTATTGGTAAGCACGAAAGCATTGCTCAATTTTCTGAGATAAAAGACCAAGTCATTGTAATTAATGGATTGAGTAAGGGATTTGCAATGACCGGTTGGCGTTTAGGATATACTGCATCCAATATTACTTTAGCAAAAGCGATGGAAAAATTACAAGGTCAATTTACATCAGGCACTAGTTCTATCACCCAGAAAGCTGCGGTGGCTGCCTTAGTAGGCGATTTAAAACCATCTATCGCAATGACAGAAGAATTTACACGTCGCAGAACAACCACTTTAGCATTGGTCAATGCCATGCCTGGATTTAAATGTTTTGCTCCAGAAGGCGCTTTCTATGTCTTTCCAGATGTGAGTAGTTATTATGGTAAATCTAATGGAGTACAAACCATTACAAATGCCTCAGACCTTAGCATGTTCTTATTAAATACGGCGCATGTTTCTTCTGTGATGGGTGACGCATTTGGAGAACCGCATTGTGTGCGCTTCTCTTTTGCAAATAGCATGGAAAACATTGAAAAAGCTTGGGCAAGAATTAGAGAAGCATTGGCTACTTTAAAATAAAACTCATTTAAAAATAGATTTAGAAGCGTTACACTTGTAGCGCTTCTTTTTTTGTAGTAATTTTAATCTAATAATGACGCCCGAAAAATTTCAAATGTTTGAAAATCGATTGCTTAAAAATTATAAGCATCGTTTAAAACAAGCTAAGCGACTCAATGTCACTTGCTGGAGACTCTATGACCATGACTTACCAGAATTTCCCATTTGTGTAGAATTGTACGAGGACTACATTTACATTGCCGAGTATAACAGACGACATGCACTCACCGACGAGGAACATGAGATTTGGTTTATCGAAACTAAAAAAATCATTGCAGACATGACGGGTGTTTCTATTGATAAGATGTATGTGAAATTGCGCAAGCGTATGTCTCATCGTGAAGGACAATACGAAAAAGAAGCAGTCACGGAATCAAAGATCATCACAGTCAATGAAAATGGCTTACAGTTTTTAGTCAACCTAACCGACTACTTAGATACTGGTTTATTTTTAGACCACCGTGTCACCAGACAAATGGTGCAAGCAGAAACAAAGGATACGCATTTTTTAAACTTATTTAGTTACACCAGTTCCTTTTCTGTGTATGCTGCAAAAGCAGGCGCAAAATCAGTGACTTCGGTTGACTTATCTAAAACCTATTTAAGTTGGAGTGAAGATAATTTTAAACTCAATCAAATACCAGCTTCTTCGGCCTATCAATTTATACATGCAGATGTCAAACAATATTTGAAATCATTGCCCATCAATTTTTATGATTTAGTGGTGATGGATCCGCCTACATTTAGCAATAGTAAAAGAATGAAGGATATCTTAGACATTCAAAGAGACCATGTAGAATTAATCAATGATATGTTGAAAGCAATGAAGCCAGGAGGCATCTTATATTTTAGCACCAACTTTACGCAGTTTATAATAGATGCCGAGCAAATAAAGAGTGATCAAATCAAAGACATCACCAAGGCCACCACCCCATTTGATTTTGAAGGAAGATTAAAACGTTGGTGTTATAAGATTATAAAGCCGCTCTAATCGCTTTATCCAATTCTAAGACCTGTGGAATCAACATTTGCTGATTGTTATTTTCAATCACATAATCGCATAAACGCATTTTGATGGTATCCGATATTTGATGTTGCATACGCGCTTCTACTTGCTCTTTAGAAACACCATCTCTTTGCATGACTCTTTGTATTCTTAATGATAAGGGGGCAGTTACACCTATCACTTTAAACAAACCATCCGCAGCACCCGATTCAAATATCAAAGCCGCTTCTTTAATCACATAAGGACTGGTTTGTTTTGCCGCCCAATCTTTGGCTGCTTGAATGGTCATTGGATGCACTATGGCATTGAGTAATTGTAATTGAAAGGAATCATTGAAAACAATGGATGCTAATTTTTCTTTATCCAAGCCATGCTCATTATATATATCTGTACCAAATTGTTCAATTAATTTAGCTTTCATCTCAGGATTGCTTTGCATGATATGTTTGGCTTCTTCATCGGCATTGAACACAGGAATACCAAGGGTAGTAAATATTTTTGCTACCACCGATTTGCCTGAGCCAATCCCTCCTGTTAAACCAATCATTGTTGCCATAAGCAGTTCAAAAAAAATCCGAAATCAGTTTCCAATTATTTGGAGGCTAATTTCGGATTGTATCATTTAAATCATTGTCTTATTTGTTGATCGCTTGAGACCACTCTAAGCTAATAGAAGATCTTTCAATCTTTAAATAACTTCCTGGGCTCACTTCCAATTGAATGGTGTTGTCTTCGTTCACCTTATTGATTGTACCATGAATACCTGCAATGGTAACCACTTTATCACCCTTCTGCATTGTATCAATAAATTTCTTTTGCTCTTTTGCTTTTTTAGCTTGTGGGCGGATCATGAAAAACCAAAAAACTAAGATAATACCACCTAACATGATCAACTGAAAAGTTCCACCTTGTTGTGGCGCTTGTAATAAAATTTGTGTCATTTTGTTTTGTTTATGTTTTAAACTTGAATACAAAGATAGTGTAATCCAATTACTTTGCTTTGTGACTTATCTTTTGAATTTTACCATTTGCCACTAATTCTTTGTGGATGCTATCCAAAATACCATTGACAAAATGGCCACTTTGTTCGGTGCTATATTCTTTTGCCAGATCGATGTATTCATTGATGGATACTTTTGTAGGAATCGTATCAAAATAAAGCAATTCACAAACGCCCAATCTTAATAAAATCATGTCAATCACCGCAATACGTTCTGGATCCCAGTTTTTTAATTTAGGTACAATCAAGGCCTCTGTCACTTCCTTTTTTTCAATCGCTGTTTGTAATAAATCTTTTGCAAATTTCATCTTCTCATCCCCCACTAAATCTAAGAAATTGACTGATCCTGGCTTTTGAAAATAATTCAACATAAAACCAATTATCATTTCTCCGTCATCATCCCAATTGGAAAAGTGTGATTCAATTGTTTCAATTGTATTAGTAGAATTCAAAATCAGTTCTCCAAAAATGAACTTTAAAATAGCGGTTTCCTGGGCTTTTTCTCTGCTTTCCTCAAGGATGTAAGCCTTGTATTCTGGAGACTCCACCAATTGACGAAATATGGATTTAACCATGTCATTGTCAATCCATTGTTGTGGCTTCACTATCTCGATGGCTTTTTTGAATTTATCGGATTCAAGGGTTTGCCAAACGATACTGTTTCCGGCTAATTTGATGTTGACAGCTAAATCTGCTTGATTGGGAAGGTTTTTAGAGGCTCTTTGTAAGGCCTCAATCTCTGCATAACTTGCAATTTGATGCATTAAATGAACTAGGTAAACGAATAAATTACGGGTCTTGTCAAACTCTTTTTGAAGTAAACCAGCTGCAGTTGAGACGTTTTGAGCGTCTAGCATGTACATGACCTGCATTACTTTAATTCGGATATTTCTTCGGTTCATCATAATTATAAGAGCTATTGGGGTTGCAAATCTATAATAAAATTGCTTAAAACTGACATTTTTGGCATTAATTTGCGTCCTCGTAACAAAATTACAAGCAGAACTGAAATTTTGACCTATCTATTTGCTTTTAAGACAGATGGCATGGTTATAGCAGTTATGTTAATACCTTTATTAATCAATTAAAAAGATAAACTATGGCTAAGAGTTCGGCAAAAAAATTAAACATTACCCCGCTACATGACAGAGTAATTGTTATGCCTGCCGCTGCTGAAGAGAAAACAGCTGGTGGAATCATCATCCCAGACACTGCAAAAGAGAAGCCACAACGTGGAACAGTTGTAGCTGCTGGTCCTGGTAAAAAAGATGAGCCTGTAACTGTAAAAGTGGGTGAAACTGTATTATACGGCAAATATGCTGGTACAGAAATCCAAATCGAAGGTCAAGACTTATTGATCATGCGTGAAAGTGATATCCTTGCAATTGTTTAATTGTTAGGAAGAATTTTAATTAAAGAATTTAAAAATTAACCGATTATGTCTAAAATGATTTTTTTCGACTTAGAAGCGAGAAATAAAATGAAAAAAGGGGTTGACACTTTAGCCAACGCCGTGAAAGTAACTTTAGGGCCAAAAGGTCGTAACGTGGTGATTGAAAAGAAATTTGGATCACCTTCTATTACTAAGGATGGTGTTTCTGTTGCAAAAGAAATTGACTTAGAAGATCCTATCGAAAATATTGGTGCGCAAATGGTAAAAGAAGTTGCAAGCAAAACCGCTGATCAAGCTGGTGATGGTACAACGACTGCAACTGTTTTAGCACAAGCTATTATTGGTGAAGGTTTAAGAAACGTGACTGCTGGCGCTAACCCAATGGATTTAAAACGCGGTATTGACAAAGCAGTAGAAAAAGTAGTAGCAAGTTTAAAAGCACAATCTCAAACTGTTGGTAACGACGCTAAAAAGATTGAGCAAGTTGCTTCTATTTCTGCAAATAACGATAATGAAATTGGCAAATTAATTGCCCTTGCAATGAGCAAAGTGGGTAAAGAAGGTGTCATCACTGTAGAAGAAGCAAAAGGTACTGATACAACAGTTGATGTTGTAGAAGGTATGCAATTTGATCGTGGATACGTTTCTCCATACTTTGTTACCAATAGCGAAAAGATGGAAGCAGAAATGCAAAACCCTTATATCTTAATTTATGATAAGAAGATTTCAGCAATGAAAGACATCTTACATATTTTAGAGAAAGTAGCGCAAACAAGTCGTCCATTGGTGATTATTGCTGAAGACTTAGAAGGTGAAGCAATGGCAACATTGGTGGTGAATAAATTACGTGGTACCATTAAAGTTGCTGCAGTAAAAGCACCAGGTTTTGGTGACAGAAGAAAAGAAATGTTAACTGATATTGCAATCCTAACTGCAGGTACTGTCATTAGCGAAGAGCAAGGATTCAAATTAGAGAACGCAGACTTGTCTTATTTAGGCCAAGCATCTTCAATCACAATTGATAAAGACAATACAGTGATCGTTGGTGGTAAAGGTAAAAAAGCAGATATCACTTCTCGTGTAAATCAAATCAAGGCGCAGATCGAGAATACAACTTCTGATTACGATAAAGAAAAATTACAAGAGCGTTTAGCGAAATTAAGTGGTGGTGTAGCTGTTTTATATGTTGGAGCTGCAACAGAAACTGAAATGAAAGAAAAGAAGGATCGTGTAGACGATGCTTTACACGCAACACGTGCTGCAGTTGAAGAAGGTATTGTACCTGGTGGTGGTGTGGCTTATATCCGTGCCGTTGCAAGTTTAGAAAAATTAAAAGGTGCTAACGAAGATGAGAATACAGGTATTCAAATTGTACGTCGTGCAATTGAAGAACCACTTCGTCAGATTGTGAAGAATAGCGGTATCGAAGGTTCTATTGTTGTTCAAAGAATCAAAGAAGGAAAAGACGACTTTGGTTTCAATGCAAGAACAGAAGTTTTCGAAAACTTATTCAAAGCAGGTGTAATCGATCCTACTAAAGTAACAAGAGTTGCTTTAGAGAATGCAGCATCTATCGCTTCTATGTTGTTAACAACAGAGTGTGTGATTGCTGACAAGCCAAAACCAGAAGCTGCTCCACATGGTGGTGGCGCTCCTGATATGGGTGGTATGGGTTACTAGTCACTTTAAGGAAAGTATAAAAAAAGTCCTCCAAGCAATTGGAGGACTTTTTTTATTGATTAAACTGATTGTTCTTCTTTAGTAAAATACAATTGGAATCCTTTCACCAATAACAATTGTGCAATCCCATAAGTCGCCATCGTGACTAAACCTATATTTTCTATTGGACTTTGCGTAGACCAAGAAAATTTATTAAAAGCAAGTACCGTATCGGATGCGATAAAAAATAACATACCTGGTATCCAAAATAAATTGGCAATCATTTTAGTAGGCTTATTATTAGATACATGAATAGCCATTAATGCTGCTAAACATATAAGGGCCATATATACTAATATGGGATAAATCAATGGTCCTATGGCAGTTTTTAATTGAAAATAAATAAACCAACAAAAGAAAAGTAACAAAGAACTTGAAACTTTAAATGCTGTTGATTTAGGCTGCTTCAAACTATATATTTTACTAAAAAATAAAATATTAAAAATATGCGTTGTCATAAATGCAATCATGCCTGGAATAAATAATGCGTCCGACAATAAAAATGCATCCCCTAGGAAGGATCCAAATAAACCAACTAAAATGAGGTACTTGGTGTTGGCAGCCGAATCAAAAAATGGTTGTACATAAAAAAATAGCATCAACAAAGGGAGTAAGACTAATTTAGACCCATATTGTATACTTGTATAGCCTAGCAATTGTGCAAATAAATGCAGCATCAACACTAGCATATAGACAGTGACCCCAAATTTTTGAATGAACGGTTTCATTTTTTTGATTTTCGTAAAAAATTACACTAAATATAGTTAAAGCAAGGGAATACAGAATTCAATGCATAAATTTGCTCATGATTCACCCAGACGAAGCAGCATTTTTTGCCTATTGGGAAAAAGAACGCACCCTGCCCCATTATAAACGTAAACCCTTTTTGAGAGGGTTCAGTATCAGTTTATTGATGGGTATTGTGGTCTTACTGATCGCAGAAATGGGCTGGTATGAAAGAGCCAATATGGTAGCCAATTCCCGAGGCAATATTATATGGATATTAATCGCCATTGTGTTGATTTCTTTAGGATTTGGCTGGATTTATCAGCAATTTACCTGGGAAATGAATGAACAACGTTTTAATGAAATCAAGCACTTAAAAAATAAAAAATCATCCTAATGATACATTTGACACCAAAAAACACCCTAAAAACAATTTATTCAAGCATTTTTGGCTTGTTTTTAATCATTGCTGGAATAGCCCTTTTATCGGCTTGTAGTAAATCCAGTAATGATGACCCACAATCAACTGCTTGCGCTATAAAAGCATCCTATACGAATGATAGCAATGCTGCTCAAAGAGCACAGATGATTGCTTTTTGTAACAACAATGGTATTACTTATACAATACACCCAAGTGGCATTTTATACCAAATCACAACTCCAGGTGATACAACAAAGCCTGATCTATGTACTTCATTAACAATGACTTACACGGGTAAATTGATGACAGGGATCCAATTTGACAAGGGCACCATTACTTATCCATTAAAGGACTTAATTGTTGGTTGGCAGATTGCCGTGCCGTTGATTGGTAAAGGTGGAAAAATCAAAATGGTCATCCCATCCTCTTTGGCATATGGCCCTAATGCAAATGGAAGCATTCCAGCCAATTCTCCCCTCTATTTTGAAATGAGCATCGACTAGGAATCACCCCAAAATAATGGTCAAATAGGGCTCATTTTAGGCTTGTTTCCACTATATTTGCCGACTAAAAAAAGTTAACCAAACTATTATGCAACTCAAAGGATTAGTGCGCTTTTTTACATTTGCGCTTATTTTAATTTGTCTTTACCAATTATCTTTTACTTGGTTCGTTAGAACGCATGAAAAAGCAATGGATGCTAAAGCAACAGCTTGGGTCAACAAACTCCCTAAAGCAGAACAGGTTTATCCAAGTGATAAAGACCAACAATTGTTATACAACGACAGCGTAGCTGATGCTAAAAAAGTATACTACAAGCGTTTATTAGACAGTACAAAAGATACTAAGCTATTCTTTGGCTTAACCACTTATGCTGCTGCTAAAGAAAGGGAATTGATGTTAGGTCTTGATTTACAAGGTGGTATGAGTGTTACCATGGAAGTTGGACTAGATGGTTTAATTAAATCTTTGGCCAATTACTCTAAAGAACCAGCTTTCAACACTGCATTAACCAACGCAGTAAGCAAAAAAGCAAACAGCAATGCTGATTTGATCACTTTGTTTACTTCAGAATATAAAACCTTAAACCCAACAGGGAGTTTAGCCCCTTTATTTGCTACAAGAAGCAATGGTAAATTAAAGTTTGATGCCTCTGATGCAACTGTCACTACATACTTACAAGAGCAGTCTATCCAAGCGTTTAACAATACCTACAGGATTTTAAATACCCGTATTGACCGTTTTGGATTAGCGTCTCCATCCATTAACCCAGATCCTACCAAAGGGATTATCAATATTGAATTAGCAGGTATTTCAGATAAAGAGCGTGTACGTTCTTATTTACAATCTACGGCTAACTTACAATTTTTTGAAGTGTATACTTTTGAAAACAGAGACTTTCAAAATGCCATTTTAGCTGCTGATAAAGCAATTGAATTGAGCAATGCAGGTATCGTTGATTCAACTGTGGTTGCTAAAATAGATACAGCAAAAACAAATGCAGCTAAAAATCCATTGTTAAAAATAGTTCAGTTCACCCAACCTTATCAAGCAAAAAATGGTCAATACATTTTCCCTGCTGAGATTGGTTATACTTTGAAAAAAGATTCTGCAGTATTAAATGCCTATTTAGCATTACCAGAAGTAAAATCTAAGTTCCCTTCGAACTTGGTATTCATGTATGGCAAGCCTGATGAATCAGATCCTAAAGCAAAAGATGTGTTGGCTTTATACGCTATCAAAACTTTAGAAAATGGTTTAGCAGAATTAGAAGGCGACAATGTTGCCAATGCTACACAAGATTTTGATGAGCGTGGTAAAGTAGCGATCAAAATGAATATGGATAAGATTGGTACTAGTATTTGGGCTAAAATGACAACTAAGAATGTAGGCAAGCCTATTGCTATTGTCTTAGATAATATCGTTTATTCTGCACCAAATGTAAATGACGCCATTACAACTGGTAATTCTCAAATATCAGGAAACTACTCCTTAAAAACGGCACAGGATTTAGCACAAATTTTAGAGAGTGGTAAATTACCTGCTCCTGCTAAAATTGTTGCTGAACAACAAGTTGGTCCAACATTAGGTGCTGCATCTATTCAAGGTGGAGCAATGGCATTTGGTGTTTCATTCTTGGTGATTTTTGCCTTGATGTTACTTTACTTTAACACAGGTGGATGGGTTGCGAATATCGCTTTGATTTTAAACTTATTATTCACGATTGGTGTATTAAGTGCATTAGGATTTACTTTAACTGCACCAGGTATTGCCGGATTGGTATTGACCATTGGTATGGCCGTAGATACGAACGTAATTATATTTGAAAGAATTAAAGAGGAATTAACAAAAGGAAAGAGCTACCAATTAGCAGTTGCTGATGGATACAAGCGTTCTATGTCTCCAGTATTGGATGCACACGTTACAACGCTTTTAACAGCAATCATTTTAGCGTACTTTGGTTTAGGTCCTGTATTAGGATTTGCTACTACACAGATCATTGGTATTTTATTATCATTATTCTGTGGTATCCTAGTTTCTAGATTGATCACTGATATCTATACAAGTAAGAATAGACATTTCCAATATTTCACAGCTGTATCAAGAGGTGTATTTAAGAATGCAAACTTCAAATTCATCGAATTCAGAAAGTATGCTTATATCTTATCAGTCGTTGTATTGATTGGTGGTATCGCATCTTTCTTTAACGGATTTGACGAAGGTGTTGAATTTGCAGGTGGACGTAGCTTCACTGTGAAGTTTGATAAGACGGTGAATATCGAAGAAGTAAGAAACGAATTAAAAGTAGTATTTGGCGAAGCACCTATCATTAAAACGGTAGATACCAAAAACCAAATCAATATCACTACTTCTTATAAAATCAAAGATCAAGGTAATAATGTAGATCAAGAAGTGGAGTCATTATTATTTAAAGGTTTATCTAAGCAATTACCTGCTGGAACTACCTACAAAGAATTTGACGAAAAGTATAAGCAACAACAACAAAAAGTATTGCCATCTATCTCTGATGATTTAAAAGCAGGTGCAACTAAAGCAACCTTATTTGCTTTGATTGCAATTTGTTTATACATCTTTATTCGTTTCCGTGATTGGAGATATTCTTTAGGTACCATCTTCTCATTGTTACACGACGTATTTGTAACCTTGATTGTATTTAGTTTCTTAAGAGAAGTCGTTCCATTCCCATTAGAGATTGACCAGCACTTTATTGCTGCGATTCTTACGGTGATTGGTTTCTCTATGAATGATACTGTGATTGTATATGACCGTATTCGAGAAGATAGTCATTTAATGAAAGGTCAAGACAATGCTACTATCATTAATAGAGCAATCAACCAAACATTATCAAGAACAGTGATGACTTCATTGACAGTATTCTTAACCATCTTAATCTTATTCATCTTTGGTGGTGAAGTAACAAGAGGTTTTGCATTCGCCATGTTGATTGGTGTTGTCACAGGTACTTACTCTTCTATCTTTGTAGCGGCTCCAGTATTAGTAGACTTTGCTAAGAACAAGCCATTGGGTTCAGAACCAAAAGTAAAAAAACATAGTGCTAGCAATGCATAGCCTAGTTTGATTGAATATAAAAAGCCCCTCGAAAAATTCGAGGGGCTTTTTTGTGCTAATATATTTGTTGTGAGATTTTTAGAATAGAATACTCATTTGAGCGAACTTTTGAGCAAAGCGATAGAGAGCGAGAATGAAGTATTTATTCTAAAATTTTATACTGCAAATGAAGTACCGCATCCACAAGTACTCGAAGCATTGGGATTGGTAAATGTAAATCCACGGCTATTCAATCCACCCTGCCAATCTATCTGCATTCCATATAAATAAATCTGATGCGATGTTTCAATGCAACAAGGGATACCCTCAATTGAAAATAAAAGGTCTTTATCTGTGGTGACATCAAAACCTAAGACATAGGTCATTCCACTGCATCCACCACCTTTTACACCCACTCTTAGCCTTTGTTGTTGGTCAAAATCTGGGGCATGCATTAAACGCTCAATTTCTTGAATCGCACCTGCAGTAAAACTGACTGGTGTTGCTGCCGTATCGGTTATTGTAGACATAAATAATTAATTTAAGGTATTGTGTAACTCGAAAAATTCAAGCTACATAATATCTACAAAATTAACACTTATAATGGGTTTATATGGCTCCAAATTTATCGAAAAAGGAAAATTATTGCGTTTAAAAACAAGTAAATTTTCGTAATTTGAACTATGGAATTAAACAAGAAGCAAACGGACAGTGGGATAGAGATTCAACAGGTCTATACCCCATCGGATCTTCCAGATTCAGCAAAAGCAATTCCGGATCCAGGCAGTTACCCTTACATTAGAGGGGTTCAAAAGGATATGTACCGAGGGAAATTATGGACGATGCGTCAGTATGCTGGTTTTTCTACAGCGCAGGAAAGCAACCAACGCTATCACTATTTATTATCGCAAGGGGTCATGGGTCTTAGTGTTGCTTTTGACCTACCTACTCAAATTGGTTATGATGCAGACCATGCTTTGGCAGACGGAGAAGTTGGCAAAGTGGGTGTTTCTATTTGTTCTATCGAGGATATGGAAGTTTTATTTGAGGGTATTCCTTTGGATAAAATCAGTACTTCCATGACCATCAATGCCACTTCGTTTATTCTCTTAGCATTGTATGTAGCGGTCGCCAAAAAAAGAGGGATCGATTTAAAACAACTTTCTGGCACCATCCAAAATGATATATTAAAAGAATACGCTGCAAGAGGCACTTATATCTATCCGCCAAGACATTCCATGCGTATCATTACAGATATTTTTGAATGGTGCAGTTCCAATTTACCAAAATGGAATAGCATCTCTATTTCTGGATACCATATTCGTGAAGCAGGAAGTACTGCGGTGCAGGAAATTGCATTTACCTTAAGCAATGGTAAAGCCTATGTGGAAGCTGCATTAGCAAAAGGATTAGATATTAATGTATTTGGAAAAAGACTATCATTTTTCTTTAACGCACACAATAACTTATTTGAAGAAGTCGCTAAGTTTAGGGCGGCAAGAACCATTTGGGCAAAGATGATGAAGGACTTAGGGGCCACAGATGAAAAAGCAATGATGTTACGTTTTCATACACAAACAGGTGGGGCCACTTTAACAGCCCAGCAACCTCTTAACAATATTACAAGGGTGACCATTCAAACCATTGCAGCTGTCATGGGTGGCACACAGAGTTTGCATACCAATGGGTTTGATGAAGCACTAGGCTTACCTACCGAACAAGCTGCTACAATTGCTTTAAGAACACAACAAATAGTGGCGTTTGAGAGTGGTATCCCAGAAACTGCAGACCCATTAGCAGGTAGTTATTTTGTAGAAAATTTAACCGCAGAAGTCGAATCCAAAGCACTTGAATTGATCCAGCAAATTGATACAATGGGCGGATCGGTTGCAGCCATTGAATCTGGATGGATGCAACAAAAAATTAGCGATAGTGCCTACAAGTATCAAAAAGATATTGAATCAAAAGAAAAAATCATTGTAGGTGTCAATGAATATCAATCAGATGAAAGTAATAAGATTCCTGTTTTTAAAATTGACGCACGCATTCAGCAAGCGCAAATTGAGAAAATAAAAGTATTAAAAGAAAATCGTGATCAAGCACTTGCGTTAAGTTGCTTGGCAGCGATTAAGGACGCAGTCAACTCAGGACAGAATATAATGCCAACTGTGATTGCTGCTGTAGAGGCCAACTGTACTTTGGGAGAAATTTCAGATGTGCTTAGAAACCTATTTGGAGAATACCAAGCTTAAACCAATCCATCTTTAAATAATTTTTATCAATTCATTCTACTTAATATTCAATTAATTTTTTAATCCTATTTTATAATTTAAATTCTTTCATCATAAAAACCTATCCAATGCGTAAACTGTTATTCGCAATAAGCTTATTGATTGCAGTCAATTCAATAGCACAAGAACTACCAAAAAATTATGCCCAACTTGTAGAAAAAGTAGAGCCTGAGTTAATTCAATGGAGAAGACATTTTCATCAAAATCCAGAATTATCCAATAGAGAATTCAATACTGGAAAATACATTGCAGATTTCTTAAAAACATTACCTGGTATCGAAGTGCGCTACCCTGTTGCTAAAACAGGCGTAGTAGCTGTATTAAAAGGTGGTAAGCCAGGTGCAGTCGTTGCATTAAGAGCAGATATAGATGCATTGCCAGTTTTTGAAAGAAGTAACTTACCATTTGCCTCTAAAGTCACAACAGATTTTGATGGTAAAAAAGTTTCAGTAATGCACGCTTGTGGTCATGACTCACATACCGCTATGTTAATGGCAACAGCCAAAGTATTGCATGCCATGCAGAAAGACCTTCCGGGTACTGTAGTATTCTTATTTCAACCAGCAGAGGAAGGCGCACCTGGAACCGAAGAAGGTGGTGCACAATTAATGATCAAAGAAGGCGCTTTAGACAACCCAAAAGTAGAGGCAGTCTTTGGGATACATATTAATTCACAAACTCCGGTGGGTACTTTAAAATATAAATCTGGTGCATTCATGGCTGCTGCTGATTGGTTTAATATCAAAGTAAATGGTAAGGGAAGTCACGGTTCACAACCTTGGGGTGGTGTAGATCCAATTGCAGCATCTGCTCAAATCATTGAAGGATTACAACATATTGTAAGTAGACAAATGGATTTAACAACAGCACCTGTAGTTATTACAGTGGGCGTAATGAATGCTGGTGTTCGCCAAAATATTATTCCAGAAACTGCAGAGTTAAGTGGTACTATTAGAACGCTTGATAGTAAAATGCAAAAAGAAGTGCATGAGCGAATCAAGCATACTGCAAAAACAATTGCAGCAAGTTCTGGTGCCACTGCCGATGTGATCATTGAAACAAAAACTTTGGTAACTTATAATGACCCAAGTTTAGTGAAGAAAACATTACCAGCCTTAATTAAAGCAGCAGGTACGGACAATGTATCAGAATCTACTTGGGTGACTGGTGCAGAAGATTTTTCATTCTTTGGTGAAAAAGTACCTAGTTTCTTTTTTAATTTAGGTGCTCTACCAAAAGGAACTGATCCTAGTAAAGCAGGCCCGCATCATACACCAGATTTTTATTTAGATGAGTCTGGATTTATTGTTGGTGTGAAAGCATTTTGTCAATTGGTTTTTGATCATTCAAAAACGAAGTAAGCTATTTTGGTGCAGGATAATTTCTTGCACCAAATAATAAGCTACCAATTCTTACCATCGTACTTCCTTTCGTAATGGCTAATCCATAATCCGAACTCATGCCCATGCTAAGGGTATTAAATGTTCCATCAGGGAAAGCAGGTTGGGCTTTATCAAAATACATTTTTAAAGTCGTGAACTCCTGGCTCAATAAAGCTTGGTCCTCAGAAAAGCTAGCCATCCCCATTAAACCTCTAATTCGAATATTAGAATAACTAGATAGCCTTCCGCTCATTAACAACTCGTGCAATGCAGGGCCATCAAAACCAAACTTTGTTTCCTCTGTTGCAATATGAATTTGCAATAGACAATCAATGATACGATTTTGCTTAATTGCTTGCTTATTAATTTCTTGTAATAATTTCTCTGAATCAACCCCATGAATCATATACACAAATGGGGCAATGTATTTTACTTTATTGGATTGAAGGTGTCCAATAAAATGCCATTGAATGTCTTTTGGTAATGCTGCTTCTTTATCTACCAACTCTTGTACATAGTTCTCGCCAAAAGCACGATGACCTAATGTATATAATTCCATGAGCTCCTCTTGAGGCTTGGTTTTACTCACGGCTATCAGGGAAACTCCTTGGTCTACTAGTGTAGCTTGGATAGATTGGTAAGCTGAAAAATTAACTGGCATAGACTATAAAGGTAATCAGAACAAACCAAATAAGCAATCCATTATGAGAATACTAACAATCCATTATTTAGTGATAGATCGTCCAATCACCATCTTCTGAATCTCTGATGTGCCTTCATAAATTTGTGTAATTTTTGCATCACGCATTAGGCGCTCCACATGAAATTCTTTCACAAATCCATATCCACCATGTACTTGAACAGCTTCTGTAGTCGCCCACATGGCCGTATCACTTGCGTGTAATTTTGCCATAGCTGCGCTCATCACATAATCCATATGATTGTCTTTCTCCCAAGCTGCTTTATAACATAATAATCTTGCTGTCTCAATTCGAGTGGCCATTTCTGCCAATTTGAATTGTATTGCTTGGTGCTCATGAATTGGTTTACCAAAAGATTTTCTTTCTTTACTATAAGCCAAAGCCAATTCGTATGCGCCACTCGCAATGCCTAATGCTTGCGCTGCAATTCCAATACGTCCACCATTCAAGGTTTTCATTGCAAAATTAAATCCAAAACCATCATCCCCTATTCTATTTTCTTTTGGAACAAGCACATCCATGAATGAAATAGAATGTGTATCACTTCCACGAATCCCCATCTTATTTTCTTTAGGGCCGACAGTGATTCCTGGGGTATTTTTTTCAACGATAAATGCATTGATTCCTCTTGATCCCTTAGAAGCATCCGTTTGTGCCATCACTAAGTAGACCGAAGCAGTAGAACCATTGGTGATCCAGTTTTTTACGCCATTCAATACATAATGATCTCCTTTATCAATCGCACTTGTGTGCTGATGCGTTGCATCACTACCCGCCTCTGGTTCACTTAATAAAAAAGCACCTACATATAATTCTCCGTCTTTCTTGCCTTGTGCTAGCGGCGTTAAATATTTTTGCTTTTGTGCTTCATTACCATACTTTTCTAAACCCCAACATACTAAACTATTGTTTACACTCACACATACACTCACACTTGAATCTACTTTACTAATTTCTTCCATCGCTAATACATAACTAATGGTATCCATACCAGCACCACCATATTCAACAGGTGTCATGATCCCCATAAATCCAAGATCAGCTAATTGTAGTAATTGTTCTTTAGGTACTTTTTGGTGTTCGTCTCTTTCAATGACACCAGGTAAACATTGTTGTTGCGCAAATTCACGAGCTGCTTTTTGAATCATTAACTGCTCTTCTGATAAGCTTAAATCCATAGTAAAAATATTTGTTCAAAATTACACTAACAATTGTTAGCAAGCAAAAAAATTAAGTAAAATTTTCCTTCTTAATTTGTCAAATTAAATGAAAATTAGTTGGCGTTAAACACTAATTTTTAAGTTTAGATTGAATCAGTTGAGACAAAACCGAACTATCTGCTTGATTCATTAAACGAGAACTATCTTGTCTAAAATGACGTTTAAATGCAAGGATTGCTGCGATGCTATCTTTGGTATCATACCCCACCAAACTCAATGCATGTTGAATGGATAAGCCAGTTGGGAGTTGATAGTTTGCATCTGGCTCAAACCAAATACCATAGCCCATACTTGACAATGTTTTCCATGGAAAATTGATATTAGGATCTACTTTACGTCTTGGTGCAATATCACTGTGTCCAACAAAATGGTCGACTGGAATTTGGTATTTATTTTTTAGTTGGGCAAGCAATTGTAAAAGGCTGTTTATTTGAGCTGTTTCAAAAGGCTCAAAACCATTGTTGTCAATTTCTATACCAATAGAACTTGAATTAAGGTCTGTATTGTTTCCCCAGCTGCCAATCCCTCCATGCCAAGCCCTCATATAGTCATTCAACATATGGTGTATGGTTCCATCTTTACAAATCACATAGTGTGCACTCACTTTTGTTCTTTCTAATGTAAAAGTTTTCAAAGTTTGTTCACAAGAATTTTGTGCTGTGTGGTGGATGACTACAAAATTAGGTTTACGTAAATCAAAATTGGTTGTACCTACCCATTCTTTGGCAAGGGGTAATTGATTCTCTGATTGTGTTTCAGGAGACAATACTATTTTTTTGGATAATAGTTTTGCTTGTCGAATGTATTGACGATTGGTATTGCCATAAGGAAAACTGCTGCAGGCATAAATACCAACGATGAGTATTAAGAAAGTCAAATATTTTAAACGCATAATCCTAATTGATTAAAAATAAAAAGAATCAGATTTAAGTTCTGTTAACCCTTATTGTATAGATGGTTCTTGTTGACTCAAACAATGGAAACTACCCAATCCCCAAATAATATCGGTTGAATCAATACCTACCACTGCCCTTGTTGGAAAACAATCTTGAATAATTTGCATTGCCTTGTCATCCCTATCACAACGAAAAGTTGGAACCACCACATGTGCATTACTAATATAAAAATTCGCATAAGAGGCAGGCAGGAATTGGTCTTCGTAAATCACATCTGCAGGCATTGGCAATTCAACAATATTCAATTGCTTACCATTGATCAAACGCATTTGTTGTAATTCTTTTAAGTTGTCTTGTAACAAAGAATAATTTTCTGAATCCTTATTGGATTCTACCACTGTCACAACCGTGTCTTCATTCACAAAACGAACTGTATCGTCGATATGTCCATCTGTGTCATCTCCCACAATACCTTCAGACACCCATAACACTTGCTCTACACCATAATAATCGCAAAGGTATTGTTCAATTTGTGTTTGATTCAAATGCGGATTTCGATTTTCATTCAATAAACAACATTTTGAAGTCATGACCGTTCCGGCGCCGTTAAAATCAACAGACCCACCTTCCATAATAATATTTGGATAAAAAACAGGAACTTTCAATGCCTCGGCGATGCGAGTTGGAATCACATCATCTAAATCATAGGGAGGATATTTACCGCCCCAAGCATTGATATTCCAATCTACAATCGCTTTAGGCGCATCTGGATTGTTTCCAATTAAAAAACTTGGGCCATGATCTCTACACCATGCATCGTTGGTTGGATGTATATAAAATTGAACTTTCGATAAATCTACCTGTAGCGCCTGCATCATTTTCGTAGCAGTTGCTTGCATCGAAGCATCCACCACATTGATACAAACCTTTTGAGATAGGGTTAAAATTTTAATGAATTCAATATAAGACGGATAGATACTGTCTAATTTTCCTGGCCAGCTTGCCTCTTTATGTGGCCAACTTAACCAAGTGGCATCTTGCTTTGCAAACTCAGCAGGGAAAGTATATCCCAATGCTTTTGGTGTTGCCCCTTCCAATATTGCTTCTTGTATATTTTGATGCATTTTATTGCTCATCGTCTATATATCTTTGAGTGATGGGTTGGTAAGAATCAATTCGGCGATCGCGTAAAAACGGCCAATGGGTTCTATAACTATCCGATTTTTCAGTATCAATATCCACCACTGCAATTTCTTCTTGATCATGAGATGCTTTGTACAATAAAGTTCCAAATGGATTACTTACAAAACTACCACCCCAGAACTGCATTAAACCATCTTGCTCTAATCCAACACGATTCACACTAATCACTGGAACGCCATTGGCCACAGCATGACTTCTTTGAATGGTCTGCCAAGCATTGTATTGTTCTGTATTAGTTGCTTCGTCCTGTGCTGTAGCCCAACCAATTGCTGTTGGATAAAATAACATTTCTGCACCCATTAAACTTGTAATTCTTGCAGCTTCTGGATACCACTGATCCCAACAGATCAAAACACCAATAGTAGCAAATTTAGTTTTGAAAACCTTATACCCTAAATCACCCGGTGTAAAATAAAATTTTTCATAATAAGCTGGATCATCCGGAATATGCATTTTACGATACTTTCCTAAATAGGTTCCATCCGCATCCAATACGGCAGTGGTATTATGATATAAGCCTTCTGCTCTTTTCTCAAATAAAGATGCAATGATCACGATGTTTAATTCCTTTGCCAACAGGGCTAATTCGTCTGTTGTTTTACCAGGAATTGGTTCAGCTAATTTAAAATTTTCATACGCTTCCACATCACAGAAATACAATGAAGTATACAACTCTTGCAAGCAAACAATTTGCGCACCTTGCTTTGCTGTAGCTTTAATTTTTTCGATTGCTTTTGCTTTATTAGCTTGTACATCTGCAGTACAAGACATTTGTATTAAGCCAACTTTTACTATTGCCATATTGCGTTTTTTAAAAAGTCTATTAAGTCGTCTTTTGAATGAATCCATCAAAACTTTGTATACCAACCATTTTCTCTGAAATAAATCCTTCTGCATACTGCACTCCAATTTGTTGTCCAAACTCTTTAGCACGTCCTTTAATGAATGTTAAAAAAGAATCACTAGAAATAAAGGTATCCGGCTCATTTGAATTTGGATTGTAAAACTGAGATGTATACGCTAAAATAGATTCCATTTTTTTATCCATGTAGGCACTTATATCCACTACAAAATTAGGTTGTAAATTTCTGGATTGAATATAATGAAACACATGTGTTGGTCTCCAAGCAACTTGTGCAACTCCATTATGGGTAGTTTGAACTTTAACCAATCCAGCTAAAAAAGCAGCATCCGCTACTAACTTAGCAGCTCTGCCATGATCTGGATGACGATCTTCAGGGGCGTTGCATAAAATAATATCGGGTTGGTATTTTCTGATCATTTCAATCACCCCCATTTGGTGCGCTTGATCATTTACAAAAAAACCATCTTGCATACCTAGATTTTCTCTAACAGTAGCACCAATGATTTCACCTGCTAATACTGCTTCCTTTGATCTATCAGCAACAGTTCCTCTTGTACCTAGTTCTCCTTGGGTAAGATCGATGATACCTATTTTTTTTCCTTCAGCTACAGCAGCTAACAAAGTACCACCACATCCTAATTCCACATCATCTGGGTGTGCACCAAAGGCCAAAATATCTAATTTCTGCATAGTCTATATATTTAGCAATTCCTAAGACACAAAGGTAAGTATTGAATAGGAAAGATGGACAAATTGTATCCTGATACAAAAAACCCTTTCCGACTGATGTTGGAAAGGGTTTATGAAAATTAAATGCTTTAATTTATTTTGCTTTTGCGTAACGCTTGTTGAACTTATCGATACGACCAGCAGTATCTACTAACATGTTCTTACCTGTGTAGAAAGGGTGAGATGTGTTTGAGATCTCCACTTTAATTACTGGATACTCTTTACCGTCTTCCCATACGATTGTTTCCTTAGTGTTTGCACTAGACTTACCTAAAAAAGAAGTTTGGTTACTCATGTCTTTGAAGACAACGAAACGATACGCTTCTGGATGGATACCTTGTTTCATATTATGATGTTTAAGGCTGCACGGTTTTTGCCGTGACAATTATAAAATAGGTTGCAAAAGTAGGCTAAAATGCCTTTTTAACCAAACTTTTGGATGGAAAGTCACAGAGAATGGACTTTTATACAGACATAATTAGGACTTCATATTGATGTATTGCAACGGAACGCCGAAGTTTTCGGTCCTACAAGCTGCTATAACTTCCTGTAAATCATCGATTTTCTTCCCAGTACATCTAATAATATCGTCCATAATTGCGGTTTGCACCTTTAAACCCTTGTCTTTGATGAACTTAACAATTTTTTTAGCATCTTCTTGCTTTAAGCCATTTCTTACCGGTACGTCTTGTTTAAAGGTCTTACCGCTTGGTTGTGGGGTTTTTGACAAATCAAATGCATTGGCATCTATTCCTTGTTTGATAGACCTGCTTAAAAGCACATCCACAATTTGTTGGAGTTTCATCTCAGAATCAGACTCTAATTTAATCATGAAGTCTTTTTTATTAAGATCAATCACCACATGAATTCCTTTAAAATCAAACCTGTTGGTGATTTCTTTTTTCACCACATTTACAGCGTTGTCTAATATTTGAACGTCTACTGAACTTGCGATATCAAATGATGGCATAATGAAAATTTAAAGATGATTAAAAAACGATTGTATTAAAATTTTTGGATTGGGATTAGGCTTTTTTTATTGGGAACCAAGTTCTTGATTTAACAATAAACAACCCACCAACCAATATTAAAATTACGGAAATCAATTCGGCTTGTGTTGGTTGAAATGGTAAAAAATCATATTTATTGTTCACCCTAATCTTTTCTATAAAAAACCTTTCCCCTCCAGCAAAAATAAAATAAATACCCGTTAAGATACCTGGCTGAGTTACTTTCTTTCTAAAGCTCCACATGATGGCAAATAAGAGGAACATGGCAATGATTTCATACAATGCTGTTGGATACACTGGCAATGGCAATTGATTGCAGTATGCCCCAACACAACCAGGGATTGCTACCCCTTCGTTCACTACATTATGAGGATATTGATAGGCCCATGCCCAATCTGGAATCCATCCAAATGGTTTTGGATTGGTATTCACGATACCCCAATCACCGTCTCCACTAATTTGACAACCAATTCTGCCTGCGGCATACGCAAATAACATAGTTGGTGCCATGGCGTCTGCAAAATGTATAACCGAAATTTTTTGCTTTTTTAAATAATAGATAATCCCAATGGTGGCTAAAATTAATCCACCAAAAAATGTTAATCCACTAAAAGAAATAAGTGAACCAATTGGATCTTTACTGAACTCCTCTAGGTTTTCTAAATTGTGAAAAATCTTTGCTCCAAGGAAGCCCCATAGTGCAGCTTTCAATACAATATCACCTACTCTATCCTGCGGCCACACTTGTACAGTGCGGGTTTCAGGCTTTGTCAATTTTACTTTGTCCTTTTCTTTCCACTTTAAATAAACCATGATGGCAGCTACTAAAATACCAGCACCCATACTTCCTTCTAAAGATAAAATAAAAGCTTGTGGATTATTTAAAGCCTCTGCAATAATGAATGCACCCACTAATTTGTAGCCAAATATAAATCCAAAAAATCCAGCACTTAATAATTCGCCAGTGGTTGCTGGAGCGCCAATAATTTCCTTTTCTTCTGTATAACTAAACTCTCCTAATGCAGATTTTCTTTTTAATTCAAAATACAAAACATAACCAGAGGCCACAAATGCCATCGCCACAAAAAAACCAAATGAATTCACCAATTTTAATGCATTGAGTTCAATTCCAAAAAGGTCTTTGATTAGATAATATAAGTTAGGGTACATAGTCTTAATTAAGTACTGCAAAGTAAGTGATTATTAGCAAAAAAAATGGCCACACTAGAAAGTGCGGCCGTAATTACTAACCCATCTAAAAACAAAAAGCGTTCAATATATTTACTAATTGCAATGTTCGTTGAACAAAGAAATTAAGTGTTGTGCGATCACTTGAGCAGGGCTACCTTCAATCTGATGTCTTTCTACCATACTTACCAATTTGCCGTCTTTAAACAAAGCAATAGCTGGTGAAGATGGCGGATAAGGCATGTGTAATGCTCTTACTTGATTGACTGCCTCGATATCGAAACCTGCAAATGCTGTTGTGATATGATCTGGTTTTTTTGTTGCATTTGCTACAGCCATCAAGACACCTGGTCTACAAGCACCAGCAGCACAACCACAAACCGAATTAATCACCACCATTGTTGTACCATTTGCATTTACCACATTTGAAACTTCAGCCGCTGTTGTTAAGTCTGTGAATCCGTTATCAACTAATTCAGCTTTCATTGGTAATACAATCTCTGCAGGGTACATATCTTCTACTATTTGACTCAAAATTAGGGATTTTAAAAATCACTTACAAATTTGTTTTTGAGCCATTTTGACACTTAACAATTAAATAACAGGACGTTATGGCGTATTAATTTGCGAAAAGGGAACATTTTACCTCAAATACCCCAGTATTTTTAACATGGATTGGGCAGATTGTTCTTTTGCATAGACCCAATCAACCAATTTACCCGTCTTTTCATCCATTTCGACGATGACGTGTTTTGGGGATGGTATTAGACAGTGTTTGATCCCTCCGTAGCCACTAATTTGATCTTGATAAGCACCTGTATGGAAGAAACCAACATACAATGGTTCTTTATTTTCTTCTTCCTTATCATCCATGGTGTCATCTTTTAGTTTAGGCAAGAACACCTCATTGATATGCTCCTCTGAATCATAATAATCATGACTATCGCATGTGATACCTCCAAGTACGACCCTTTGATAATCATTTTCCCATTTATTCACAGGA
>Ga0208597_1000062_pt1 | contig 36895 bp, 34 predicted proteins | sample LakMenEpi05May12_FD_150673 | JGI IMG/M metagenome (GOLD analysis project Ga0208597, IMG submission 150673) | Freshwater microbial communities from Lake Mendota, WI - 05MAY2012 deep hole epilimnion (SPAdes) | ecosystem: Environmental > Aquatic > Freshwater > Lake > Epilimnion/Euphotic zone ...
GTAGGTAAGCGCCTAATCCCTTATCGCCTTGTTCCCCATCTTCATTGCTTGGGCTTTCCGTCCACTCCTTAATGGAGTTCAATAACTCTTGTATATTTTCATAACGCGCTAAACCCTCAGTCGATTTATCGTTAAATAATTCTTTAACGATATTGGTATGTTTACCTACCTGAACCGCAACATCATAAGCATTGTGCTTAGTGAGTTGATTTTGAAAATATTTTATCATCGTCACAAACTCCTCAATCGCAGTAAGTGTGCCCGCTTTAAATCCAAATCCTTTTGCTTTTTCTAATACTTCGTAAAAAGTAATATTTTGTTCACCAGCAATGACCAAACATTTTTCAACCGTGGTTTTTCCAATACCTCTTGCAGGATAGTTAATAATTCTTTTTAATCCTTCTTCATCTTTTGTGTTCGCAATAATTCTTAGGTAAGCGATGTAATCCTTGATTTCCTTTCTTTGATAAAAACTAAGCCCACCGTATATCTTATAAGGAATACCTGTGCGTCTAAGGCTTTCCTCGAAGGACCTACTCTGTGCATTGGTACGATATAAAATAGCAAAGTCATTATTATAAAAATGATTTCTTAATTTATTTTCTTGAATCGCATCTGCAACAAATTTTCCTTCTTCGTTATCAGTCATGGTTCTAACCAACTTAATTTTTTCACCTTCCTCGTTTTCGGTCCACAAATTTTTTGGAATTTGCCCCTGGTTATTTTTTATCACATGATTCGCTACCTCCAATATAGAAGCACTACTGCGATAGTTTTGTTCCAACTTCACTAATTTAACATCATCATAATCTTTTTGAAACTGTAATATATTTTCAATGGTCGCACCTCTAAAACTATAAATACTTTGTGCATCATCACCCACCACACAAATATTTTCATGTACTGCGGCTAATAGTTTTGCAATTTGATACTGCACCGGATTGGTATCCTGATACTCATCAATTAATAAATATTTAAACTTGTGTTGGTACTTGTGTAATACTTCAGGGTAGTCGCGCAATAGCTCATGCATTTTAAATAATAGATCATCAAAATCCATCGCGCCATTTTTAAAACAACGCGCTACATAGGAAGCATAAATTTCACCAATCGCTGGACGCTTTGATCTTGCATCCTCTTGCTGAATCATGGTGTTGGAATTATATTCCACTGGACCAATCAATGCATTTTTTGCAGACGAAATTCGGTTGTGAACTATATTGGGTTTGTAGTGCTTGTCGTCCAAGCCCATATCATTAATGACCGCTTTTAATACCGATCTAGAATCGTCTGTATCATAGATGGTAAAGCTTTGCGGGTACCCTAACTTACTTGCTTCAGAGCGCAGTAATCTTGCAAATACGCTATGAAAAGTACCAATATATAAATTTCGCGCTTCGGTATTACCTAAGGTTTTTTCAACACGCTCCTTCATTTCCTTAGCGGCCTTATTGGTAAAAGTAAGGGCCAATATATTAAAAGAATCTACACCACTATTCATTAGGTGGGCAATCCTGCTTGTTAATACTTTTGTTTTACCGCTGCCCGCGCCAGCAATAATCATTAATGGACCATTCATATGAGTGACGGCCTCTTTTTGCTGTTCATTTAAACCTTGTAAATACGCTTGCATCATTCAAAGATACGACGAGTTCCTACATTTATGGAAGATGGGGAAAAACAAAAACAAATAAAAAACCCCCACACCGAAAAAGTGCAGGGGTTAAATATTGAAAATAATATATGAAACAAGCTTTATACTAAAAGCCCATTCATTATGTAATTATTTCGTTTCTAATAATTTAAAGAATTGATCTAATTGAGGTAAAATTACAATTCTAGTTCTGCGGTTAGCAGCTCTGTTTTCAGAAGAATTGTTTTCAGCTACAGGAACATATTCACCTCTTCCAGCTGCTGTCATGCGCTTTGGATCAATACCATATTTTTCTTGTAATAATCTAACAATGGTCGTTGCACGCTTAACACTTAAATCCCAGTTGTCTTCCATCTTATTGTCTGATCCTAATAATTGCTTAGAATCAGTATGTCCTTCAACCATGAATTCAATATTTGGTTGTGCTGCTAATACTTTAGCAACCTTACCTAATACTACTGTTGCTTTGTCAGTGATAGAAAAGCTTCCACTTTTAAATAATAATTTATCAGAGATGTCAACGTATACTACACCCTTTTCAACCTTGATATTAATATCGCCATCGCTCAAATCACCAATCGCACCTTTTAAGTTCATTACTAATGCCATGTTCATTGAATCCTTGCGCGCCATAGATCCTTGTAAGGTTTGGATATAAGAATCTTTTGAACCAATATTTTCTAAAGATTTTTTAATGCTCTCTGCTTGTGCACCTGATACTACAGACATATCTTGTAGTTGATTTAAAACCACATTATTGTTTTTCTTTAAAAACTCAATTTGCTTATTTAAGTCATCAATCGTTCCTTGCATTGTTTTTGAAACAAAGTTTGATTTGTCAGTTTCGTTTTTTGCTTTTGCAGCTTGATCCTGTGCATCACGGTATTTACCTTGTAAATCAGCATAAGCACCATTCAATTGACCGTACTTTGCTTCTGCCTCTTGTAATTTTTTAGGGCTAACGCAAGAATAAGCACCAAGACTAATAATAGCAAGCGCTAAAAAAATTTTACTTTTCATACTGTATCTGTTTTTTATTAATTTATATAATATAGCCAATGGCCAATACAAAAATAAGCATATAGTTTAGAGTCCAAAAACTATTTTGAAATTTCTGCATTTTCTTAACATTCAATATCTGCTGTAATACTGTATTCAGGCACAAATCCTTTAAAATCCTTAAAAAAGTCGATTATTTTTCGTTTATCAGCTTGTTCGTCGTCTGTTAAATAGAATGGTTCGGTAAAAACCACTGTTCTATTGAAAAAATCCATGGCGACCATGACCACCGGCACATTTGCTTTTTTTGCAATATGGTAAAATCCAGAGCGTAATTTGTACACTTTCTTTCTGGTGCCTTCAGGTGACAAAGCCAAGTGAAAGCTTTCCTTTTCATTAAATATTTTCACTACCTGGTCAACAAAATTATTATTTTTTGAACGATCTACCGGGTAGCAACCCAAGTAGTGTAAAATCCAACTCAAGGGAGGAACAAAAAGTTCTTTTTTGCCTATAAATCGAAGAAAATGGAAATGCATCTTTTTTCTTACTGCCAATCCTAAAAAAAAGTCGGTACTATGGGTGTGCGGGGCAACGATATAAACTGCCTTTTTGAGTTCAAAAGGGAATCTTCCTTTTATTTGCCATCCCTTCACTGTGAAAAACCACCAAGCAAGTAGTTGTTGCATAAATTATAACTTAAAAATGATTCCACCTCCAATCGCGCGGGTTTCAAACTGTATTCCGATTTATTTAATGTTATGAACCCCCAATAAATAAAATGCTATAACCCAATAAAGATACTTCATCTTGGGTATTTTAAACAGGATTAATGTCAGTTAATTTATCTTTTCTCCACTAAAATGGCATTGTGCACTGGATCTACCTTTTCGGCATTGAATTGCTTTACTAATAATTTAGGTGGCGAAGCGCTAAGGGTATTTTTTTCATACCAGCGGTCATAGTATTTAAGTAAAATAGCAAATGCTGCAATAATATTATTTTCATTAAAAAATTGTACCGCGTTTTTAGTTTCTAATCCGCCTAATCTTTTTTGTATTCTAACTGTGGCATCAATTAATAGTTGTACGTCAAAACCACCATAGCCCTGAACAATAAAATTTAATCTTTCTTCAAAAGGGATAATAATAAAATGACAAATACTGTTGCGCATTTGTAAAAAAAACGCACTAGGAATCATCACAAGTCCAATGCGCTGGCTTTCATCTTCTACCCAAAATGGTTGATCTCTTTTATTATTAAATAGCGCAGCAGCTAATTTATTTTCAAACATTTCCTGTGTGGGTTGCACCGCTTGTCCAATGGCGCCAAAAGCAGATCCTTTGTGATTGGCTAATCCCTCCAAGTCAATGACCGTATTATTTCTTTGTTGTAATGCGTGTAAAATTTCTGTTTTACCCGAACCGGTAAATCCACCCAAAACTTTGATCGGGTATTCTTTTATAAATTGATTTAACACCCAATTTCGGTAGGCTTTGTAACCACCGGTTAGCTGGTAAACCTTAAAGCCATATAAGTCTAACAACCAAGCTACTGCTGCGCTTCGCATGCCTCCCCGCCAACAATGAATGAGAATGGTTGGCTTTATTGTATTTGCTCCTTGCTGTTTTTCACTTACCCATTTTTCCACTGTTTCAATCATGGGAAGTAGCTTGGTTCCAAAAAGCGGTAAGCCAACTTTTATTGCTTCCTCTCTGCTTTGTTTTTTATAAGTAGTACCAATAATTGCGCGTTCATCATTGGTAAATAAAGGAAGATTTAAAGCCGATACAATATGTGCATGTTCAAATTCGCCTGGGCTTCGGACATCAATAATGAGGGAATTAGGCGCTTGAATTATAAAGTCAACCATATCTATTTTTTGTACCGCCATAATTATAAAGTTAATTGCTTTATAGCAGTTTCAAGTGCTTCTATTGAAAAATTTGTAAACGGCGGTTTGATATAATTAAATTGACTTGCTTCATTTAAGGCAACACTTAATTTAAAATCACTTTGATCATAACAAAGCGCCCATTTTTTTTCTTGCCATATTTTTCCTAATAATATTTGCTCGGTTTGCCCTGGTGTTGGGATAAGAATTAATTTTTTTTCAAATGGGATTAATTCCATTAAAGTAGTATAGCCTCCTCTGCAAATGATATACTCAGCACGATTAATTTCTTTCACCAAATCAGCACCGGATAAATGCGGGTACTTTGTGGCATTATTATTTTGTTCGAACGCTTCCTTTACTTTAGGTGTGCCTGCCACCACGGTAAATTTTAATTGTAATTGATTGCCCTTGGTCCATAATAAATTTTCAAGCAGGGTTCTTTGTGGTTCAGGGCCTGATACGATTCCTAAAAAAGTTATTGGTTCTTGATGCGTAGCAATCTCTTTAGGTTCGTATTGTTTTAATCTTGACAAGCATCCCATATACCAAATAGGAATAGTAGGTTTTAATTTTGTGTTTGCTAAAATGCCTGATAAATTATTTTCTCCCTCCATGTCTGGTATCCAGCAAGCAGAGAATTTTTTGAACCAGGCATATTGTATTTTTTGAAATCCAGGGGTGGCCCAGGCATAAGGCATTTGAAAATTAAGTTGGTGCGTTATAAATACACTAGGCACATTTTTATGATAAAAACCAAAACGATTATCGGAAATGATTATATCAAACTGAAATTCCTTTTGCTTTTTTTGTAGCCACCTATATTCATAATAAATGCTGTAAATAATTTGCGGTATTTGAAAAAAAATAGCCAGAGGCAAAAGGGCGCCTATTTTTGCATATTTTATTCGGTAGCCTCGTAAATGTAAAAAATGGGCGTTGGGTAAAGCTTCTCGTAAGATGGCTTCGTGGTATCCTTCGGTGGCGATATATATTTGATAGTTCAATTTTTCCAATGCCTGAATCAGCGGAATACACCGAGTGGCGTGCCCCAAACCCCAGTCAATGGGTGATATACAAATTTTGGCCTTATTCATAAAGCACTAATTTAGTCATTATTATACATGTATAAAATGTAAATTTGGTTACCAGAAAAAGGCCATCAATAAAGCTGGCGCTGTTACTCATCAATAAAGAATCAAATGTCATTACTATCAAAAGATAAATCCATTGCACTTTACGCTGCCCTTGTATCCTTTGGTACCTATGTATTTATTTTTGGCTTTAGAAAATCGTTTACGGTTTGCACTTTTGATGGACTCAGCTTTGGTCCCATTGCATTTAAAACGGCACTCGTAATTAGTCAAATGTTGGGTTATTTATTAGCCAAATTTTATGGCATTAAATTTATTTCAGGATTACAAAAAGTGAATCGATATAAAATTATTTTTTTACTCACGGGCATTTCCTGGTTGGCTTGGTTGTTATTTGCTGTTGTACCTGCACCCTATAATGTTATGTTTTTATTTTTAAATGGATTTCCGTTGGGTATGTTATGGGGTGTTGTTTTTTCCTATGTAGAAGGACGTAAAAGCACGGATTTTATTGGTGCTGCATTAGCGGTGAGTTTTATTTTTTCCTCCGGTTGGGTTAAGTCAGTTGGTGCATGGTTAATGGAACAATATCATATTACTGAATTTTGGGTTCCGTTTTTTACTGGATTGGTATTCGCAGTGCCATTAATTATTTGTGTGTATGGTTTAGAAAAAGTACCACCGCCTTCTGCAGAAGATGAGGCCCTCAGAACCAAGCGCATACCTATGACTGCATTGGATCGTAAGCAATTAATAAAACAATATTTACCAGGCATCATTGCTTTTGTAGCGATTTATTTATTCGCTACTATCTTCAGAGATATACGAGATAATTTTTCGGCAGATATGTGGAAGGAGATGGGCTATGGTTCAAAGCCAGCAATTTTTACCCAAACAGAAATCCCCATTACTATTTTTATTTTAGTAATTATCGGTGCTGTTGTTTTAATTAAAAATAATTTTAAAGCATTGATGGTCGCACATGTTTTTATTTTATTGGGCTTTATATTAGCAGGTGTTTCCACCTATTATTTTACACAACAATTATTAGATCCTTTTTGGTGGATGATTTGGGTAGGGCTGGGATTATACCTGGTGTATATCCCGTTTAATTCCATCTTCTTTGACCGATTGATTGCTGCATTTTCAATGAAAGGCAATGCAGGCTTCTTTATTTATGTGGCCGATGCGGTGGGCTATCTGGGCAGCGTAAGCGTTATGCTGATGAAAGAAGGCATGAGTCTACAAATAAAGTGGACGCAGTTTTTTTCACAAAGTGTTATGATACTTTCCTTTGTTGGTGTTTTTATAACAGTCTACGCGATGTACTATTTTTTCTCCAAGGCCAAAACCACCCCGTTAATACAATAACGCAAACCAGTGGGCGGCGGTCCATCTTCAAATACATGTCCTAAATGTGCTTTACATTTTCCGCATTGCACTTCGGTACGTGTCATACCGTGGGTATTATCGGGGGTATATATAATGGCGCCTTTTGTAATAGGATCAAAAAAACTAGGCCAGCCACAACCGCTATCAAACTTGGTATCACTTTTGAATAATGGATTCCCACAAGCAACACAGTGATAAGTGCCCACCTCCTTTGAGGTTTCAAAGGCGCTTGAAAATGGAAGCTCCGTGCCCTTTTGTCTCGCTACGGCATAAACTTCAGGAGATAGTATTTGCTTCCAAACACTATCTGGGACAACGACCTTTTCCTTATTGGTGGTAGAATAATAAATGTTTTTAGACATAGTATTGTTTTTGGTATTGGCTTTATTGCTGGTTTGTGAACAAGCAGTTTGACTGATCAATAGTAATAAAAAAAGTAATTTATACATAGACTAGATTGTAGTTACAAAAATACTAACAAGCATTCAGATAAATTGTTTAGTTTTTTGGTTTTTGTTGACTTAAATTTTAGGCGAGTTGTGTATATTTGTTGGCACCCTAACTATTTAGCATGTTCAATTTAATCTTATTCGGACCTCCCGGCAGCGGCAAGGGCACTCAAAGTGAAAATATTATTGCAGCGTTTGGCTTAAAACATCTTTCCACTGGTAATTTATTAAGATCTGAAATAACCCAACAAACCCCTTTGGGATTAGAAGCTAAAAACTTCATGGATCAAGGTCAATTAGTACCTGATGCGGTGGTGATTGGCATGGTGGGTAATTTTATAGATGCAAATCCGGAGGCCAAAGGTTTCTTATTTGATGGCTTTCCAAGAACGGCTGCACAATGTGTTGCCCTGGATGCTTTATTAAACGAAAAGTCAAGTGAAATTAATATTGTATTGGCATTAGAAGTGGCCGAGGAGGAATTGGTAAAAAGATTATTAGGACGCGGTGCAACATCCGGTCGTAGTGATGACACGAATGAAACAGTGATCCGTGCTCGTATACAGGAGTACCACGATAAAACTGCTGCAGTTGAAAAGTATTATGCACAGTTTGACAAAGTGGTATCTATTCAAGGTGAGGGTACGGTAGAAACTATTTATGCTGATTTGAAAAAAGAAATTGACGTACGCATATAAATTACAGCGGTTGTAAAAAGTCAAATTGCCAATTAAGTATATATTTTAGTTTAATTTTTAATTTTTTATTTGTTTAACTTGAATCAAATAAAAAATTAAAAATGAACAGCTATTTTTATTGTTTTCTTTTTCTTATTTTTTGTAAAATAAGTGCAGCGCAACAAAATCCTAATGTTATATTTATATTAGCTGATGATATGGGTTATGGGGATGTAAGCTGTTTAAATTCTAATTCAAAAATATCGACGCCAAATATTGACAAGCTCGCTCGTGAAGGTAAAACATTTATAGATGCGCACTCGCCTGCTTCTTTATGTACACCCACCAGATATGCTATATTAACAGGAAGATATGGATGGCGTTCTTCCTTAAAAAAGGGAGTATTAAAGCATTATGATCCACCATTAATTGAAGAAGGACGATTTACCATTGGTCAACTTTTTAAAGAAAACAATTATAATACGGCTTGTATAGGTAAATGGCATTTGGGTTGGGAGTGGTCGCTAAATAACAATAGCTTTTTTAGTGACTCTTTAAAAGTTGGCAATGATGCACCTGCAGACAGATTTAGAATTGAAAAATTGGTTGATTTTTCAAAACCAATTACAAATGGTCCTATATCAAAAGGGTTTGATTATTATTTTGGTGACGATGTTCCAAATTATCCTCCATATGTATTTATAGAAAATGATAAAACACTTGGGCTTCCAATATTACACAAGCCAGATAATATGTATGGACACCCTGGATTTATGATAAAAGACTGGAAACTAGAAGCAGTAGTTCCTGAAATTACGAACAAGGCGGTTGATTATATCAAGCAAAATGCGGAAAAAAAGCAACCGTTCTTTTTATATTTTGCACTTACATCTCCCCATGTACCCATTGCTCCTGATGAAGATTTTAAAGGGACTAGTAAAGCAGGCGCTTATGGTGATTTTGTTCAAGAAACAGATTGGGCTGTTTCCCAAATTATAGCAGCAGTAAAAAATGCAGGGATTTCTGACAATACTATTATCATATTTACAAGTGACAATGGATCGCCTGGACAAGATGGAACCAAAATGAGCGGGGAAATGAATTCGGTTTTAAAATATGAGCATTTTCCCAATGCCCCATTTAAGGGAATGAAAACTGATTTATGGGAAGGCGGTCACCATGTTCCGTTTATTGTTAGTTGGCCTAGTAAAATAAAGGCAAATACCATTTCTACTGAGACCATTTGCCATAGTGACTTATTAGCAACATGTGCTGATATTTTAAAAATCCCCATTCCTTTAAAAGAAGCAGAAGATAGCTATAGTTTGCTCTCCTTATTGTTAGATGAAAAAAACAATTATGAACGACCTTATACAATTCACCATTCTGGTACAGGCGTTTTTGCCATCAGACAAGGCGATTGGAAATTAATAATGACAGGTAATTCAGGTGGGGGTTTAATTCCTTCAAAGGCAGAATTGATTAATGGTGTGCCAGTGCCCTTACAATTGTATAATATGAAAAACGATTTACAGGAAGCAAATAATTTATATTTAGTTTATCCCGAAAAGGTCAAAGAACTTAAAAATTTATTATTGCAAGCAAAAAACAGTAATGGTACTAAATATTCAATCCGCCGCAAGTACTAATTACTTGACCTGTGATATAACTGCTTAAATCACTTGCTAAAAATAAAGTGGTGTTGGCGATTTCTTCGGCTTTGCCAAAACGACCCAATGGAATTTTTTCCAAAAAGGCTTTCCCTGCTTCCCCTTCATTTAAGTAATGCGTCATATCTGTTTCCACAAATCCAGGAGCAATGGCATTACATCTAATATTACGGCTGCCTAATTCAAGGGCAATAGATTTAGTAAAGCCAATAATTCCTGCTTTACTTGCGGCATAACTACTCTGTCCTGCATTACCGCGGATACCAATGATGGAACTCATATTAATAATGCTACCCGATTTTGCTTTCATCATGGGGCGAATGACTTGCTTGGTCATATTGAAAACACTTTTCAAATTGGTGTTCATCACGTCGTCCCATTGCTCTGCAGTCATTCTTAATAATAAGTTATCCTTTGAAATGCCTGCATTATTTACACAAATATCAATCGCACCAAACTCGGCTAGTACTGCATTTACAAAAGTTTCACAGGCAACAAAATCACCCGCATTGGCTTGATAAGCTTTTGCTTTAACGCCTAGATGAATCAACGCTGTTTCAAGTGCTGCTGCTTTTTCGGCACTGCTATCACTTACATAGGTGAAGGCAATATTTGCACCTTGCTCGGCTAGTTTTAATGCAATTGCTGCGCCAATACCACGAGCGGCTCCAGTTACAATGGCTACTTTTCCTGTTAATAGTTTCATGCGCTTTTATTTTTTATAAACCAATAACTATGAATAATTAATATACTCACATTGACAAAGATAACGGGTTTGATCATTAAAATAAAACCATATCCAATCCACAATAAGCAGCCCAGCATATTCATTAATCTTAATCTGCGCATATCATGAATCGTGAATGATAATAATACCACCGCAGTAGCAATCCAACCTAATATTTCAGTCATATTGTTATTTTATAGTGCCTGATTCACTTTTTTTATTTCTTCTATAAAGTGGCGTTCGTTGGATAGTCTTGGCACTTTATGTTGCCCACCTAGTTTTCCTCTTTGTTTTAGCCAAGTATGAAAACAGCCTTTTTTAACACTTATAATTTGTGGTAATCCCAAGGCAATATCCTTATGGCGCTTTGCTTCATAGTCGCTGTTAGCTGCTTTTAAGTTATTATCAAGCGCAATCGTAAAAGCTTTTAAATCAGCGGGTTCATTTTCAAATTCAATTAACCATTCATGCGCACCTGAAGTATTGTCGGACATATAAATGGGTGCTGCAGTATATTCTCTGATAGCTACACCAAAGCTAGCACAGGCCTCGCTCATGGCCTTATCACTATTATCTGCAATTAATTCTTCTCCAAATGCATTTATAAATTGTTTTAATCTACCACTCACTTTAATTCGGAAAGGCGCAAGATGGGTAAACTGAATCGTGTCTCCCACTAAGTAGCGCCATAAGCCACCATTGGTACTAATTACAATGGCATAATTTTTCCCCACGACTACTTTATTTAATCCAACAGTCAAGGGCTGCTCCTTACCATATTCTTCAATCGGCATGAATTCATAAAAAATACCATGTTCTAAAAACAATAACATGCCTTCTTCCTGAACATTATCTTGCGCGGCAAAAAAGCCTTCACTTGCATTATATATTTCTAAATAATTACAATCGGCACCAATAATTTTTTTAAACTGTTCTTTATAAGGCGTAAATGAAACACCGCCATGTATATACAATTCAAAATTGGGCCACACTTCTTTAATTGATTTTTTCCCCGTCAACTCAAGAATTCTTTTTAATAAAACAAGGGTCCATGTTGGAACGCCTGCGATGGAAGTGACATCCTCTTGGATAGTACTTTGTGCTAAGCTTTCAATTTTTGCTTCCCACTCATCCATTAATGCAATGGACAACTCGGGGGTGCGAATTAAGCCTGCCCAAAAGGGAGCGTTTTGTAACAATACCGCACTTAAATCTCCGTATTGAATATCTTCTTTAATGGGATGCACTTGATGACTCCCTCCAATGACCAAACCCTTGCCTGTAAGTAAATCGCTATCAGGCATTGTTTTATAATATAAGGCCAATACATCCTTAGATCCTTGAAAATGATTGTCCTGAATACTTTCTTCGGTTAAAGGAATAAACTTACTTTTCTCACTGGTCGTTCCACTGCTTTTAGCAAACCATTTTACAGGGGTATTCCATAAAACAGAATCCTCGCCCTCCATTACCTGGTCAATATAGGGTTTCATATCATGGTACTCATGAATAGGAACTGTTTGTTTAAATGTTCGGATATTGAAGATGTTGTCAAACTGGTATTTTCTACCAAATTGCGTGTATTGGCCGTGGGTAATTAAATCTTGTAATACCTCACGCTGCGCGGCAATGGGGTTATTTACCCAATGCTCGATATGCCAGTAACGGAAACGAGCCAATCTTGACAGTGCGGGGCTGAAAATCTTCATAGCTGTGTCACAATATACACTTTACGCTTTAATAAATTAAGTAATAAGGTGGGTTTTAGTAGCGATGTTTTAGGGGCTTATTTAGGCTTGTTGCCCATCTCAATAATCCAATCCTTGCGTTTCAATTCAAAGTTGGTTCCTAAATACAATCGGCGCACTTGTTCATCTTCTGCTAATTCTTCGGCGCTGCCATGTTTGAATATTTTTCCTTCAATCAATAAATAAGCACGATCACAAATGGATAAGGTTTCATTCACATTATGATCCGTTATTAAAATACCAATGTCTTTTAATTTTAATCGAGCCACCACAGATTGAATATCTTCTACTGCGATAGGATCCACGCCAGCAAAGGGTTCGTCTAATAAAATAAATTTAGGATCCACCGATAATGCGCGTGCAATTTCGGTACGACGACGTTCACCACCACTTAAACTATCTCCAAAATTATCTCTGACTTGGTGTAAATTAAATTCATCTAAAAGGGATTCTAATTTATGCTCTCTTTCGCCCTTCGTTAATTTGGTCATTTCTAAAACCGCCATAATATTATCTGCTACCGATAATTTTCGAAACACACTTGCTTCCTGTGGTAAATAACCCAGGCCCATTTGAGCACGTTTATACATGGGTAATTTGGTAATATCGGTGTCGTTTAAAAATACACGGCCTTCATCGGGAGCGATTAAACCAACGACCATATAAAAAGTAGTTGTTTTTCCGGCGCCATTTGGTCCCAATAGCCCTACAATCTCACCTTGCTTTACCGAAATACTCACATTGTCCACTACTTTGCGGCCCTTATATTGCTTTATTAATTTGTCGGTATGTATAGCGAGTATCACGAGGTATATTTATACAAAAATAAGGGTAAATATAGGATTTGACTCATTGGAAACTATTATTAACTATTTTTGTACACTATGCAGGTAATTGAACATTTAGCAAAAGCAAAAGACACCCTAGTATCCTTTGAAGTATTACCCCCTTTAAAAGGAAAAACCATCGCTTACATTTATGAGCATTTAGATCCACTGATGGAGTTTAAGCCGTCATGGATTAATGTCACTTATCATCGAAGCGAAACCGTTATTCGCACCAATGCCGCTGGCGTGGAGGAAAAAGTAGATGTACGTAAACGCCCAGGTACGGTAGGTATTTGTGCGGCGATCATGAATCATTATAATGTAGATGCGGTGCCCCATATTATTTGTGGTGGCTTTTCAAAAAGAGAAACGGAAGATGCATTAATTGATTTACAATTTTTAGGCATTGATAATGTATTGGTGTTAAGAGGGGATGCGGAGAAAGGACAAAAAACTTTCGTGCCAGAACACAATGGAAACAAGCAAGCCATTGAATTATTACAACAAGTCGTTGGATTAAATAATGGTATCTATTTGGATAAGGATATTATTAATGGCAGCAAGAGTAATTTTTGTATGGGCGTGTCAGGCTATCCTGAAAAACATTTTGAAGCGCCAAGTATGGAGTTTGATTTACTAAAAGCCAAAGAAAAAGTTGATGCGGGTGCACAATATATCATGACACAAATGTTTTTTGACAACAAAAAATATTTTGAATATGTGGATGCTTGCAGAAGTATGGGCATTAATGTTCCCATCATACCAGGCTTAAAACCCATCACGAATAAAAAGCAGCTGACTATTTTACCTAATATTTTTTATGTAGATATACCTACTGATTTATCTGCTGCAATGTTGGCTGCCACTACCGATGAGGCTTGTGAGCAAGTGGGAACAGAATGGTTGATACAACAAAGTAAGGAGTTAAAAGCCGCTGGCGTACCGGTATTACATTACTATACTTTAGGTAAACCGAAAGTGGTAAAAGATGTTGTAGCCGCAGTATTTTAATAATACACGCTCATTTAAATAATTCAAAGCGCCTATTTTAAGGCGCTTTTTTATTGCTGGTATTGACCAAAAAATCATTGAACTGTTCAATGCTTAAATTTTTGGCGATAATTTTTTTATTCGCATCGAGTAAATAAAAAGTAGGCGTTTTAAATACATCATACAATTGACGAATGGTAGTAGGTTTGCCTTGTTGTATTTCTTTATTTAAATCAGCTTCCGTTTGGTAAGCATGTATCCATCCAGCTAATTTATTTTCTTTGATAAAAGTTTTCCAAGATGCTAACTCTTTAAAATTAATATTGACTGAAAGTATTTTTACATTTAGTTTACTCCAAATGGCTTTATAAAAAGAATCCACTCTTGGAATTTCCTCTTTACAATGACTGCAAGTAGGGTCCCAAAATGCAACAAAAGTATACGGGGATGCCATATCGTATAAGGATATTTTTTTATCATTAATATCGTTTATAACCAATGGTGGTGCAGCTAAACCTAGCTGATTGGCCATCATACTATAAGCACGTTCCGTGATTGATTTTTTAGAAGCCTCGTTTAATAAAGTAGTATCGCCTTTGGCAAAAAAGTTTTGATAAATATGTAGGAACACTTTATCCTGTCCCATGAATTCAGGGGTGATATATTTATTGGTAAATTTAAAAAGTAAAAATGGATAAATTTCATTACCCGTTTTTGCAACGGTTAACATGTATTGCACTTCCTCAATAATCGAGTCGGGCTCACGCGAAACATAATTTTTAAAATACTCATCTAATTTAGCTTCAAAAAAAGGCGTTCGAACTAAGCGGTTATCATTGAACACTACATTATCCCAAAAATGATTTTTTACATAATAAAAAGGATAGGTAGAATCCGCTTTGCCATTGACTATTGGAATCGCTGGGACATCAGGGCGCTGCATTACATTTAAAAAATAAGCAGTCATTGTATTCGGTTGCCCCTTCATAATTGCTTGGCGATTATCGTTCAACTCCTTTTTCTTGTCATTGTATTTATTGACCAGTGTTGTTGAATCATTTGCATTGATTGCCGATTTGAAAGCTTTTTCAATCTCGCCTAATTGCACACCAATGTCATTCATCGATTTCGAATAGTTTTTAAAAATGTCATTTTCTTTTGAACCGATAATGGTCACCGCAGTTAAATTAGTCGTGTCTGCAATAATTTTAAATTTTTGATTTTCATCCACCAAAAAATCAAATAAGATGGCGTATTTGGGAGATACCACAAAATAGATCCCCGGGGTTAATTTTTTACTAGACTCAAAAACACCCTCACTTTTATCATTTAAAATAGCAGAATCGGCGAGTACGCGCGAGTTACCATAGTTGGTACCAATATATATTTTGGTATTTTGGTATGGTTTTAGGCTAATCTGTATGCTGTGGCCTGTTGAAGCTACTGTTGGCTTATTCACAACAGTACTTGTTGTGCTTTTTGTAATTGGCTTTTTGGTTTGTGCAAAGCAAAAACTTGGTAAAAACACAGATAAGAGGATCGCTTTTTTAATACTCATTTTATTAAAGTCAGGTTATTTAAAAATTGCTGTAAAAATAAGCGATTATCAATAAAACTAATCACAATTAAAATTCATATTTACCCTTATTTTAATCCATGGGTATTACCTTTGTTCTCGTGAGAAAAAAGAAAGAAGCCCCTTTATTAGAAAATGTCCTTATTGAAGATTATGCAGCCGAAGGAAAATCACTGGCGAGGGTGAACGGCAAAGTAATTTTTGTGGAAGGAGCGGTTCCGGGTGATGTGGTGGATGTGCAACTCCAAAAAAACAAAGCCGATTGGGGTGAGGGCTTTGTGAAAAAATTTCATACCTATTCCCCCATTCGTGTTCAACCCTTTTGTGCACATTTTGGCGTATGCGGTGGTTGTCAATGGCAGATGTTACCTTATGATCAGCAGTTGGTTTACAAACACAAACAGGTTTTTGATAATTTAACCCGCATTGCTAAAATACCCTTACCTCCAATCCCACCCATTTTAGGGGCGAAGGAAACACAGGGGTATCGCAATAAAGTAGAATATACATTTGCCACTGAAAAATTTATACCCTTTGAGGAGTTCAAAGCGATGAAAGCAGCAGGGCTTGAACCCGTTAAATCGATTGGAGCTGGCGGTTTTCATGCAAGAGGTTTTTTTGAAAAAGTAGTCGAGATAGATACCTGTTACTTACAATCCGAACCGACGAATGAAATAAGAAAAACAGCAGCTCAGTTTGCGATGGACAATGAAATGCCTTTTTATGATATCAAACAACATCAAGGGTGGCTTCGTAATATGTTTATTCGTAATACCACCAAAGGGGAGTGGATGGTGAATATCATTTTGGGATACGATGGTGGTGAAAAAAGAGAAGCCTTACTTGATTTATTTTTGAAAAAATTTCCTCAAATCACAACGCTATTATATACCATCAATGAAAAGCGCAATGATAGTATGCAGGATTTGGTGCCGCAGGTATATTTTGGCAATGGTTATATCACAGAGTCTTTAGAAAATTTTGATTTTAAAATAAGTCCTAAATCTTTTTTTCAAACCAATTCAAAACAAGCGGAAAGCTTATACCAGGTTACGCGCAGCTTTGCTGAGTTGACCGGTAAGGAAGTGGTGTATGATTTGTATTGTGGTACAGGAAGCATTGGTATTTTTTGTAGTCAAGAAGCTAAAAAAATTATTGGGGTGGAAGTAGTCGCAGATGCTATTGAAGATGCGAAGGAAAATGCCCGCATTAATAATTTAACACAAACCGCATTTTTTGCGGGAGATGTTATTGATATCTGCGATGATGCATTTTTTGACACCCATGGCAAACCAGATGTTATTATTACAGATCCACCACGCGCGGGCATGCACGATAAATTAGTTAAAAAATTATTAGAGATACAGGCACCGTTAATTGTTTATGTAAGTTGTAATCCTGCAACTCAGGCGCGTGACTTATCTTTATTAGGTGAAAAGTATACGGTGACTAAAATACAGCCAGTGGATATGTTTCCGCATACCTTACATATTGAAAATGTAGTGCAATTAAAACGAACCGATTTATTATAAAATATATTACGAATGAATCAATTTAGGCCCACCCGATTTGAAGTTTTACCTACCATCATTAAAAATTTATTAATTATTAATGGCTTGGTTTTTTTAGCTCAAAATACATTTGGCGGCCCCATGAGTAGTTTTTCAATTGAAAACTATTTTGCATTACACGCATGGCAAAGCGAACTGTACCAACCATGGCAATTGGTTACCCATATGTTTTTACATGGCGACTTTGGCCATATTTTAGGAAACATGTTTGCTCTTTGGATGTTTGGTTCAATTCTTGAAAATGTATGGGGACCTAAACGCTTTTTATTATTTTATTTTTTATGTGGTTTGGGCGCAGCGGTGATACACTTACTTATTTTATCCTATGAGTTTATACCCTTAAGTAATGAGTATCAAACTTTGTTAACCTTAAGTAAATCCAATTCGCCTGGCTTTGCGGATGCGGTATTAAAATATGCACAAACCCATCGCATACCACTCAGTCGCATTTTAAGTGATAATAAAGTGAGCTTGTCTACACCGGGACTAGCACCTGAATTAATGGAGTTAATCACTACTTATTATAATAAAACCATCAACACTGCCACCTTAGGCGCAAGTGGTGCCGTGTTTGGTATATTGATCGCGTTTGTATATTTATTTCCTAATACCCATATCTATATTTATTTTCTATTTCCCATTAAAGCAAAGTGGTTAGGTATTTTATATTTTGCTTTTGAATTATATAAAGCGTTGGAAAATTCTGCAGGCGATAATGTAGCAAGATGGGCCCATGTGGGCGGCGCTATTGTTGGTTTTGTATTGGTGTATTTATGGAAGAAAAAGGGGAACTCGTATTTATAATCGTTGATTAAATAAGCAGATATGCAATCAGGTTCAAATCAAAAACCATTATTAGGGGCTGACAACAATGCACTGGTTGCTTTAATTGCAATCAATTTGATGGCATTTGTGCTTTTGGGATTTTTTAAAGTAATTTATTTTTTAGACGGAACTTCTATTGAATTATTTTATAAAAATATATTTCATTTATTTACCTTACCCACCAGCGGTGATCAATGGCTTACACAAGCATGGAGTTTGTTTACTTTTAATTGGATACATGATGGCTTTTGGGAATTATTTACCAATATGATTTGGTTAACTGTATTTGGATATGTGTTACAAATGAACCAATCCAATAAGCATTTGTTTCCTATATATTTTTACGCAGGCTTAATGGGTGGGATTGCCTACATCGCTATGTCCTTTGGTCTGGGATCAAATTTTATTTCCTTCCCATTAATGGGTGCAAGTATGAGTGTGACTGCGGTAGTGGTTGCCACCACTTTCATTGCACCTCGGTTTAAATTAATTGCTAATATTGGCAGTGGCATTCCTCTATGGATGCTTAGCCTCCTCTATTTTGCATTACAAGTTGCAATGCTTACAAAATATCAAATTGCCAATACCTTAGTAGCAGTGATATCGGTTGGTATGGGCCTTGTTTATGTGTTGTTATTAAAAAAGGGGGTTGATTTAGGAAAATGGATGCATAATTTATTACATTGGTTAAACAAAAGTGCAGCACCAAAAACCAATGGCTAAAAAATCACGCATAAGACGCATCGGTAAAAAAATATTTTTAATATTACAGCTGCTACTGACCTTTTTATTTTTATACCCATTATTTATAAAACCGCTTCCATTCATTTGGATCAATGGTTTTTTAGGATTGCTCGCCCCTTATATTGTTATTGCACAACTACTCTTATTTATTTTTTGGTTGTTGGCAAAACCTTGGCTATCGCTCATCCCCTTACTTACATTAGTCATCGGTTGGGAAACCCTATTTTCCTTGGTGGCTTGGCATCCAGGTATGTCCATGGCACAAAAAAAGAAAGAGGATATATGTCGTGTGATTAGCTGGAATGTGAAAGGGTTTAATGGCAACCAGGCAACAAGCACTTTAAAATTACGCACACAGGATATTGCGTATTCCATTCAAAAATGGAATCCGGACATTATATGTATGCAGGAGTACAACACCAATGATCGGCCGAATGATATTGCCAATCACGCCACTTACTTCAATAAAAATTATCCCTATAATTATTTTTCCAAGGATATTCAGATTGCGGATAAATCTTATTTTTTAGGCTGTATTATTTTTTCAAAGTATCCGATCATAAAAGCACAACGCATTGCCTATACCAATCAGGAATCCTTAATTTATGTTGATTTGTTAAGAGGAGATGATACCATTCGTGTTTTTACTACGCACTTGGCTTCCTATCGCTTTAAAGAGAATGATTTTATTGCTTTAGCAGCAACGGCAGATGCCAACGCAATTGATATTAATGGAAAAAAAGGAGTGCTTCGAAAAATGCGTAATGCATTTGTAGAACGTGCAGTACAAGCACAAACGGTAAAAAAATATTTAGATGAAAGTCCCTATCCGAGCATCATCACAGGCGATTTTAATGATGTACCGAGCTCCTATACCTACAAAACAATCAAGGGTGATTGGTCTGATTCTTTTTTAGAAAAGGGATTTGGTATTGGTGCATCTTATTTGGGGATTTCACCTACCCTTCGCATTGATTATATCTTATCTAATGCATCTTGGAAAACGAAGGGCTGGGAATCATTGGACGAAAACTTAAGTGATCATCATATGATCATGGCCGACCTACAATTGATTAAGAATTAACCTTAATTATTTATTGAAAATAAAATATCTTTGAGGCAATACTCATTATGCCACTTAAGATATACAACTCACTAACACGTCAAAAGGAAGTTTTTGAACCATTAAATGCACCCAATGTGGGCATGTATGTTTGTGGACCTACTGTAAGTGGTGAAAGTCATTTGGGGCATGCACGTCCGTTTATCACTTTTGATGTGGTGTATCGCTTTTTAATGCATCTAGGATACAAAGTGCGCTATGTAAGAAATATTACAGATGCAGGACATTTTGAAGAAGAAGGAAAAGTAGCAGATGATAAGATTGCTTCAAAAGCAATTTTAGAAAAATTAGAACCCATGGAGCTGGTGCAAAAGTACACGCACTTGTATCATTGGGCCATGGATCAGTTTAATAATTTACCGCCAAGTATCGAGCCAACTGCTACCGGACATATTATTGAACAAATAGAAATGATTAAAAAAATTATGCAGGATGGTTATGCATATGAAGCAAATGGCTCTGTATATTTTGATGTATTAAAATACAATGAGGACTATTCTAAAAAAAATCAACCTTATGGTATTTTAAGTGGTCGTAATTTGGAAGACCAATTGGATACGACCCGTGAGTTAGATAATCAAGACGAGAAAAAAAATAAAGTTGATTTTGCTTTATGGAAAAAAGCACCGGTGGAACATATCATGCGTTGGCAAAGCCCCTGGGGGGAAGGGTTTCCGGGTTGGCATATTGAATGTTCCGCAATGGCTACAAAGTATTTAGGTAAAAAGTTTGATATACATGGTGGTGGCATGGATTTACAATTCCCACATCATGAATGTGAGATTGCGCAAAGTACGGTATGCAATCATGAAATTCCGGCACGCTATTGGATGCATAATAATATGATTACGATTAATGGTCGTAAAATGGGAAAGAGTTATAACAATGTCATTAAACTAAGTGAATTATTTTCAGGTAATCATCATGAGCTAACGCAAGCCTATACACCTATGACGGTGCGCTTTTTTATATTACAAAGCCAATACAGAGGCACGCTTGATTTTAGTAATGAAGCTTTACAAGCTTCTGAAAAAGCATTGCGTCGATTAATGGAAGCCTATGAGTGGTTAAAGGCGCAAAGTTTTGTTGCAGGTACAACCGCTAAGGACGATAATTTGGATGCACAAGTAAATACTTGGTTGAAGGAGCTTACTGAGTTTATGGAAGATGATTTTAATACCGCAAAAGTGGTCGCTAATTTATTTGAAATTATTCCTACCATTAATTCATTAAAGGATAAACATATCGCAATAGATGCACTATCAGGCGCTACTTGGATATTTGCACAGGAACAACTTACCTTATTTATCGAAAATATATTGGGGCTGAAAGTGGATACAGGCGCCAATCGCCAACAATTAAACAGCGTGATTCAGTTGTTGATTGAAATTAGAAAAGATGCCAAAGCGCGCAAGGACTTTGCCACCAGCGATAAAATTAGAAATCAATTAACCGACATGGGCATTCAGCTCAAGGATGAAAAGGATGGAGAGATGAGTTACACTTTTGCTTAGTGATCGCAGTCATCCGCGTGAGCATGGTTATGTACACGACAGCTTTTATGATTATTGACATGTGCAATAATGATAAAAAATGCAGCAGGAAATAATAAGATTAAATCCAACTCTCGAAATAGCATTCTGCTTAACATCAAGCCAATACCGATGGTAAATAAAATGATGGGTCTGTAGGAATGATGGTGTTTTTTGTAACCATGGTATAAGGAATAGGCGCCAATCCCAAAGGAAAGTAAAATCATGCCTAATTCAAATTGGAGATTGTGTAAAATATTGATCCCTAGTAATGGCAAACTACTAAAAAACAAAGGCAGTAAAGCGCAATGAATGGCACAAGCCAAAGAGGCTCCAATTCCAAGCGCGTCCCAATTCCAATTTTTAAACATACCACAAAGATAATCCAATGTTGTTATATTAGCACAACCTGTCGCGGTTCCTCTAAAATAATATTACCTTTGTTGTGTAAAAATTCAACTAGGATGTCACAACATCATTGTCTCACCAAATCGAATTTGAATAAATAGTTAACTATGTCTAAGAAAACAATATTCTATCTTTTATTTTTCACCGTTTTATTACTCGGATTTTATTATTTTTTATTTAAGGGTACGGATAATTGGAAAGTAAAAATGCCCATATTAAGTTATGTGCAACCCTTTAGTTTTACCAATCAGGATGGAGCGGCCGTTACCGATAAAAATTTATTAAATAAAATAACCGTAGTAGAATATTTTTTTACGACCTGTAAAGGCATTTGTCCAAAGTTGAATACAAATATGAAACAGGTGTATGAGATATATAAAAAAGAACCTGATTTTCAAATTCTTTCACATACCTGTAATCCAGATATAGACTCAGTTCCAGTACTTAAGCATTATGCTGATTCCTTACAAGTAGATACAAAAAAATGGATTTTTTTAACAGGACGCAAGGATAGTTTATATCAAATGGCACGCGGTTCTTATTTATTAGACGACCCCAAAAACAATGTAGAAAAAATAGAAGACCAATTTATTCATACCCAATTTTTTGCTTTAGTAGACAGACAAGGAAAAGTGCGTGGTAAAATTTATGATGGACTTAAAGTGCTTGAAGTGGAGCAATTGAAGCAAGATATATCCAAACTATTAAAAGAATAAGCCATGATTTTTGTAACAGGTGCAAGTGGCCTTGTGGGTTCTCATTTAATAAAGTCATTGCTTGCCAAAGACAAACAAGTGGTTGCGTTTTATCGTCAAACCATTCCTAGTTTTGAAGGTGCGGAAAAAGTGAATTGGATATTGGGGGATATTTTAGATGTGGTTTCATTAACAAAGGCTATGCAAGTAGTGACACAAGTGTATCATTGTGCTGCCATAGTTTCATTCGCCCCTAAGGACCAAGAAAAAATGTTAATCGCTAATCAGGAAGGAACAGCGAATGTGGTGAATGCTTGTTTAGAGCATAAAATACAAAAACTAGTTTATGTAAGTTCGGTGGCAGCATTAGGTCGTATACGTATTGGAACGCCTATTGATGAAACCATGAATTGGACTGCAGAATCAAGCAATAGTGAATATGGAAAAACGAAGTATTTAGCAGAAATGGAAGTATGGCGTGGTATGGCGGAAGGATTAAATGTAGCTATTGTAAATCCAGTGATCATTTTAGGTGCAGGAGATTGGACCAAGGGGTCATCTGGCATTTTTAAATCAGCCTATGAAGCATTTCCATGGTTTACCACTGGTGTGAGCGGTTTTGTAGATGTAATGGATGTGGTGGATGTAATGCAATTATTAATGGATAGCAATATTTCAAGTGAACGTTATATTGTCAGTGCTGAAAATGTGCAATACCAATATATTTTTAGTTTAATCGCACAAGCATTTAACAAGCGCCCTCCTTATCGTCGCGTAACACCTTTATTAACGGCCATCGTATGGCGCCTAGAAGCAATCAAAGGATTCATTACAGGAAAGTCACCACTATTAACAAAGGAAACAGCAGCTACGGCCCAAGCGGTAGTACATTTTGATAACACCAAACTATTAAAAGCATTTCCAGATTTTAAATATCGCCCATTACCAGATAGTATTACGCGTATTAGTAAAGAAATGAAAGCGCTATATCATTTAAGCGACTAGGCGTTGCAGGCGCATCCATTTGTTAAACCACTATTCCATCACCTTCTTCCATAATTCAGGGATGCGTTTTATCCAAACAATCTCTCTTTTCTTAATGCCGGCATCTTCCGCCGGGAATCCCATATAAACTTTATTGCCAGCCAAACTACCTGTAACGCCTGAGTGACCAAGTACGGTGGCGTTTTCACCAATAGTTATTGTTTTGGTAACCCCCACCTGCCCCCATAAGGTAACCCCCGACTTTATTTGAACGCCACCCGCAATGGCAACCCCTGCTGCAAACAAACAATTGGGTTCAATTTGGGTATCATGTCCAATATGTACCATATTGTCAATCTTAGTGCCTCTGCCTATAACGGTATCACCACTCACCCCGCGATCAATGGTGCATCCAGCGCCTATTTCCACCTTATCTTGAATGACCACCCTGCCGCAGCTGAGTAGTTTTTTAAACCAATCCTGGCGGTCCTTTTTTGTATTATAATAAAAAGCGTCACTTCCAATCACCGTATTGGCTTGAATAATAACCTCATCACCAATAATAGTATCTGATAAAATAGAAACACTTGGATGCAACACACAATTTTTTCCAATGGTTACATTGGGTCCAATAAAAACATGGGGCATGATTATGGTTCCTTCTCCGATAATTGCATCATCACTTATTGCTTTTGTACAAGGAATAAAGGGTTTAAAATGCGCTACAATTTTTAAATATGCTTCAAAAGGATCATTGCAAAATAACAAAGCCTTTCCTTCTGGTACGATTACATTTTTATCATTGATAATAATACAACTTGCTTCGCTGTTTAAACAAGTATTATAGTATTTCGGATGATCAACAAACACAATATCACCTAATGCAACCTGATGAATTTCATTCACGCCAGTAATTTCTAAGTGTTGATTACCGATAATTTCAGCATTGGTTAATTTGGATAACCATGCAACAGAAACGGGTGTAAGTAGCTTCATATGTAGTTTTTTGGCCTAAATCAAAGGTAATGACCCTTTTTTATAAAAATATTTTTTTCATCATTAAGTGCATAAATTAACAGCCCCAATCTATAAAAAATCATACCATTTAGCAGTAATAATTTATAAAAATATTAAAAATGCTATTTATTGAAACCCTTTATTCATCAATGTTTCAGGCGATTAAAAAATTATACGCCATCTTCAATTTTATATTTTTTACATCTAATAAAGTCATTTTTTTATTCTTTAATAATTCATTGAAAAAGGCAATATGTGGATAACCGCAATAAATTTGTTTAAAATATTTTTTGAATTAGAAAAAAGTATATTTAATATTGTGAAGGGAATTCAATTCCCGTACTTACTAACCCATCCATATACGAGGTCCTCTTGAGCATTCAGGGGGACTTTGTTTTTTCATACAACTGTAAAAATGGAATATTATTTAATATATAAACCTTATCAAGTTTTATCGCAGTTTACATCTACGGATGGTAAATTATGCTTAAAAGATATCTTGAATGTACCCAAGGATGTTTATCCAGTGGGTCGATTAGATTATGATAGTGAAGGTTTATTATTATTAACGAATGATACAAGTATTAATCATCAATTATTACATCCAAAATTTGCACATGCACGAACGTATTGGGTGCAAGTGGATGGATTAATCACCAATGATGCAATTGAAACCTTATCTAAAGGCGTAACAATTTCTGTAGATGGAAAAACCTATGCAACTAAAAAAGCAGTCCTCAAAATATTACCCGATGACTTAGTCATACCCGAAAGAAACCCGCCTATTAGAGTGCGAAAAAGTATTCCAACGAGCTGGGTATCTATACAACTCACCGAAGGTAAAAATAGGCAGGTCCGTAAAATGTTTGCAAGCGTTGGATTCCCGGTTGTAAGATTAATTCGATCCCAAATTGGACAGTTTTCTATAGCGCAAATGCAGCCCGCCGATTGCCTATCGCTTAGTTTTGAGGAGGTTCAAAATGCTTTATTCGTTAATTGATCCTTAAGTTTTACTTTTGCACTATAATATACTATAATATATACCATCCATGAGTCAATCATTGTCAGAACAAGAAATCATTCGACGCGAAAAATTACAACAATTAGAAGCGGCAGGCATTAATCCCTATCCAGCGCCCTTATATCCGGTGACCCACTATTCAAGTGATATAAAGCAAAATTATACGGAGGAAACCAAGGAGCAATTTGCTTCAGTGTGTGTGGCAGGCCGTATTATGAGCGTGAACGATAAGGGTAAAGTATTATTTGTAAAAATTCAAGATGATAAGGGCATTTTTCAATTATATATAAAGAGAGATGAAGTTTGTCCAGACGAGGATAAAACCTATTGGGATGTCATGACTAAAAATGCCATGGACCTGGGTGACATTTTAGGTGCGACGGGTTATGTGTTTGTCACTAAAACGGGTGAAACCTCATTACACGCAAATTCGATTACCTTATTAGCAAAGTCATTAAAGCCATTGCCGGTGGTGAAGCGGGATGAAGATGGACATGTATTTGATGCAGTGACTGATCCTGAATTTAGATATCGCCAACGCTATGCTGATTTAATTATTAATCCAGATGTAAAAGAAACTTTTGTAAAGCGAACTTTATTAATGACCACTATTCGGGAGTTTTTAAATACGCGCGGTGCACTAGAGGTGGATACACCCGTATTACAAGCCATTCCTGGGGGTGCTGCTGCTAGGCCCTTTATAACGCATCATAATGCATTGGATGTTCCATTTTACTTGCGTATCGCGAATGAGTTGTATTTAAAGCGATTAATTGTTGGAGGCTTTGAATGGGTATATGAGTTTAGCCGCAACTTTAGAAACGAAGGCATGGATCGTACACATAATCCAGAATTTACTGTACTTGAGTGGTATACTGCTTACAAGGATTATTTCTGGATGATGGAAATCACAGAACAACTGTTTGAAAAAATTGCAATGACCTTACATGGTAAAACTGAACTTACAGTAGGTGATACCACCATTAATTTTAAAGCACCTTTCCGTCGTATTACGATCATGGAAGCCATACAGGAAAATACCGGTATTGATATTTCAGCGATGGATGAAGCAGGATTAAGAGCAGTTTGTAAGCAATTAAATATTGATGTACCACCCACCATTGGTAAGGGTAAATTAATAGATGAAATTTTTGGAGCTACCAGTGAATCTAAATATATCCAACCGACATTTATTATTGACTATCCAGTAGAGATGAGTCCTTTAACTAAAAAGCATCGCTCTAAAGAAGGCTTGGTAGAGCGTTTTGAATTAATGGTGAATGGAAAAGAATTAGCGAATGCTTATACGGAATTAAATGATCCTATTGATCAACGCAAGCGTTTCGAGGACCAAGTAGCACTCATGGAAAGAGGAGATGATGAAGCGATGTTTATTGACCATGACTTTTTAAGAGCCTTGGAATATGGTATGCCACCTACTTCAGGTATTGGTATTGGAATAGATCGTTTATGTATGATGATGTTGAATCAACCTTCCATACAAGATGTGTTATTCTTCCCACAAATGCGCCCAGAGACATTTGATTAATATATTTTATTAAAAAAATCATAAGAGGAAATTATAGAGATTATTTTTACTAACTAATCTCTATAATTAAGAGCGGGTTTTATATCACCTAATAACGCTTTGTATTTATAATCTCCAATGGATGATTTAAGTTCTTGCGTTGCTTTTTGAATTAACAAAGGATTACTCATTAAATCAATTGCAGTTAAGGCCATTGCTTTACTCGCAACCAACATTCCTTTCGTTCCAATCTCTGTGCCACCTGCTGCTACTGCTTGCCAGCTATGTGCCGTTGTTCCTGGCACCCAAGTTGCAGCACGAAGTCCAACAGTGGGTTTTATATAGCTAACATCACCCACATCGGTTGAGCCAGTATTACCACCCGCCATTTCATAACTAAGCGGTTTGATTTTTGCTACTGTTTCCATTGCAATAGGCGCACCCAAAAAGCTGGGTTGTATTTTTTTTGCAAATGCTTTTTCTTCCTCCGTATAAGTAACCCCACCGACAATTTCCAAATTGCTTTGCATTACGTCAGCAAGTGTTTTGTTAATTAATAAATCGTGTGTGCCACCAATGATATCATATTTCATGGTAGTGCCTGTACCTAAAGCAGCACCTTCCGCTGCCTTCACCACTCTGTCAAAAATTTCAACCACATCCTTACGCTTTGGATGTCGCACATAATAATATACTTCTGCAAAGTCTGGAACCACATTGGGCGCTTTGCCACCATTGGTAATTACATAATGAATTCTTGTTTCTTGTGGAATATGCTCCCGCATCATGTTGACCATATTGTTCATGGCTTCAACGCCATCCAATGCAGATCTTCCTTGATCAGGTGACATTGCTGCATGTGAAGCCACACCATAAAACTTAAACTTGGCAGATTTATTGGCAAGTGCAACGGAAGTACTTACAGCATTGGCAACATCTGGATGCCAATGAATAACAGCATCTAAATCATTTAAAAGTCCGGCGCGTACTAAAAAAACTTTACCACTGCCGCCTTCTTCTGCAGGACAACCAAATACTTTAATGGTCCCTTTTAATTTTCCTGCCGCAATTAATTCTTTAACGACAATCCCTGTTGCTACACTTGCAGTTCCAAACAGATGATGACCACAAGCATGCCCAGCAATTTTTCCAGCAATGGCATTTTTTTCAGGGCTAGCTGTTTGTGCCAAACCAGGCAAAGCATCATACTCAGCTAAAATACCAATCACCGGCGAACCCGATCCATAAGTGGCTACAAAGGCAGTTGGAATATCTGCTACACCCGTTTCCACTTTGAATCCTGCTTCCTTTAAATGTTGCACATGTAATGCAGCACTCTTGTTTTCCTTATATCCTACTTCCGCAAAATCCCAAATTTGTAGGGCAGTTTTTTTATCTAAATCATAACGATTATTTAAAAAAGTAATCGTTTCGTTTTTGGTGATGTTCAATTGTGCAACCATTGGATCTATTTTATTTTTTTTCTGCGCGGTGGCCGATAAAAATAAAAGCCCCATGCTTAATAATAAAGTAGGTTTCATCATAAAATCTTTTATTAAAGTAGTATCGAAAAAATTATAAAAATAAATCGTAAAATAGTTTCGCTCCAGGTACAACGGAGTAATGTGCTAAATCGGTAATGCCTTCCGCGGCCAGCACTTCTTCATCAATAAATGTTTTGCCTGTGTATTGTAATTTTTCTTTACTTAAAATAAATAATGCTGCATCTGCAATAATAGCGGGTGTTCGGCTCATGTTGGCTAACATTTCACCGCCCAATAAATTACGCACTGCAGCGGTATCAATTGTGGTGCGAGGCCATAATGAATTACAAGCAATTTGATCCTCTTTAAATTCTTCTGCCCAACCCAAGGTTAACATACTCATATCATATTTTGACAAAGTATAAGCAACATGTGGTCCCAACCATTTTGGTGCCAAGTTAATGGGAGGAGATAAAGTTAAAATATGTGCATGCGATGATTTCTTTAAATAAGGGAGTGCATGTTGCACGACTAAAAAAGTGCCGCGTACATTAATGCTGTGCATTAAATCAAATCTTTTGCTCGGTGTATTTGCAGTATCTGTTAATTGAATGGCACTAGCATTATTAATAACAATATCAATGCCTCCAAATTTTTCAACGGTTTGTTTTATTGCTTCTGCAATTTGTGCTTCATCACGAATATCCACTTGCACAGCCAAAGCCTTTACACCAAGGGCTTCCACCTCAGCAGCGGCTGAAAAAATGGTACCTCCCAAACGCGGGTCTTCCTGTACCGATTTTGCGGCAATCACAATATTTGCGCCTGCGCCTGCTAATTTTAAAGCCATTGCTTTACCAATGCCTCTGCTTCCACCAGTAATTAAAACTGTTTTTCCTTGTAATGACATAATAAGTTATTTTAAAAATTCAATGATTACTTTTTCTGTTTCCACGCAAGCCAGTTCCAATACTTCGTTTTTAATAATGACATTAAAATCTTGACTAAAGCTAATTTCATATTCGGCTTTATCCAAACGCATTTGAATACTTTCTGGTGTCTCAGTTTTTCTATGCTCTAATCTTTCTTTTAATACTGCAATGGAAGGCGGCTGAATAAAAATAGACAAACAGTTCGCGCCTAATTGTTTTTGCACATGAATAGCTCCTTTTACATCAATATCTAAGATGGGTGTTTTTCCAAGCGCCCAAATTCTTGTTAACTCGGATTTTAAAGTGCCATAATAAACATTCTTATATACCATCTCGTGTTCCAAAAATTCATTTTGATAAATCAACCCTTCAAATTTAGCCAAGCTAATAAAATGATATTCAACGCCATCTGTTTCCCCACCCCTTGGTGCACGCGTGGTGGCAGAAACAGAAAAGGATAAATTAGGAAAACGTTTTAATAAAAATTGGGCAATAGAAGTTTTTCCAGCCCCCGAAGGCGCAGTTAAAATAATTACTTTTTGAGATGGGTCTGACATCCGAACGCTGTTTTAAAATGGCTTATTTGAACTTGTCTAAATTACAGAAATACCGCCTAAATAAATTAAATATTCTCGCGATTATGAAACTGTATTTATGACGTATATTTAAAGTATAAAATTAATTATATAAACAATAGCATCATGCAAAAACAACTTTTCACTGCCTTGTTACTTGTAACAACGCTTTTTGTGACAGCGCAAAGGCCCACCATGGAACCGCCTACTGCTGCAGCGGCCAAGCCTGCCGAAAAAGACCAGTACCCTGCATTCAAAAGAGAAATTAGTTTGGAACAAAAAACCGAAACCAAGGGTGAGGTTACGGTAAAGGGTCAAAAAATACCCTACAAAGTTACTGCCACTACACAGCCAGTGTGGGATGAGGATGGTAAAGCAATTGCCGCATTATTTTATGTATACTATGAGCGCACGGATGTAACCAATAAGGAAACAAGACCCTTGGTCATCTCATTCAATGGTGGACCTGGTACAGCAAGCGTTTGGATGCACTTAGGATATACGGGACCCAAAAAATTAAAAATTGATGACGAAGGCTATCCAGTACAACCTTATGGATTTGAGGACAACCCACAATCCTTAATTGATGTTGCGGACATCGTATACATTGATCCAGTGAATACAGGATTTTCTCGTATCCTAGATAAATCGGTACCTACTTCTAAATTTTTTGGCGTCAATGCGGATGTAAAATATTTAGCGGATTGGATTAATGCATTTGTAGCGCGTCAAAAAAGATGGGCATCTCCTAAATTTTTAATTGGAGAAAGTTATGGTACTACACGCGTTTCTGGATTGTCATTGGAATTACAAAACAGACATTGGATGTATTTAAATGGGGTGATTTTAGTTTCCCCAACCGATTTAGGAATTGATCGTGATAGAGTATCAGATGCTGCATTACGTATTCCTTACATGGCAGCAACCGCATGGCACCATAAAAAATTAGCACCTGAATTTCAATCAAAGGATTTAACTAAATTTTTACCTGAAGTAGAATCCTTTACCATCAATGAATTGATGCCTGCCATTGCACAAGGTGGCGCATTATCTATGGAGAAAAGAAAAGATATGGTTAAAAAAGTTTCAAAGTATATTGGCTTAAATGAAACGGTGGTTGCACAACAGAGTTTAGAAATTCCTTATAATTATTTTTGGAAAGAGCTTTTACGTGATCAAGGCAAAACCATTGGCCGCTTGGATTCACGTTATATTGGTATTGACAGAATTGATGCTGGTGAAAAATCAGATTACAATTCTGAATTAACTTCATGGGAACATTCTTTTACGCCAGCAATTAATATGTACTTAAGAGATGAGCTGGGTTATAAAACAGATTTAAATTATTTTATTTTTGGTTCAACCTATCCTTGGGATAACACGAATAATAAAACTGGCGATAACTTACGCCAAGCCATGATGCAAAATCCGTATTTGAATTTATTGGTGCAATCAGGCTATTATGATGGTGCTTGTGATTATTTTAATGCAAAATATAATATGTGGCAAATGGATCCAGCAGGAAAAATTCAAGATCGTATGTTTTGGGAAGGATACAAAAGTGGTCACATGATGTATTTGCGCAAGGAAGATTTAGCAACAAGTAATGATCACTTAAGAAGCTTCATTAAAAAAAGTATACCGCCTCCAGGTACACCTGCTATTTTTAAATAAACACTTTAGAACTATTTCAAAGTCAAAAGGGTCCCGATGTATCGGGACCCTTTTTGCGTGTATAATCAATTGTAATTCAATGAATAGGCTCTTTTAGGTTATAACAAATATATGTTATAACTTTATACAAATATACACCATGGAAGATCGTCCACTTTATACCACCACCGTTCGAAAAATTGGCAACTCTAATGGGGTGTTGTTAAGCAAAGCCGTACTTAAAAAATTGAAGATTGAAAATGGACAAGCGATTGATTTTATTTTAAAGGAGGATGATACGCTGGTATTGAAACCGGTGAAAAAAATAATCAAACCAAAACGAAATAAATTAAATCTTTCATTGGCCACTTGGGACAAACAATTCCAGCAAGCCATTCAAAATAAGGAAGTTCCTGAAACAGATGTGTTTGAAGGCTTGACTAATAAATTTGATGAACATGAGTGGTAAAAATTATTTGCAATTTGATGTTTGGTTAATTGATTTAGATCCAACCAAAGGAAGCGAGGTTCAAAAATCAAGACCCTGTGTGATTGTTTCTCCGAATGGCATGAACAATAATTTAAACACGGTCATCATCGCGCCATTATCACATACTAATAAAAATTATCCATCTCGTATACCTTCTTTATTTAAAAAGGATCCAGGACAAATAATGTTAGATCAAATAAGATGTGTAGATAAAGTAAGGCTTTCTAAAAAGATGGGAAAGATTGATGACAACACTTCTAGCGATGTGTTGAAAGTATTAAGAACGATGTTTTCTTAATATCTCTTTTTAAAATTGCGATTGTTGTTATTGCGTCCACCACCGCTATTACCACCGCTTCCGCCAGGACCACCGGGGCCTCCAGGTCCGCGACCACCGCGATTATTATTGTTGCGATTATTTTGCCAACGGCCACCTGCAGGTCGGTAATCCTCACTAAAGTTTTGATTACGATGTTTGATATAAGGCGTGTTGCTAAATTCTAATTCACCGCCTGTAATTGCATTCAATTCACTACGAATCGCATCATCCTGCACTAATTCTTTATGCCAGTTACTGTAAGCCAATTTCATATAATGCGCAATTGCATGTGCAAAGCCGGCTTTCTTTTCTTGGTCAGTTTCGGCCATTGCTTTATCAATCACCAATTCTAAGTTTTTACCCAAATGCGCATATCTAATTTTACGCTTCGGGTAAGGCAAAGGATCGGGCTTTTGCTTATAAGTTTCTTTGGTGGGAATCGGATAAGGACTCTCCACATCCAATTGGAAATTGCTCATAAAAAACAGGTGATCCCATAATTTATGTCTGTAGTCCTCGATATTTTTAAGCTGGGGGTTAAGAAAACCCATTAATTCAACCACTATATGGGCCTGCTCCTTTCTTTTGTCGCGGTCCTCAATGGTCATAAGATGATCAACCATCCTTTGAACGTGACGGCCGTATTCCCTCATCCCCATTATGCTTCTTGCTGTATTGTACTCCATGTAAATTAACTTCCTCTGACAACAAATGTAAGGCTTTTTACGGTTAATTTTCCCCCACAGCAAAAAGGGCAACGCGGTTTTTCTTATCTTCGTACCACTATGGAGCAATTGTTACAACAAATCGAAGACATTAAAAAGGAAATAGCGGCAGCGACAGGAGCTACCTCTGCCGAGGTGGAAGCTTTCCGAATTAAATACTTGGGAACCAAAGGTTTGGTGAAACATATTATGGGGGAGATGAAAAATGTGCCCAATGAGCAAAAAAAGGAATTCGGACAAATATTAAATGCATTTAAAATTGCAGCGGAGGAAAAATTAGAAATATTATTAGCGGGATTAGGCGAAGCCGATGACAATAGTGCAAGTATCGACATGAGTTTGCCTGGCGATGAAATAACAGTGGGCACCAGACATCCTTTAAATTTAGTGCGCAATCAAATGGTTTCTATTTTTAAAAGATTAGGTTTTGCAGTTGCGGAAGGTCCAGAGATTGAAGATGATTGGCACAATTTTGGTGCGATGAATTTACCAGCAGATCATCCAGCGCGCGATATGCAGGATACATTTTATGTGAAGGAAGCAACGGATGAAAGTGCTGCATGGTTATTGCGTACGCATACCAGTAGTGTTCAAGCGCGCGTAATGGAAACACAAAAGCCACCCATTCGTGTAATATGTCCAGGACGTGTTTATCGCAATGAAACAATATCAGCGCGCGCGCATTGTTTTTTTCATCAAGTGGAAGGATTATACATTGATGAAAATGTAAGCTTTGCCGATTTAAAACAAACACTTTATTTTTTCGTACAAGAAATGTTTGGCAAGGATGTGAAAGTAAGATTCCGTCCAAGTTATTTTCCATTTACCGAACCAAGTGCGGAGATGGATATTAGTTGTCAAATTTGTAGTGGCAAAGGATGTAATATTTGTAAGCACACCGGATGGGTTGAAATTTTAGGAAGTGGCATGGTACACCCCAACGTGTTAAAAAACTTTGACATTGATCCTGAAAAGTATACGGGCTTTGCCTTTGGTATGGGCGTTGAAAGAATTGCGCAATTAAAATACCAGGTAAACGATTTGCGTTTGTATTCACAAAATGACTTACGCTTTTTGCAACAGTTCAAGAGCGTTTAGCAAAATACTATGATACATAACACCAAGGGTATTGTATTACGTGTCACCAAATATGGGGATACAAGTATCATCATGAGCGCGTATACGGAACTTTTTGGATTACAACAATATATTATTAAAGGTGCTAGAGTCACCAGTAAAAAAGGCGCCAATAAGGGTGTGTTTTATCAACCCGCTGCAATACTACAAATGGAAGTGTATCATACACCCATGAAAGCGATGCAAATGGTGAAGGAAGTGAGTTGGGATTATGTGTATCAAAATGTTTATTCCGATGTACTTCGCAATGCAGTAGCCTTATATATTGTTGAAGTGTTGCAACAAACCATGCAGCCCGAACCACACCCAGAAATGTTTTATTTAATTGAGGATACATTTAAGCAATTAGATAAAGGAGGCGCAGGACTGGTGAGTAATTTGCCTATTTATTTTTTAATACACTTAAGTCAAACCATGGGATTTGGTTTACAAGGAAAGTATAGCAACGAAACACCGATACTGGATATTAAGGAAGGAGAGTTTGTATCCAAGCCACCGGCGCATCCTTATTATTTGGAAGCGCAAACCGCACAGGTAGCTTCTACTTTTTTACAGGTTCAATTTTATAATGATTTGGAAACAATTTCCTTAAGCAGTGCGCAACGAAAAAAAATATTGGAACTATTCCAATTGTCGCTCAGCTGGCATTATAAAAAATTCAGTGAAATTAAATCACTGCCCATCCTGCAATCCATCTTACATTAGTATTTTGAATTAATAATACAATAATAGTTTTAATTTTATTTCCTAAGGTAATATTTGTAATATGCCAACTTAAATAGTTATTATGAAATACATACTTTCCACTGTCTTATTTTTTATTGTAATTGGGACAAAAGCACAAACCATTATTTATACTGCTGCCAATGCCCATTCGCATAATGATTATGAACAACAAAGACCATTCTATATGGCTTATAATGAGCAGTTTGGATCGATGGAAGCAGACATATATTTGGTCAAGGGAAAGTTGCTTGTTGCACATGAACCCAAACAATTAGATAGCACCAAAACCATTGAAAGCCTTTATTTACAGCCACTAACGGCTTATCATAACGGGGATCGTAAACTTCAGCTTTTAATTGATATTAAAACACAAGGTGTTGCAACCCTTGATACTCTAATAAGTGTATTAAAAAAATATCCTTTTATCATTCAAAACAAAAATTTTAAAATTGTTATTTCAGGAAATAGACCAGCAGATAGTTTATATGCAACTTATCCTAACTTTATTTGGTTTGATGGCACCTTAGGGAAAGAATATAATAAGGTTCAATTATCAAAAATTGCATTACTAAGTGAAAGCTTTTATACATTTATAAAGTCCAAGTATACATTTCCACTCCAACAAAATGAAAAGGAAAAATTAGTCGCAGTCATTGAAAAGGGCCATGCGTATGGCAAACCTGTGCGTCTTTGGGCAACTCCTGATTATCCTGCCGCATGGGAAGGATTGATTGACATGCAGGTTGATTTTCTTAATACAGACAAAATTAATGCACTTGCGGATTTCCTCGTTACCAGAAACAAACAAGTACGTTTGTTACCCTACAACAGAATTATTAAATCGGCAGGGGAAGTAATTCGTTTTGGAAAACCCTCCTTAGAAAATCATGCACTTGATATCGCTATTTTAAAGGATACAAATTTGGTCGCCATTGAAGAACGTAATGGCATTTACATTTATGATTTACAGCAGCAAAAAATGATTGACCAATGGCTTTTTGATGAACAGGCAAAATATCGAAATTATGCAAGCACTTATTCCGGGATTAAAATTTTCAAGGATAGTGGAAACACCTATATCGTTTGGGGCGCGGCAAATAAATCCGGGGATAATGCCAGTGTCATGATTGCAGAATGGCGCAATGGAATAAAAGGAGTAGTATCGATTCCATTTCCTAAAAAAGCACCGGCTAAAAATGCATTACCCAATGAAATCGAAGTCCTCAAGGAAAACAATAAATTGGTCATGTATGTTACATTGAATGGTAATAATGAATTGGTAAAATTAGATTGGACAACAAAACAAATAATTTGGACAGCGGCTACAGGTGTTGCACCTTATGGCGTTGCAGTAGCAGATCAAAAAGTTTTTGTTTCCAATTGGGCAGGACAAACAGTAACTGATACAACCAAGGAAGCAGCTGGTGTTCCATGGGGCCTTGCTTATACCAATCCTGTAACGGGTGCAACTGCGGGCGGTAGCGTATCTGTTTTCAATGCACAAACTGGTAAGTTATTGAAGGAATTAAAAACAGGGTTACATCCCAATGTTATGAAGGCTTCGCCTGATGGACAATATATTTATGTTGCCAATGGGTCAAGTGATGAAATTACTGTGATACAAGTAAAAACAAATACTATAGTTGAGCATATTTTTGTTGGCTTGTTGGGAAAATCACTACAAGGAAGCACACCCAATGGTTTAACAT